>RCMY010003308.1_pt1 | contig 14306 bp, 15 predicted proteins | sample 2041341 | NCBI WGS metagenome assembly RCMY01 (sample SAMN09708234, study PRJNA481090) | Marine sediment metagenome, whole genome shotgun sequencing project.
GCGCGCGCGCAGGCCATGGCCGACGCCGCGCCAACATTACCACCGCTGCGCATGGAACGGGTTCAGGCGCAGTTATCCGCCTGCCAATCTGCATGGGACGGCCCGCAAGGCGCATTGCCCGCCGCCATTTCCGCCTGCACCCGCTGCCCGTTGCACCGCACCGCGACACAGGCCGTTTTGGGCGAGGGGCCAAAGAATGCAGCACTGATGCTCGTGGGCGAACAACCGGGCGATATGGAAGACCTCGCTGGAAAACCGTTTGTCGGACCAGCGGGGCAGCTTTTTGATGATATCTCAAAGGCGGCAGGTCTCGACCGCAGCCAAGCGTATATCACCAACGCGGTCAAACATTTCAAATTTGTGGCGCAAGGCAGACAACGTCTTCACCAACGGCCAAACACATCTGAAATCGACCACTGCCGCTGGTGGCTGGACGCGGAGGTGGCACAGATCGCACCTTCACTCATCGTAGCAATGGGCGCCACGGCGGCACAGGCGTTGACGGGAAACGGCGGCGATATTCTAGCGCGGCAAGGCACGATTGAGAACGGGCTTTCAGGCCGCCCCGTATTGATCACGTCGCATCCGTCTTATCTGCTGCGGCTGCGCGATCCACAGGTCAGGGCAGAGGCATCAACCCTGTTCAAACGTGATCTGCAACGGGCGGTTGCCGCATTGGGTTAACCATATAACGCGAGCATCGCCTTAAGGTCATCCAGCGTATTCGCTTCACTCAACGGCTTGTCTTTACGCCATCGCAGCATACGCGGAAACCGCAACGCGACGCCTGATTTATGGCGCGGCGAGGCCTGAATACCCTCAAACGCAATCTCGAATACATGGTGCGGCGTGACCTGTCGCACGGGGCCGAATTTCTGCAGTGTGTTCTTGCGCACCCAAGACGTGATTTGCCCGAACTCGGTATCGGTTAAGCCGGAATACGCCTTGGTAAAGGGGGTCAGAACGTCGCCATCCCAGACCGCAAATGTGTAATCGGTGAACAGGTTTGCACGACGGCCATGCCCCGCCTGTGCATAGATCAACACGGCATCAATCGTCAGCGGATCAACCTTCCATTTCCACCAATCGCCGCGTTTGCGCCCGATCAGATAGGGGCTTTCGCGACGCTTGATCATCAGCCCTTCGGCGCTGTGATCCCGTGACTGGTCGCGGGCGCTATGCAGTGTTTTCCAGTCCGAAAATGGCACCTCCGGGGACAACCGGACCAGCGTATTTTCAGGAAGGTCGTCAAGCAGGTTTTTGAGAAAATCGCGGCGCGCATCAAAAGGCATTTGGCGGATATCTGTACCGCCATGTTCTAGCAAGTCGTAGGCCATGAGGATAACAGGAGTCTCGGCCAGAACCTTCTTTGGAACAGTTTTGCGCCCGATCCGTTTTTGCAAAGCGTTGAAGCTGAGCGGCGCACCATTGGCAAAAGCAAGGATTTCACCGTCAATCACCGTGCCGTCTGGAAAGCGATCTATGAGCGCTGCAAACTCGGGAAAGCGGTCAGTCATCAATTCTTCACCGCGCGACCAGACAAAGTATGCGCCGCCGCGTAAAACGACCTGCCCACGGATCCCGTCCCATTTGCGTTCCGCATGCCAGTCTTCTGGCGCACCAAGATTTTCGGGGGCGTCAACGGGGTGCGCAAGATAAAACGGATAGGGGCGCGAGAGGTCGGCGCGTGGGTCTTCGGCCTCGATCAGGCTGCCCCATGTCGCTGTGTCAGGTGTCCATTGGCCCATCAGTTTGTGGGTCAATGTCGCCTCGTCCTGGCCCGTAGCGATTGCAAGCGCGCGGGTCATCAGTTTGGCACTGACCCCGACACGAAACCCGCCTGTCAGGAGTTTGTTAAACAGAAATCGTTGGTTGGGCAAAAGGGTGTCCCATGCGTCGATGATTGCCGTCTTGCGGGCGATTTCGTCAAGCGGCGCAAGCGATTTTAACCACATAATCCACTGGGTAAGACTGCGTTCCATGATACGGCTCGGAGGCGGCAAGACGAGGCTGATTGTTTCGGCAAGGTCACCCACAACATGATAGCTCTCGTCGAAAAGCCAATCGTCGAGGCCCGCGACCTCGGCCGCCCAAAGGCGCAGTTTTGCGGTTGTGATGATCCGTTTTGGACGTCTGCCCGTGAACAGACCAATCGCCCAAAGGCGGTCGTCGATAGGTGCTGTTGCCAGATATTGGGCGAGCGCCGCGACCTTTGCGTTTGTCTTTGTGCTTTCGTCGATGCGTGCAAAAAGGCTGGCGAATTGCTTCATTCACTGCCCTCCGCGTCATCGCCTGCGTATTGCGTGGCAACAACTTGTGCATCAAACCCGCGCGCTGATAAATGATGGGTGAATTGGCTTGTGTAGCCGTGGGTCACAAAAATACGCTCGGCCCCCGTTGCCGCCACGGCCGCGTTAAGGCCGTCCCAATCGGCGTGGTCTGACACAACAAAACCGCGATCCGCACCGCGCCGTCGCCTGACACCGCGCAGCGACATCCAACCGGATGCAAACGCAGTCGAGGCGTTTGGAAAGCGTTTTGCCCAGCCCTGCGAGGTGCTTCCCGGTGTGGCAATGATCAGCGCGTTGGGGTGGGTTTTCGCCGAGACCTGTTGCGTGATCTGTACCGTGTCAGGCAGGTTAATCCCCTGCCCGCGCAAAACCTGATTGGTGTTCTCGACCGCCGTGACGGTCAGAATTGGACCGATATTGGCGTCGACGGTGCGCATCAACCGCTGCGCCTTGCCCAGTGCGTAAGCGCCTAGAATTGAGGGGCGTCCTGCAGCGACGTTCGCGGCCCACCATCCGTTTAATTCATGGGCGAGGACGTCTTGCGCTGTCCACCGAAAGACTGGCAGGCCAAAGGTACTTTCGGTGATAAAGGCGTGACATTTTACGGGCTCGAAAGGTTCTGACAGGCCGTCATCGACAGTTTTATAGTCGCCTGATGCAACCCAAACCTCGCCCTTCACTTCAACGCGGATCTGCGCCGACCCCGGGACGTGACCTGCGGGGTGAAAGGATACTTTTGCGCCACCAATCTGGCGCTCCTCACCGTAGCTCAGCCTCTCGATTTTGGCGTCAGGGCCAAGGCGGTGTTGTATCACGGGGGCGGCAGATACGGTCGCGAGGTACTGACCCATATCGGCATAGGCGTGGTCGGCATGGCCATGCGTGATCAAGGCGCGGGAGACGGGTTGCCACGGATCAATATAAAAATCGCCAGCGGGGCAGTAAATACCGCGTTCAGTGAAAGTAAGAACGTCGCTCATCGCGCTTTTATGGATTTGTTATGATCCCTCATTTCGTCGGGTTTTCCAAGATGTCCTGCAAGACCTCCATAATCTCATAGCTGGAAACCGGCTTGCGCAAAAGACGATCAGTGTCGGCGACAAAGTCAATTTGCGATCTGTCGTAGGCGGTGATATAAACGAATGGAATACCGCGTTCTCTCAAAATCCTGGCGACAGGTTCGGAGGTTTTGCCACGGCCCAAGTTCACGTCAAGAAACGCAATATCAATGTCCGACGTCGCGGCGCGCTTCTCCGCTTCGGCAAGATGTACGCTTGGCCCAACAACCTGAAACCCCATATCATTAAGGGTGTCGCTCATCTCGAATGCGACGAGCACTTCGTCTTCCACTATAAAAACACGTTGTCCTTTATCTGTCATTTGTCACTCCTTTTTACGGGTTCAGCGGCATCCGCAGTTGCCATGCAAAACCTTCGGCTTTGAACGTCATTTGGACCTCACCAGCCGTTTCCATCGACACCGCCCGATCAATGATGAACGAGCCAAAGCCGGTGTTCATAGGGTCAACCGTCTGCGGGCCATCGCGTTCCGCCCAATTGATAAAAAGATGCGCGCGATCATTTTCGGTTTCAATGTGCCAGCTAAGGTCGACGCACCCGTCCGGCGTCGAAAGTGCGCCGTATTTCACTGCATTTACACAAAGCTCGTAAAACGCCATCGAGATCGCCAGCGCCTCACGCGACGGAAAACTGACGTCAGGGCCACCAAATTTCACCCGCTCGCCCGCCATTTTCACCACAACATCCTGCACCATTGTCGCGAGATCGGTCTCGGTCCAATCGGAGCCTAGAAGCTTGGCATGCGCCTCGGCGTAGGCACTTAATCTTTCGTCAATTGTCTTGCGCACGCCTTTCGGAATCTCGTCTTTTCGCAGTGATTGGCTCACGATAGATTTGAAAACACTAAAGGCGTTCTTCACCCGATGGTTCAATTCGCCGATCAGAATGTCCTGATGCGCGGTCAATTTTTGTTCTTGATCAATATCAATCAACGCAGCGACAGCGCCGATTTGTTGACCATCGCCATCAAGAACCGCCTCGGCGATGATCCGAAGCCAAAACAGGCTGTCATCGCCGCGTTGGTAATGCACGTTCAACTCCGATTTGTTATCTTCACCCGAGATAATGCGCGCGATTGGATATTCATGGCTCTCGACACGCCGACCGTCCTTGTGAAAAGAAACCCAAGCGTCATAGGCCGCGACATCCTCCGAATGAATGACAGGATGACGCAGCAATTTTTCGACGGCACCATTCCCCAAAACCACTTGGCCGTTATTGTTCGTCAGAACCACGCCCACAGGAACCACGTCGAGCATTGCCTTGAACTGGTTTAGCTGGCGGGCCGAGGTCTGGGCCAAAATCGTGTCACGTTGCTGATTGGCCTCAAGGGATGCAACCTTTTCCTGCAACATCAAAATCTCGGCGCGCAGCGTATCATGGTCATGGTCGGTCATTTGTGGCCTCTTCGATTGCGCCTGTTTACAGTAGATATGGTATTCAACGCGCAAGACCACCAAATGGGTGCAACTTAATTGGGAACCGAAACGTATTTAATCTATTCACCGTTACTAACTTGCGGTCTGGTGACATTGAACCCGCAGTTCAAGCGCCGATCAAAAACGTTTGATACCGCCGGTATAGACGGGCGGTATTCCGGCATACCAATTGTGTGTTCTCGCAAGGCCACAGCTGGAAAGACCGCAATGCGGCATTCATGACGGGTGCGAAAAACATGTTTATCAAAGCCGCCGATCTTGCGTTGGCCAATGCGGGCTTTAGCGGATGCCTGACACGCCTACATAATCGGGCGGACCTTTGGCCCATCCAACGTCGTAAGGCCAATTCTCGCGAGCTCTTCCAAATCGTGAATCTGGATCGTATCGTCGCTCCACGCGATCAACTGGCGAGACTTCAAAATCCCGATAGTTTTGTTGGTATGCACCAGTGACAGCCCCAGCGCGTCAGCAATATCACGTTGAATGAACGGAAATCGCATGGTGCCTCCGCCAGCACTTTCGACCGATTGGGTGCGCTGGTAAATGCGCACCAACGCCCATGCAATCGCCTGTATCGCGGTGCGCTGGCCCACCGTGGTCAGCGCCTCTCCCATGAAATGTTCTTCAACAGCTGCAAGCCAGGCAAGCTCGAAACCGCGCTCTGGATCAGCCTTGATATATGACCACAACTCACTACGGTTAAAAACGCAAAGGGTCATCTTGGTTGTCGCCTCCACAGAATGTCCCATTTCGCCCATCAACCCTGCCTGCAATCCAAGGAAATCACCGGGGAAAACAAAGTTGATGACCTGCCGCTGGCCATTTTCCAAATGACGGGACCGTAGCCCCATGCCATGTAAAACAGTATAAAGTTGCGGACTGTTCGACCCTTCCAGCAAGATTGGTGTGCCTGCGTCCACAACCAGTTCACCGACCTTGAACCGCTGCATCGCCGCAACATCATCAGCCGTCATTTTCGCAAAAATTGATTTACGGCGGATCGGACAATTGATGCATTTGGTAGCCAATGTTCTGCTCTTTCTGTGTTAATTTCGCGCCCCAAGACCGGATCGAACTGATGTCACAATAATAGCAAGATCACACCAGTCGCCACAGCACCAACAGTCAGAATACTCGCCAACACCGTCATCCTGCTATGCGACTGCGCCTGAATATCATGGCTGTCCATCCGCTTTTGTGTGTCGCGACACTTGGTCACCGCCGCCCAGAAAATGAGGATCGCCACGAGAATGAAAACCTCCGACACGCCCTTGGCAATAAGCGGATGGTTGGTATCTTTAAACACCGCCTTGAGCCCAAGTGCCAGTGCAATGCATGCCATGCCCGTCCGCATCCAGCCTGCAAATGTTCTCTCGTTTGCAAGCATGGTGCGGTCCTCGGCCCAAGCTGTGCGGGTATCTGCAAGGTCGGTCGAGCAGGGGTCATCAGGCAATTTCGTGTCGGGCATTTATCGTCCTCTCATCTACATCACCACGGACAAGAAAGTTCGGGAGTGATACCGAAATCTCATGCACAAAACCGTCAAAGTTTGGACCGGTAAAGCATGGCACACCACGCGCCTTGAGGTCCAAAATATCCTGCCGGTCTCGGTCATCTAATCCACGACAGGGCGTGCGCAACCCAACGGCCAGAATACGCCCTTCATGTCGCGCGATCGCGTCTTTGTAGATCTGTGCATCATGCTGGCCCGTATCACCCAACAAAATCGCGGGCAAACTCGGGTTCGCCGCAAGAATAACATCAATGCTCTGCCCTTTATGGTTGCCGTGCCCCTCGGTCACAAATTTGGTTCTGCTCAAGCCAAGATCACGCAAAAACATGGGCCCCCGCGCCAATTTTGTATTCTCGAATATATCAGCAAGAAAATCGTGCAAATTCCACGGCGACGAGCTGACGTAATAAACCGGGTTTTTCCCGCCATCAACCAAGGCATTCATTAGCGAAATCGCATCTGGAAAAACCCGACGTGTCGCAGCATTTCCCGTCATCGACGTGTAGAGGTTGCGCAAAAGCGAATAGGCACCCGTCTCCAGCATCGTATCGTCGATGTCGGAAATAACCATGAATTTCGCATCGGTCGCAGGCACAAAAACCGGACAGGGCGTGACCTCGGAAAGATCATCAACCGCAACATATTCAACGCTCCAGCCCACACGCCCGTCGCGCGGCAGATGCAGGGTAAAATACCCTTCCTCATCAGTTTTTGTCATCAGATCGCCACAGCGCACCGTCGCGCCACGGACTTCGTCGGTCATAAACATCGCAAGCATCTGGCGAAAATTCAGTGCCTTTGACTGACCTTCGGCTGGGACTGCATGGCGCAACATGCTGAGCACACGACCGCGCACAACCAGACTATCTTCAGTTGCATAACCGATATAAGGATCAACCTCGCGGCCTCTACCCGTTCTATGAAACAAGCTGTCAGCCCGATTTTCAACGCGCAACGCTGTCCGGTGAATCAGGTTCTTCAACATGGAGACAGCCTCCCGAATTCTGCGGCAAGGGCCACGAGCGCGCGGCTTGAAGCCTTAGGGCTTGCGCTTGTTCCGCGCACCCTGCTCAATCCCCTGCAAGAACGAGACAACCACAAGCTGCAATGGCGACAGGCCACTCAAGTCTACATTCTGTGTTTGTGACAGCAACGCTTTCTTTGACGACGACGACGCAACGGCAAAGCCAACGAGCGCCAAACCGAAGTACACAGCACCGATCACTGTGGCCGCAAAAATTGCAGATTGTAGCTCCGCAAGCAACAGCCATGCCGCACCCGTCAGGAATGCGGCACCGACCATCGCGAGAAGAGCGCTTGCCGAGAATAGCGCAGCCTTGCGAGCGGCAGCCTCGACCTTCTTCTCAACGCCAAACATTAGCGGCGCGTAGCAATCATACCGACCAGAAAACCAAGGCCGGCAGCGATACTAATCGCCGCCGCAGGGTTTGCACGGACAGCGGATTCGGCGTCAGAGTAAGCAATCTCTGCATTCTTACGCACAGCCGCTGCGGTTTCTGCACCAGATTGCGCAACACTTGCAGCTTTTTCTGTGGCGACCGCCTTCAACTGCGACGCCTGAACCTTGCCATAGTTCCCTACAGCCGCCGTCAGGTTCGCAATATCTTCCCGCAGTACCGCCATTTGTGCGGACACATCGGCGTTCAGTTCTTCTGCGCTATTCTTTACAGATTGTACCATTGGGTTTCTCCTAAATCCTGTTCCGTTCATCTGTGAACCATCAGCGGGCAGAATGGTTCCATCGTTTCACTCATCAACCATAATTTCTGCACTAGAGGCAAAGAACATGGCCTGACTAACAGCCGACCTCAACTGCTCTTCCGTGTAAGGCTTGGAGATCAGGAACGCAGGTTCAGGCCGCTCTCCGGTCAACAGCCGCTCGGGAAAGGCGGTAATAAAGATCACCGGAATGTCGCCATGCACCGCGAGAATGTCATTGACCGCATCCAGACCAGATGACCCATCGGCCAGTTGAATGTCGGACAAAATCAGGCTCGGGCGCTTTGCGGCGGCCAGCTTGATAGCATCACTGCGTTTGCGCGCCACACCCGTCACGGTATGACCCAATTCTGTCACCACCTGCTTGATATGAAGGGCGATAATTGCCTCGTCTTCGATGATAAGAATATCGCCCGTCACCAACTTCGCCATCTCGGCGAGAGCCACATCAAGCAGGTGCTTAACCTCGTCTTCATCAGTCTCCATGATCTCAGCAACTTCGGCGACCGAAAAATCCTCGACCGTATGAAGCAGCAACGCCTCGCGTGTGTTTGCAGTCAGGTTCTCCAGATGTGACAGCGCCATATGCGTCAAACCGGTCCCGTCGTTTTGAATTGGCTCCCCAAGACTAATCCAGATCCGGTGAAACGTGCCAAACAACGCAATTTTGGGGCTGGAAGCATCCTCAAAAATACTGCGGTCAACCAGCAACGATTCCAAGGTCATCGCTGCATAGCGGTCACCCGTTTTCTGAGAGCCCGTCAATGCACGGGCATAGCGGCGCAGAAACGGCAATAAATCCGCGACAACGAGTGACAAGTGCTTTGGCGACGCGCTAGATGACATTTTTATCCCCTTTTGTGCATTTCTTGGGAACCAAACGCGGCGTCACGCGTTTGGTTCCGTAAGATTTATGAATTTTTGACAACCGGAGCATGATGCAGACTTGCTTGAATACGAGGCGTAGTGATGAATGATGAAAAGCACGAAATGAGAAAAGAGAACCTGATCAAGGAAAATTTGCGGCGTGCTTTTGACGATAAAGCGACCGAGGACTTGCCTACAGACCTGTTGGCGCTGCTTGAACAATTACGGGGGCAGGATGAACAAAATGGCGAAAAGTGACCCCGCCGAAGCCCCCGCCGAAACAATGGACCCGCGCGAGGAATTGGTGACACATTTGGGTGTGCTGCGCGCGTTTGCCCTTAGCTTGTGTCGCAACCCAAGCACCGCTGATGACCTCGTGCAGGAAACCGTGATGAAAGCTTGGAAATCGATTGGATCGTTTGAAGCTGGCACCAACATGCGCGCATGGTTGTTCACGATCCTGCGCAACACTTACTATACTGTGCACCGCAAATCGTCGCGCGAAGTTGGCGACACCGACGGCCATTTTGCAGCAACCTTATCGGTGAAACCCGACCACGATGGCAGGCTCGCGATGACCGATTTTCTTGTGGCTTTTGATCAATTACCCGACGAGCAACGCGAAGCACTGACGCTTGTGGGCGCATCGGGCTTTGCCTACCACGAGGCCGCAGAGATGTGCGGCGTCGCCACCGGCACGATGAAAAGCCGAGTGAACCGTGCGCGTCTGCGTCTGGTTGAATTGCTCGACCTGTCAGATGACGACTCTATGGAGTTGACGGATAAAGGAACGATGGCGGTCCTCACCTCACACTTGCCAGTCAGACGGGCCTAACGTGACGCACCCTGTCTCAACGGACAACGTGACAGTCTTGATCACAGCAAATGAAGCTTACCCCGCATTCGAGGATTTGTTCTTGAATGCGGGCCACAAAATCGAGCTCGGGTTTCGGATTTTTGACCCGCTCACAAAATTGCACTCCGAGGCTGCGCGCAAGATCGGCAACACTTGGGTGGACCTCATTGTTGCGACGCTCAACAGAGGCGTTGAAATTGACATCATACTTTCCGATTTTGACCCGATTACAGGCTATGACCTGCATCGCAGCGGATGGAAAACGGTCCGTGTGTTTCATGCGATCAATGAAATGACCCGTGAAGGTGCCGCGATTTTACGCATCAGACCATTGCAACACCCTGCCGTCGGCGGGGTCATCCCGCGCCTCATATTCGCACCGGAAACCCGCAAAAAACTGCGAAAAATAGCAGCAGACATTAACGAAAAACCTGACGCTGAACCGCCTTTCAAATTCATCCCCAGACTGCGCGAGATTTTGGAATCCAAGAACGGAAAAGTGGCGATGCGCCCTTGGGCACTGCCAAAAGTCTATCCCGTGACCCTGCATCTGAAAATGGCAATCGTCGACGGTCACACCACATATATCGGTGGGCTCGACCTCAATGACCGGCGCTATGATGACCAAGATCATAACCGGCCTGCGCAAGAAACATGGCACGATGTGCAGCTTATTGTGCAAGATAAAGCCCTCGCAAACGATGCATCGGCCTTTTTACGAACGCTGCCAGAAACGACCTCAGGGCAACAAAAACCAGCCCCGATCACATCGGACTTCAGAACAACGCTATCGCGCAAGCGGGGGCCAAACATATTTGCTCTATCGCCCAAAACCGTCAGCGACGGCTTACTACAAGAGTATTTACGCCAAATCAAAGCCGCACGCGAATTCATCTATATCGAGACGCAGTACTTTCGGGACAGACGCATCGCAAAGGCATTGGTCACCGCAGCAAAGCAGGTCCCGAACCTGAAATTTTTGCTGCTCCTACCTGCCGCCCCTAGCGATATCGCCTTTCACGGCTCCCATAGTCTCGACGCGAGGTTCGGCGAACACCTACAAATTCGCGCGATCCGAAAGGTGCGCAAAGCCTTTGGTCAAAGGTTTTTCATCGTCACGCCTGTTCAACCAAGGACAAGCACACCAAGCGAAAACAACATGGACCGCGCGACCCTCAAAGACGCGCCAATCGTCTATGTGCACGCCAAGGTCGCGATTTTCGATGATACCAGCGCGATTGTCGGCTCGGCCAATCTTAACGGACGCAGCATGAAATGGGATATCGAGACAGGCGTGGTTTTAACCCAGCCAAATCAGATCAAAACCCTGCGCGACGCTGTGTTTCGTCACTGGTTGCCGGATAACGCTGACCCGTCCCACTTCGCACCACAAACCGCCCTGCAACGGTGGCGCGCTCTTGCCATATCAAACGCCAGCCGGCGCCCCGATGCCCGCAAAGGATTTATCATGCCGTATGATCCAGATCCCGCAAGGTCACTCGCGATGCCTATTCCCGGCGCACCGGAAGAATTGGTTTAGAATCTGGGGAACCAATCCGTAACCGACGCGTTATTTACACATATAACAAACTGAACCTCACGACGAAGGAGAAAAATATGTTAAGCTGGGCCCTCACTTTTCTTGTTGTCGCACTGATCGCGGCAGCTCTCGGTTTTGGCGGCATCGCTGGTGCCTCCGCAGGGATCGCAAAAATTCTCTTCTTTATCTTCATAGTCCTGTTTGTGGTGGCAATGGTGGCACGCGCGCTACGTGGTCGCCCCCCCGTCTAAAACAGAACAAGTCGATAACGGATTGAACGAAAAAGCCACATGCCCAAGCGTGTGGCTTTTTTGCATGCGCCCACACCGCGCGCCCCTTTGGATGACACCTGCAGGGAACCAAATTTCTCGCCGCGCGTTCTCATGTCATAGACTTTTAGCAACGAAGGAGACCGATGAAATGACCCACCCTTCCAATCCCGAACCGACACCAACCGAAGTGCCCGCCACAGAGCCGTCTGAAACACCGAAGCCACGACCCGCAGAGGTTCCTGACACGACACCGATCGAAGTGCCGCAAGAACCACCTCTTGAGCTGCCAGACAACATGCCAGAGGACTGATCGTAAAAATCCTCCAACTGACGCAGTGGCTCTAAAACCCGTGCGCCCCTTGACACCAACACGCCAAACCACACCTTGTTGACATGTCAAATCTGCTCCCACCCATTGCCAACTGGTTTACCGCGCGCGGCTGGTCTTTGCACCCGCATCAATCCGACATGCTCGCGCAATCGGACGCCCCTGCCCTCCTGCTGATCGCGCCTACGGGCGGGGGCAAAACCCTTGCGGGTTTTCTGCCAACGCTCAACGAGCTTAGCGACGGCACAGCATCTGGCCTACACACGCTCTATGTTTCCCCGCTCAAGGCGCTCGCCTCCGACATCAAACGCAATCTGCAAAAACCGATCAACGACATCGGCTTGCCCATTCGGGTCGAGGACCGCACGGGCGACACAAGCTATACCCAAAAGCGCAGACAGCGTGCCGACCCGCCGCATATTCTGCTGACAACGCCAGAAAGCCTCGCACTGCTAACCAGCTACGAGGACGCGCCGCGTATGTTCGCGGGCCTGCAACGGGTTATTGTCGACGAGATTCACGCACTGTCCGAGAGCAAACGCGGCGATCAACTCATGCTCGCGCTCAGCCGCCTGCAATCCATTGCGCCACACATGCGGCGGGTCGGATTGTCGGCAACTGTTGACGACCCCAAAGCCATCGCAAGGCTCTTGGCGCATCATCCCGACCCTTGCACTATTCTGAATGCGGACCCGGGACCCAACCCTGACATTTCGATGCTGATCACAGACACGCCACCACCATGGGTCGGGGGCGGCGCAAAATACAGCATTTATGCGGTTTTAGAACAGTTGAAAAAGCATAAAACCACACTTATCTTTCACAACACCCGCGCGCAGGCCGAAATCTTCTTTCACAACCTATGGCTTGCCAACGACGAAAACCTGCCCATCGGCATCCACCACGGCAGCCTTGACCGCGCACAACGCACCCGTGTTGAGGACAGCATGGTCGCAGGCGATTTGCGCGCCATCGTCTGCACAGGCACGCTTGATCTCGGCATCGACTGGGGCGACGTGGATCTGGTTATCCAGATTGGCGCGCCCAAAAACGTCAAACGGCTTGTGCAACGGATCGGACGCGCCAACCACCAATACAACGCGCCCTCCAAGGCGCTTTTAGTCCCCGCAAACAGGTTCGAAGTCGTCGAATGTGTCGCCGCAATAGAGGCCGCTCTGGCGCATGATCTTGACGGCGAACCACGCGGCGCAGGGCCGCGCGACGTACTTTGCCAACACATCCTGATCCGCGCCTGCGCAGGCCCGTTCGATGAAACAGCCCTGTTCCAAGAGGTAAAAACCGTTGGCGCATACGCATCGCTTTCCCGCGCCGCATTCGACGACTGCCTCGATTTTTGCGCCACAGGCGGTTACGCCTTACGGGCCTATGACAAATGGAAACGGCTGCTAAAACGTCCCGATGGGCTCTGGCAATTGCGTGACCCACGGGCGGCACAGCGCATTCGCATGAACATCGGCACGATTCAGGACACCGACACGCTTAAAGTCAGGCTCAAAGGCAGCTTCAAACCCTTGGGCGAGGTAGAAGAGGCCTTCGCCGCGACCCTGAGCGCAGGCGATACCTTCCTGATCGGGGGAAAAGTGGTGCGCTTCGAGCGGCTGCGTGACATGACCGTTGAGGTCACAAACCGCGCCACAAAAGCCCCCAAAATCGCGACATTCTCGGGGACCAGATTTGCGACCTCCACCGTGCTATCCGAACGCATCCTCGCAATTTTCGCACAACCCGACTGGCCGCAACTGCCCGCACACACCGCCGCATGGCTGCACATGCAAAAAGAGCTTTCACAGCTCCCGCAGATGGGCCGTATCCTTGTCGAAAGCTTTCGCCACGACAATAAAGCCTACACATGTTTCTACGGTTTCGCGGGGCGCAATGCACAACAAACCCTCGGCCTCCTGCTCACGCAACGCATGGAAGAAAAGGCGCTGCACCCGCTGGGGTTCGTGGCAACTGACTACGCAACGCTGGTCTGGGGGCTTGACGACATCACCGACCCCGCAGCCCTGCTCGACCCCGCAATTCTACGCTGCGGGTTCAACGCATGGCTAGCTGGAAACGCCGTGATGAAACGCACCTTTCGCGGCTCTGCGACCATCGCGGGCCTGATTGAGCGCAATCTCCCGAGCGCCCGCAAATCAGGGCGGCAAGCGACATTTTCAAGCGATATTCTCTACGACACACTGACCAAATACGATCCCAACCACCTTTTGCTAGGGATCGCGCGCGAAGAAGCCATGCGCGGCCTCGTCGATTTTGAACGGATCGAAGATATGCTCAGCCGCAACAAAGGCGCCATCGACCACGTGATCCTTGACCGTATCTCACCCCTCGCAGCCCCCATGATCCTCGAAATGGGC
>RCMY010003309.1_pt1 | contig 14302 bp, 9 predicted proteins | sample 2041341 | NCBI WGS metagenome assembly RCMY01 (sample SAMN09708234, study PRJNA481090) | Marine sediment metagenome, whole genome shotgun sequencing project.
GTCGCGGCCATGTCGAAGCCTGCGGCCTGAGTTGCCCCGAGCGGCACGCACACCTCTCCCTTGCACGCGCCTTGGGGCTTGATGTCCCAGCCGGTGCCAGCCCGGAACGTGTCGGCGTCGATGTCCAGCGAGTCGATGATCATGCCCCGATCGTCTCACGCGCGCACCAGGTAGAACGAGTTCCCGGCACGAGTTGCCGGACGAGTTCCAGGTCGGCACCGGCAGCTACGCCGCCAGATCGCTCCCGATCAGGTTACGGCGTGTCCGCCGGGTCAGGAGAGATCCACCTGACGATTCGCAGTAGTGACAGCAACCATCTCGACGCGCTGTTCGAGAAGATCGTTTCGAAGGCGGAGCGGTTCGCGCAGCGCGACCTGTTGCAGGCCGATGTCGAGTTCGTCGAAGACTTCCACGCCAACATCAACGACCCCCACGTGACCGATCTCGTGCGCACCGCGGCAACAGACTGCGGCTCCGACGTTCTGGTCCCCGAGGTCGGCCTCCCGCACGGCGAGGACTTCGGCCTCTTCGGCGAGCACTTCCCGTGCTGCATGCTGCTGAGGAGACGTTCGAGAGCTGGTCTCTTCCACCTGACGTGAAGGTCGCTGGTGACCAACGCCATCTGGGCTAGGTTCGCGCAGTGATCGAGGTGCCCCATGTCGTCTACTGAGGGATCCGAAATCGCACACCTCATCGCCGACAGTGAGATCGCCGAACGGGAGCGAATCGCTGCCACGCTCGGCCAGATCCTGTGGACGGCATCGCCCGACGGAGTGCGCGAATGGGCGTCAGACAGCTACTGGCACTACATCGGAAAGACCGAGACCGAGCTCACCACCGGCGACTGGTTGTCGTTGATCGACCCGGACGACCGACAGATTGCGGCCGAGACGTGGCAGAGTTCGATCGATTCAGACACCACGCGAACCGTCGAGGCCCGGCTGCGGCGCCACGACGGCGAATACCGCTGGCACTCCGTCACCATCGCACCGTTCGTCGACGACACCGGCGAAACGGTCCGATGGTACGGGTCGGCCACCGACGTCCACGAGCGACGATCGGCCGAACTCCTGCGCACGGCCCAGTCGGCAATCCTCGAGATGATCTCCCACGGTGCCAGGCTCAGCGACGTGCTGGCAGCAGCGGCGACAGCCGCTGACCAGTCGACCGGCGCATTGACGTGCATCAATCTCGTCGAGGGCAACGTCCTGCGGCCAGGGGCCGCACCGCGAGTACCCGCAGCGATCATCGCGGCAATCGACGGGTTGCTCATCGGGCCGTTCACCGGTTCATGCGGCACCGCGGCTCACACGCGCCAACGCGTCATCGTCACCGACATCCTCACCGATCCGCTGTGGGCCGACTACCGCGATCTCGTGCTGCCTGAAGGACTGGTTGCCTGCTGGTCGGCCCCGGTGTTCTCTCCGACCGGCGACGTCGTCGCGACCTTCGCCCAGTACTTCACGACGCAACGAGCGCCGACGCCTGACGAACTCCGCGCTGGTGACGAGTGGATCCGGTTGGTCACGCTGGCCATCGATCGCGTTCGTACCAACGAGGCAATGGAGCGTCAGCGGCGTCTCGCTGCGATCGGGTCGCGAATCGGACGCCTCGGAGGGTGGTTCTACGATTCCCGCACGCGTGAACTCATCTGGTCAGACACGCTTCGCGCCATTCACGACCTCGCGCCGGGGACCCCCGTCGACCCCGAGATGGCAATGTCGTTTTGGACACCCGAGGTCGACTCGAGGATCAGGTCCGCCATAAATTCCTGTCTCGCGGAGGGTCGATCGTGGTCGCTCGAGATGGAAATCACCAGCGCGCTCGGGCGAGCCGTCTGCCTTCGTAGCGAGGGAGAAGCGGTCCGCGACGAGGCAGGGAGCGTCATTGCGATCCAGGGCGCCATCCAGGACATCTCCGAGCCGAAGGCCGTCGAATCGGCGCTGCGCGAGAGTGAGGAACGGTTCCGGCTCGCCATGCAAGCAACGTCTGACATCGTCTGGGACTACGACGTCGCCACCGGCCACATGTGGCGCAGCGATGGGACGGCACGTCTCTTGGGCATCGAGGGAGAACTCGATCCGACGGTCGATGCCTGGGACATGTTCGTGCATCCCGACGACACCGACCTCGCCCTGGCGAGCTTTTTCAGGATGATCGCGACGGACGACGACTTCTGGTCGACCGAGTACCGAGTCGTGCGCGCCGACGGCACGGTCGCCACGGTGGCCGAGCTCGGCCAGGTCGTCAGAGGGCCTGACGGCTCCGCATCGCGTGTCGTCGGGTCGATGATCGATCGGACCCGGGAACGCCAACTCGAAGGTCAGCTCGAGCAGGCTCAGCGCCTCGAAGCAGTGGGGCACCTCACCGGTGGCGTCGCTCACGACTTCAACAACCTGCTCACCGTCGTCCTCGGCAACGCGGAGTTGTTGATCACCATGTTCGACGCAGACGACGAGCGTCGGGCATATGTCGAGATGATCGGCACCGCTGCGGAACGCGGGGCCGAACTGACCGACCGGTTGTTGGCCTTCGCACGTCGCCAGCCCCTCGATCCAGAAGTCCTCGACGTCGACCTGCTCCTCGATGGGATCGGTCCCATGCTCCGGCGCACACTCGGCGCAGAAATCGACATCTACATCACCTGGCAGCCCGACACCTGGACGGCACTGGTCGATGGGTCTCAGCTCGAGTCGGCAATCCTCAACCTCTGCATCAACGCCCGCGATGCGATGCCGAACGGCGGCCGGCTCACGATCACGACGTCCAACGTGCACCTCGACGAACACGACGCCGCCATGAACCCCGAGGTGGTCGCCGGGTCCTATGTCAGGGTGTCCATCTCGGACACCGGCGACGGGATGTCACCCGATGTCGTCAGCCGAGCCTTCGAGCCGTTCTTCACCACCAAGGCTGTCGGTCGCGGCAGTGGCCTCGGCCTGAGCATGGTGTACGGGTTCACCCGACAGTCGCGCGGCCACATGACGTTGCACTCCACGCTCGGCGCAGGCACGACCGTGGAGCTGTACCTCCCCCGATCGTTCGACGAGATCCCCCAGGTCAAATCGGTCGAGGAGCCGTCGATCGCGAATGGCACCGAGCGGATCCTGCTGGTCGAAGACGACGACATGGTTCGTACCCATGCTCAGCATCTGCTCGAAGGCCTCGGCTATCAGGTCACCGTTGCCGGCGATGCCCACGAGGCACTCGCCGCCATCGGCAGCGGCATCGAGGTCGATCTGTTGTTCACCGACGTCGTGATGCCCGGGGGCATCGATGGGCGTGAGCTGGCCGTGCGGGTCAACGAGAAGCTGCCGGACCTTCCGGTGTTGTTCACCTCCGGCTATGCGGAGAGCGCGCTGGTCCACAGTGGCCGCCTCGACGACGACGTCCTGCTCATCACCAAGCCGTATCGCCTCCCGGATCTCGCAGCGCAAGTGCGCATCGCGCTGAATCGCTGACACGGCTGATCGCGTAGGGTCGTCAGCCGTGAGGGTCGAGGGACGGTCTTGAACTCGGGGAACACCGCGCAGCTGCACGAGCAGCTGGTCAAGGTGGCCGACGTGATGCCCGTCATCGTCTGGATCGCCGGAGCCGACGGTCTGGTGTTCCACGCCAGCGCTGCGTTCTATGCGTACATCGGACATCGTGATGTCGACCTCGTCTCCGGGGAATGGATCGACACGGTCCACCCAGACGATCGTGAGGAAGCAATCGCGGTGTGGGGAGACTCCGCAGCCTCCGGCCAGGTCTCTTCGATGGAGTTCCGGCTGCGCCGCCACGATGGCCGCTACCGCTGGCACCTGCTGTCAGGCCAGCCGGTTCGCGGTGCAGACGGTGCCATCGCCGCGTGGTACGGCGCCGCGCTCGACGTCGATGATTCTCGTCGTGAACGCGACCTCTTGGTGCGCAGCGAGCAGCTTCTTGCGATGCTCGCATCCGGCGGCTCCCTCGACGCCGTGCTGACCAGCGCGCTCGACCTGCTCGAGCAGTTGCTCGGTGGTCAGTGGAATTTCCACGTGCCAGAGCGCCCCCCGACGGTCGCAGACGCCGTCGAAGTCTTCGACGGTCACGGCAGGATCGCCGGCTCGTTGGCGACCTCGCTCGACCTCGGGACCCTCGACGACTTCGATCGAAGCGTTGTGCGCAAGGCGGTCTCCCTCGTGTCGATCGCACTCGAACAGGACCGTGCCAGCCATGAGCTGCAAGACGTTTCAGGCATGCTCCGGCTGGGGACTCGGCTGAGCAGAGTGGGTGCGTGGTCGATCGACGTCGGCGACGATCACATGACCTGGAGCGACGAGGTCTGTGAGATCCATGGCCTCGCCCATGGCTCGACTCCCAGCCCGAGCGAGGCACTGGCGTTCTACGTCGGCGAAGGCCGGGCGCTCGTGCGCGATGCAGTCAGCGCCTGTGCGCTCGACGGCGTGCCCTTCGAAATGGAGGTACGAATCGTTCGCGACGACGGTGAGACGAGGTGGGTCCGCACCGTCGGGGAAGCCGACCGCGACCGCAATGGCCGGATCCTTGCGGTTCGGGGCGCCGTCCAAGACATCACGGACTGGCATGCTGCGGAGGAGGCAATGCGCCGAACCGAGCGCCGCTTCGCCGATGTGGCGCGAGCAACCTCAGATCTGGTGTGGGAGTACGACGCCACCACCGACACCTTCTGGCGAAGTGATGGACTCAACGACCTGTTCGGCAGCGTCGCGCCGAGCGACTCAGACTTCGCTTGGCGCGACGTCGCGCATCCCGACGATGTCGACCGCATCGAGAACGAGTGGGTAGACGCCTTGACGCACGGGGCCGAGGAGTGGAGCGCCGAGTGTCGGGTGCTGCGCGATGACGACACGTGGGCGGAGGTCAGCGTCCGGGCGTTCCTCCTCCATGACGATGGCAAGCTCGTCCGAGTGGTCGGCAACGTGGTCGACATCACGGTGCAACGTCAACTCGAACGCCAGCGACTCGAAGGCCAACGGATGGAAGCAATCGGCCAGCTCACCGGCGGGGTCGCCCACGATTTCAACAACCTGCTCACCGTCATCATCGGCGGGGCCGAAATCCTGGAGCGCGAGTCGGCGCCCGCACAGAACACCACGGCTCAGATGATCCGGGCTGCGGGTGAGCGCGGCGCCGAACTCACCCATCGTCTCCTCGCCTTCGCACGACGCCAACCGCTGGAGCCGGCGGCGACGGACGTGCACGAGCTGCTGGCCGGACTCGATGTGATGCTGCGTCGTACGCTCGGCGGAGGTCTGGATTTCGAGTACGTCCGAGCGAGTGGGTTGTGGCCGGCGATGGTCGACGGCCCCCAGCTCGAATCGGCGGTGCTCAACTTGTGCCTCAACGCCCGGGACGCAATGCCGGACGGTGGGCGCCTCACCATCGAAACCGCCAACTCGCGGCTCGACGACGACGACGACGCTCGCCACCCCGACGTGGACGCCGGGCAGTACGTGATGGTCGCCGTGTCCGATGCCGGAATCGGGATGGAGCCGGCAGTCGTCGCACGAGTGTTCGAGCCATTCTTCACGACCAAGGCACCATCGAGCGGCACCGGCCTCGGCCTCAGCATGGTGTACGGCTTCATCAAGCAGTCGAACGGACACGTGAAGGTGTACAGCGAACCGGGCGAAGGCACCACCGTCCGCCTGTACCTGCCTCGCGCCGCCGATCATCCGGTCGCCGAAGCCGAGTCGATCGAGAGATCCGCCCGCCGCGGCCACGAGAGCATCCTGGTCGTCGAGGACGATCGGCTGGTGCGCGACCACGTCGTTCGCCAACTCAGTGGACTCGGCTACCAGGTTCGTGCCGCCGAGAACGCCGATCGTGCCCTCGAACTCCTGGCCGGCGGCCTGACCGTGGAACTGTTGTTCACCGACGTGGTGATGCCTGGCACGATGAACGGCCAGCACCTCGCCGACGTCGTTGCACGACGGTGGCCCACGACCCGCGTGCTGTTCACGAGCGGCTACACCGAGAACGCAATGGTCCATCACGGTCGGCTCGACCGCGGCGTTCAGCTCCTCGTCAAGCCGTACCGCTTGCATGACCTCGCCAACCGCGTCCGTGCCGTTCTCGACGGCCCCGCCAGCTGACCAGCGAACAGGCAAGTCTCTCTCAGGAAGCGCTCTCTCAGGAAGCGCTGTTCGATGCGACAGCAGCTCCGTGGACCGACTCGATCGAGGGCGCCGAGTAGCTGATCATGTCCGCTGCACCACCGGCACCCGCGAGCGGTGTCATGCGGCTGAGGACGGTGCTGGCCGGAATGGGTCGATCGATGAGGTATCCCTGGGCGATGTCGCAACCGACGTCACGCAACTGTTGAAGTTGCTCGACGGTCTCCACCCCCTCCGCGGTGGTCTGCATCCCGAGAGAATGGGCGAGCGCGATGATGCCGTGCACGACCCGGTCGGCCTTGTCCGTCCGCCCGAGCGGCGCGATGAATTTGCGGTCGATCTTGATCAGGTCCCACGGGAACGACGACAGCCTCGCCATCGATGACCATCCGACTCCGAAGTCGTCGATGGCGAGGTGCACTCCGAGCTCGTGGAGTTCGTGCAGCATGTCGAACGACGGGGTCGACGCCAGCGCAGTCTCGGTGACTTCCAGCCACAAGCAATCGGGGGGTGCCGAGAACTGCGCCAAGGCGGAACGAACCGTGTCGGCGAGGCCGGGATCGTTCAATTGGCGCGCGGACAGATTGACCGCAACGGATGGCCACCGGCCCAGCTCGGCCGCCCAGCCCACCTGTGCTTCGAGCGTGAGGTGCAGCACCTGCTCGAACAATGCGCTGATCTGATTGGTTCCTTCGAGGATCGGCACGAACTGGTCGGGGCTCAGGACACCGCGGGTGGGGTGCTGCCACCTGACCAATGCTTCCAACCCGAACAGGTGACCACTGCCGAGGTCGATCTCGGGTTGGTACAGGCAGAAGAGTTCGCCGTTCGTCACTGCGGCCGGAAACTCTGCCGTGACGGTCAACCGATTGATGGCGTCGGTTCGAAGTGCTGCATCGAAGTGGCAGACACGCCCTCCGCCCAGCGCCTTGGCCCGGTACATGGCGGCATCGGCGTTGCTGAGCAGGTCGTCGGCAGTGATGCCGATCGTCTGGGCAGCGACGCCGATCGACATCGACGGACGGAAGGCATCGCTGCTCCCGATCGAGATCGGCGCGGTCATCTCCTCGAGGATGCGGGCGCCGAGTTCGGCAGCGGCGTGCTCATCGGTGTCGTTGAGCAACACCACGAATTCGTCGCCGCCGAATCGTGCAACCGTGTCGGTGTCGCGAACGCACCGCTGCAGCCGGCGGGCCACCTCCACCAACAGCTGGTCCCCCGCAGGGTGGCCCAGACCGTCGTTGACGAGCTTGAAGTCGTCGAGATCGCACAGCAACACGGCAAAACGACGTCCCGTAGACTGGCTCGCCGTGATCGCCGTGTCGATGTGCGTCATCAACAGGGCCCGGTTCGGCTGGCCCGTCAGCCGGTCGTAGTGCGCCAGCTGCCGCAAGCTCGCCTCGACTGCATCGCGTTGGCCATGTGCGAACTCGAGCTGACTGTTCGCGTGGCTCAACTGGTTCATCGACTCGCGGAGCTCGAGCAGCATGGTCGCCTGGCGAGCCAAGAACGTCAGACCGTTGCGCTGCTCGCGTGTCAACGCGCGCGGCACGGTGTCGATCACGCAGAGCGTCCCGTAGCTGTAGCCGGCCGCCGCTCGGAGCGGTGCCCCGGCGTAGAACCTCATGTTCGGATCGCCGACCACGAGTGGGTTCGCAGCGAACCGGTCGTCATCGAGAGCGTCGGGAACCTCCATCAGCTCTGACGAGCAGATCGCGTGCGAGCAGAACGAGACATCTCGCGCGGTCTCCTCGGCCTCGAAGCCCACCTTGGCCTTGAACCATTGCCGATCGTCGTCGATCAGGCTGATGGCCGAGACAGGAGTTCCACAGAGGACGGCGGCGGCCCGAGCGATCTGGTCGTACACCTCCTCGGCGGGAGTGTCGAGCACATCGGCGCGATAGAGCGCTTCGAGTCGTCCGGCCTCGTCCTGGGGGTACGGGAAACCGCGGCCCGGCTGTGGGGCAGGGAGCGTGATGGGTTGATACAGATCCGTCGACTCCCGGTCACGGGAGTACAGGAACCCCTGTGCGCCGACACAGCCCATGCGAGTCAACGCCACGTGTTGTGCTGGGGTCTCCACGTGCTCGGCAATCACATCCAGACGCAGTTCACGAGCCAGCGAGATGATCGAGCGAATCACTGCCGTATCCACCCGAGAAGCACCGACGTCGGCAACGAATCGACTGTGGATCTTGATCGCGTCGATCGGCAGACCGCGGAGCAGCGCCATGTTCGCTCCGCCGGCACCGAACCCGTCGATCGCCAGACGAACGCCGACCTCACGAAGTGCGACGAGACCTGCAGCGGTGGCTGCCATGTCAGCCAACAGCCTGGTCTCGGTGAGCTCGAGCTGGAGCACGTGACCGGGGAGGCCGCGGTCGGACAGTGCTTCGAGGACGCGCGATGCCAGCTCCGGGTGGGACAGCTGCGCCGCGGAGAGGTTCACCGACACACGACGGTCGTCCCACCGTTGCGCCAGCACCTCGGTCTGGACCACGTCGAGACTTCGTGCGAGGACGATCTGGCCGAGCTCGTGGATCAGGCCGGCATCTTCTGCCGCCTCGATGAACACGGCGGGGGCGACCTCGCCGAGCTCGCTCGATGTCCACCGGGCCAACGCTTCGAACTCGAGGATCCGACCGGTCGCCAGCTCGACCACCGGTTGGAACGCCACGGAGATGTCTCGCCGTGCAACCGCATCCAGCAACAGGCTGCTCAGACGCGGATGGGGTGCGCTGGTGCTCACCCGAACCTGGGGGAGGCAGTCCACCGCCCCGATCCCGCGTGCCTGCGCACACTGCATTGCCGAGTCCGCCAGTTCGAGCACCACCCGGCCCGACACCGAGTCGCCACGGGCAGAACCGGCGTAGCCACCGATCCTGATCCTGCCGAGTCGGGTGTCGACCGGCTGCGAAACGAGCGCAACGAGCTGTGCTGCGTCCAACTCGGCATCGATGCGAGCGGTCGCGAAGAACCGAACACCGTCGACGCGCACAACACGGCCGTCGGGACCGACTGCATGCGCGAGACGCATCGTCACCTCCCGCAACACCTCGTCACCGATCGATCGGCTGTAGCCCTGATTGACCGCCTCGACCCCGACCAGACCGATCGCGATGCAGTCCACGATCCCACCGATCGCACCGATCGAACGCGCTGCGTCGGCCCAGCTGTCGATTCCCAGACCTCCCGACTCGGAGGAGAGCACAGGTGCGGCCACCGGTAGCGCCGTGACCACAGCATCACCGACGAGTTCGCTCGGCGCACGGGAAGTGCGAAACCTCTTCATCACTCCCGCGCACCGGAATCGACCGCCCCCGACCCGCTGTGAGCGGAACGGCTAGCAGCGGGCAGCAACACGAACGAATGGCCCCGTGCTGACTGATGGTGGAATGTCAGGGCCACGACCAGTCCTCGGCACTGCCGGCGGCTCGCTGGACGAAGGTTGTGCAGACGTTGGGAATTCACCGAGCTCGTACGCTGGGCTCGACGCCGCTCGCGTCGATCGCCGCCGGACACGCTGCCAACACGATGGCACGGAGGTTCCGACACAGTGCCGCTTCGATCACGGACCGATCCGGACCGAGGTGTTCGAACAGCAACTCGAGTGAGTCGAACGACACAAGCGTCTGCATGGAGGCCATCAACACAGGCCGATCAGCGTCTTCGAGATGTCCCAGCTCTGGAGCGAAACATGTGGTCACCTGTTCATCGGGGACCGCGAGTGCTGGCTCGATCAGCATCGACCCGGCAGCCGGGCGGTTGCGAATGGCGCGCATGATCGGTGCGGCCTTCTCGCGGGCGTCGAGGTGATATGCGACGAACATGGCGATGCGGTCGTCGAGCACATGCAGGGCGGACGCATCCATCGTGCACGGAGGTCGGAGGATGGACACGATGCGGTCCGCCACGTCCGCCTTCAGCGTCGAATCCGTACTCATGTACCGATACACCGATCGAGGAGTGACATCGGCAACCGCCGCCAATGCCTCGGTGGTCGGCTCGGTGTTTCCCTCCATCAGCAGATGCACGTATGCCTCCACGACCCGGTGACGGTTCCGCTGGCGGCGGGCTACCCGACCGTCGGTCGACACCTGCAGCGGTTCGGGCACGTCCAAGGGCATCGCAGCGGTTGCCGGCGCCAGCACCGACGAGCGCTCGAGGAATGACCAGGAGTCCGTCGGCGAAGCAGCGTCTTCGGGCATCAGGTTCGGGTTCATTGGACCCTCTCGTCGAGCAGCAAGTCGCGATTGAGGAGCCACTGGAAAAGCATCACAACTGAGCATGCCCAGTTCGTCGACGTCGCGGCGTGGATGCTGAAACCGATTTGTGGAACCGTTGTGTATTCGTTCAGCGGGCATCGCCCCAGGGATCAACCCCACATCAGAGCGGTCGAGTGCGGTCGAGTGCGGTCGAGTGCGGTCGAGTGCGCTGCTACTCGTCTGCCTTGAGTTCGTCGCCCGGACCCTGTTCTGGCCGGTCGAGGCGGTAGCCGGCGCCACGCACCGTCTTGAGCATCTGTGGGTGCCGAGGGTCGGTCTCGATCTTCATCCGAAGACGACGCACGTGCTCGGTGACGGTGGCGCTCTGCTGCCAGTCGGTGTTCGAGTTCCAGACAGCTCTGAGCAGCTCGGACCGGCTGAACGTGCGGCCTGGGTTGGCCGCCAGGAAGACCAGGAGGGCGTACTCCTTGGTGGTCAGATCGAGCGGGAGGTTCTCGACGGTCACCAGATGGGCATTGAGGTCGATCTCCAATGGACCAATCTGCAGTGTCGTGTCATCGGCCAGGCGACGACGTCGCTCGACTGCCAGCACGCGCGCCACCAACTCGCGGGAGTAGAACGGCTTGACGACGTAGTCGTCGGCGCCCGCTTCGATGGCGTTGACCCGTTCTTCTTCTGAGCCCGCACCCGTCAGCACGATCACATGGGCATCGGAACCTGCTGCGCGCAGCTCGGCAAGCACCTCGAGCCCGGATCCGTCCGGCAGCGAGCGATCGAGGATCACGACCGGGAAGTCCTCGCGCGCAATTGCCTCGCGACCCCCGGCGACGGTGCCCGCCGACACACTGTCGATGCCCCGTCGCTCCAGGTGTTCTCTCACGATCCGGCAGATCGCAGCATCGTCTTCGACGATCAACACCTTGATCGCGGTCATGGCAGTCACGACGCCGCCCGACACTCGCCGGCACCGCGGTGCGGCCTGCCGCCACACGGCTGACACGCCGAGGCGAACGCATCGGTTGCGTTCAGCGGGCCACTCGCTGTGGCGCTCTCGGGTGGAATGTCATCGATGATCACGAGAGAGTAGTTCAATAGTGCGCATCGAGACGACGGGTGCCGAGCACGAATCGGGCCCGCGTCGGACGTCCCCACCTCCTGGTCGCTCCGAATGCGTCAGCGCCGGGCCGATCGGCGACACTTTCACCATGAGCGACATGCTGTCAGAGGTCCACGACTGGCTCGACGAGAACTGGGACCCCGATCTGACGGTGGCGCAGTGGTGGGAACGGCTCGGACTCGCCGGATGGTCAGCGCCCACGTACCCGACAGATGCCTACGGCCGAGGATTGTCACGCGGTGATGCGGTCCTCGTCGCCAATGCGATCAGCGAACACGGTGCGCTGAACGCTCCAGGCGGCCTCGGCTTGCTGCTCGCCGGGCCGACGATCGCCGAACACGGCACACCCGACCAGATCGAGCGGTACGTGCGTGACATCGTGACCGGCCAACAGGCATGGTGCCAACTGTTCTCCGAACCGGGCGCCGGGTCCGATCTGGCCGGATTGCAGGCCAAGGCCGAACAAGACGGCGAGGAGTGGGTCGTCAACGGGCAGAAGGTGTGGACGTCCGGTGGCCACATCGCCGATCTCGGCATGCTCATCGCCCGCACCGACTCCAACGTGCCCAAGCACCAGGGCATCAGCTACTTCGTCATCGAGATGGACCAGCCGGGCGTCGACGTCCGGCCCCTTCGTGAGATGACGGGCCGGGCCCTCTTCAACGAGGTGTTCCTCACCGACGCGATCGCTGCGGACGACGCGATGATCAGCGGCAAGGGCAACGGGTGGGCGGTCGCCAACTCCACCCTGGCCTACGAGCGCGCCGGGCTGGGCGCGGGTGGCGGCAGTCAATCGACGAGCGCAGCGACACCCGGCACCATCGCCGGCGACCTCGACAAGCGTGCGGGCGACTTCGTCACGACGCACCGACCGAAGAAGCAGCCGGCGCCGGCGAAGGACAGCACGACCGTCGACACGCAGCAGTCGGCACGCAGCACGCCTCGCTTGTCGGGCCTGGCGGATCGGCTGGCCGAGATCGCCGAGAAGAACGGCACGATCGCCGACCCCACCGTCCGCGACGACCTCATGCGACTCCATTCACTCGGTGAGATCGGACGCATCAACAACCTGCGGGTGAAGGGCGCTCGCGAGGCCGGCACGACCATCGAGGGGATGGGCAACATCTCGAAGCTGTCGATGAGCAACCTGGTCCGACTGCAACGAGACCTCGGACTGCGCATCGTCGGCGCGAACGGCATGCTCCACGCCTACGACGCTGCCGACCGTGCCGCCATCACCGAAGCCACCGGCATGCCCCTGCTCGGCATGATCACCGAACTCGCACTGTTCGCGCAGGCCCCACCGATCTACGGTGGCACCGACCAGGTCCAGCGCAACATCATCGGCGAACGTGTCCTCGGCCTGCCCAAGGAACCGAACAACGATCGCGTGACACCATTCTCCGAACTGCCCAAGAACGTCTAGAGCTGACCGTGAAGATTCCCACCGCTCCCATCGTCGCTGCAGGCTTGCTCGGCGGGTACCTCGTTGCCCGCGAGACCGAGATTCGGCCCCTCGGGGGCGCGGTCCTGGCCGCCGCCGGTGTCACGGCCGGGCGCCAGTGGCTGCGTACGAGCGGCCCGGTTGCCACGGCGGTGCTCACCGCTGTCTACCTCGGCGGATTCGGCGCATCGCACCCGCTCGCGAAGAAGATCGGCGCCTGGCCGGCAGTCTCGGCTGCTGCGGCACTCAGTGCAGCCTCGGCATGGGTGATCTCCGACCGTCACGCCTGACCGTCACGCCTGATCGTGCCGTCAGGACGAGCGTGAATCGGAGCGGAGTGGCTGGCGGAACGTGTTCGGCGGAATCGGTGCATTGCAGCGGGTCAGTGCGAGCTGCCAATCAGGCGACGCGCCGAGCGCCCACCGCATCGCGTTGATGCTGCCTCGGCCCACCTTGCCCGCCCATCGACGCTCCTCGATGCCGAGCTGTGCGGTGATCGAGTCGGGAATCGTGGTCACCGCTGCCCTGAAGAGCAGCCCGTAGCCGAGACGAATCGGAAGGGCGAGCGGCGGGTCCTGCAAGAAGTCGATGGCATTGGTCTGTCCACGCGAATCTGCCCGGGCGGGATGGTCGACGATCCAGCTCCGGAGTTCCGCTGCGGTGTCGGGAAGCGGTGCGGCCCGGAGGAGTTCGCCGACCTTGGTCTGCTCGCTCACGAATCGGTCGGCGTCCTCGGTGGACAGCGGCTGCGGCCCGAAGGCTTGGTACGCCGCGAGGAAGGAGTCGGTGAGGACGTTGTGGACCCAGGCCGCCAGCTCAGGGGTACTCGCGCTGTACGGACGGTCGCGATCGGACGTGCCGGTGACGGGACGGTGGGCCTGACGCACGACGGCGACTGCGGCCTCGACTTCGGGCATGGCGCCGTACGTCGTCTCGGTGACGTAGACCGAGGTGCGGGAGAGCCGGCCGAGGGGATCGTCACGGTACGAGGAATGATCGTCGACGCCAGCAGCAACTTCCGGGTGGGCAGATTGCACGACGAGCGCTCGAATCCCACCGACGAACACCGACGCGTCACCGAGAACTCGCCACGAGACCGAGTCGGGACCCATGAGACCCGGGTCGCCGACGTGGTCCAAGGTGTGTTCGAGCGGTGTCGGACCTTGGGAGAACAACGACGTGACGGCCCGGACGACGCTGTCTTGTATGTCTCGCGCCACCTTCATGAACCACGAACCCTACGCAGCGAACCGACGCCGGCTGCACGACAGCCGCGCCGGGTCAGAGCGTGGCGGGTCAGAGCGTGGCGGGTCAGAGCGTGAGGGTCTTCGGGTAGTACGCGCCGGGCTCGACCTTGTCTCGGTCGGTACCGAAGTCACCCTCGAAGGGCCAGGAG
>RCMY010003310.1_pt1 | contig 14302 bp, 11 predicted proteins | sample 2041341 | NCBI WGS metagenome assembly RCMY01 (sample SAMN09708234, study PRJNA481090) | Marine sediment metagenome, whole genome shotgun sequencing project.
CCGGGGTTACCGAGATGGCGACAATGCCCTTCTTCGGAAATATCGATGGAGTGGCCGATCGCTCGGGCCGTGCCGTTTTGGAGACCCAATAGTGCATCTTGCCCGGGGTAAGGCCATGTTCCGTCGCAAATTCCTTTTGGCCCCGACCGGAGTCCCTAAATTCCTTCACCAACTTGAGCATCCGGGACGCATTGACCTTTTTTGTCATAGCCTATATCTGTTTGCAACAAAGATATGCCGGTAGCCAGGCTTTGGGAAGATGTACTTGCTCGGATGCTTACTAAACTAAAGTATCAGCTCAATACCTTAAAAGTAATTTCCATAGCTACTCTAGAATTTATTGAAAATGTAATCAAATTAAGACCCTGTAAAGCAGCCAAGGTTTTATTTTAATTTAATCAATTTGACATAAATCTTCTCGAACAGGAGCAGAAATTTAGGGGTAGGGAATTGGCGTTAATTCATGAATTTAACAACTGTGATATAATAAAAGAAGTTGAGGATTCAAATAAATACTCGAAAAGGTCTAAGTAGAAATCCAATTATGAAAGCTCAATGGAGATTAATGTAAATTATGATCCATAAATTTTAATAGTTACCTCAGAGTTTTTAGGGAAGACTATATTGAACTGAAGCAAAGTTTAAATTAAAGAATGTCAATTGTTCATATCTTGTTGAAGAACCGTGTCAAGAATTACCGGTAATACTATTAAAAGTTCAAATAAACGATGAATTGTTAAGTTGTTGGTGCATATATTCATTATATTGCACCATAACCATTAATGATAACTATGGATACAGTAAGAAAATCAATCACTTTTACAAGTCAGCAGGATAGTTGGATCAAGCTAAGAATCCAAAACGGTGACTTTACGAATGATAGTGAATATGTACGGGATCTGGTAAGAAAAGATCAAGAGAGGAACATGAAGCTATTAGAACTTAAGCAATCCATTGACGAAGGATTTCAAAGTGGCAGGAGCAATATAAGGATAAGCGATATCATAGCGAAGGTGGACAATGGGGAACTATAACCTTTCCGGAAGGGCCCAATATGACCTAGTTGGTATTTACAAGTACGGCAAAAAACACTTCGGTCCCGAGCCAGCGGCTACCTACTTATACGACCTGGAACTTTTTTTGGAGGAGCTTGCCGACCGTCCGGAACTGGCCGGGGATGGAACCAAAATCGCCTCCTCCTTAAAATATTATAGCTACAAAGCCCATGTAATCTTTTACCTATATGAAAATGAAAAAGAAATCTTTATCATCAGGATCTTGGGCAAACGTATGAACTTTATCGAACATTTATAAAAGTTCAAATAAACGATGACCAACAGACGGAATTCAGATGAGATTACCTAAAAAGCGGTCCCTCCAATTAGAACTGAACCTACTGCAAAGAGAACAATGAATTCTGAAAATTTGAAAAAAATATTGGCGCTACAATTGGAAAAAGAAAGCTGGCCGTTTCATTATAGAAATTACTTTCTACTGTCATATATGCTTTTTGGTATGTCTTTCATTGACATGGCCTTCTTGAAAATGAGTAACGTCGTTGACGGTAGGATCAAGTTTCAGAGAAAGACAACTTCAAATTGTATGATATCATCGAAACTACTAAAAAGAACGACAAATGGAACTGGAATCATTTATTTAAAGGGCTTTTCAACCTAACTCCGTAAAACGGCCGTTTTTCGGGACTCAACTCAATCTCTTTGGTGTACTTGATCCCACCATTGTTTTGAGCTTACGTTTGCACTAAAAAACTGCGCCCCGCGACTACGAATGAGGTTGAATTAAATATACCGATACGGACCCGATGGATCGCAATTACTATTTAATGGGCCAAATATAGCTGCGGAAAGTGTGGAAATGATAGTCAAGGTCGATCGCTTCGAACAAAACGATGTGCCCGTATGCCCTGTAGTCCTTGACACGAAATCTTCCATTCTCCCGAAGCCTTCTTTCGGTCTGCACGGGCCCGTACCTACGTTGGGACCACTGGCAAAAAGTTCTGCCGAAGAGACGTTTCAGGCTTTCAGCAAGGCCGGATATACGAATTGGGCCGGACCATTAAAGTAATCCTGTAAATCAGCGCGTAACAGGACCGAGCCAAAACTTTGCCGTTACTTAGTTAAAAGGAGATACCCTTGATGGGACAAATCGATATCGCGCAATTCCAGAATGTAAAAATAGACCCCATTGGGAAGCCCCCGGTTTCTTGATATTACCGATTTGACATTGGCAATTCCACCAAAATTATTTTGGTAACCTTCCGCTTCATAGACCAATTGTCCATAACGGTTATAAATTTTGAGCGAATTGTTACTCGGGGAAAGTGAGATGGCCTTTAAATACAAAACATCATTGACGCCGTCGCTGTTCGGTGTCAAAAGATAGTTGCCCAGATCTGCGGTCGCCCAGTTGCCTAGGTTTCCAAAAGTAATCGCAGCATATTCTCGGGGATCGAACCTATCGGAAGTGATCGTGCCCGTTTGCAGATCTCCGGAAACCATGGTGATGCCCAGATCCAGCCAAGCTTCTTGTTCAATGTGCCAACCGACCACGCGCAGGTTATGCAGTTGTTCTATAAAGTTGGCCAACCTACTGTTCCGATTCCAGAAAAGTCGCACCTTCGAATGTATTGTGGCCTTTAAATCCCAAAATTCATACGGACTAACGGCCGTTACTTTGGCCGAGCGTCGATCCGTAGGGAAGAATGAGGTACTACTTGTGGGGAAGTTGGGGTCTTCTTGAAAATAAGCACACTTTGCACTCGTATTCATAGCTTCCGAAAGCAACTGTAAGGGTTTTAGTTCGTCGCCGTAGCCTACGGGAAAGGTAAAGTCCGTTTTATTCGTGAGCGAGGCGTAGCCCTCAATTTTTGTGGTGTCCGAGTGCCCTGTATAAAAAGCTTGGTCGATAAAGTCTAGATTGATGTCCGTAAATGATCTTGGGGTATTGATATCGCCTAGGATAAGATTCAGATTATTGGTCACCCCTACACCGACTTCAAGCATAAGATCATCGGCGACCATCACTTCCATATCGTAAAAAATGGGGCGAAACGCTCCCGAAATGGTCAAAAACCCGTTTTCTCCAAAAAAACCGACACGCCCCGAATTGTCATTGAATGTTCCGTCATTGATCAGATTGACGTGAAAACCCACTTCGGCATCCTCCAAAAGTTTTAGGTTCCCAAAATTCCGTAGGTTGTTTTGAGAAAGACAGTGCACACCCGAAAGTATAAGAATTAGGCCCAAGAGAAAGGAAAAGGGTTTGTGTAGCGGCATATTCGAAATTGGTTTTATTTACGCCATGCGAATTCTATCGATGCGATAGGCGAACTAATATTTGACCTTAGTGCATAGGCTTTAATATAGTCGCCCTCATTAACGTCTAACGTAACATTATTTTCATGTTTTCCGGCCTCATTGTTAAGCGTTATCCAAAGGGTTGCCGTGGTCTCATTGTTTCTTAGAATTAAGAGGTCCCAACTACCATTTGCATTGGTCTGTGCGGTAATACCCGTTATGGTAGCGTTACGAAGCATGCGATAGCCATTTTCGCTTGATCCCGAATTGTGTATTGCTAAATATTGATTCGAAATGACACCCCCACGGGACCAGCTCACGTTTTGTCGGTCAACACTCAGCCATTTACTTCGGCTTCCGTCATATGTATATAGAATACCATCGTCACCCATAAACATTTGCCCGGCCTGGGTGCCGGTCGGTGTCGTCGCGCTTGGTTCTATTTTGAGAGGAACACCGGAGCTTTCAATATCTAATTGGGCATCTGGGCTGTTCGTGCCGATACCGACGCGATTATCATCGCCACTAATAACCAATGTATTGGCATCAAAGTTCAAGTCGAAATTGTTTTGGGTGACGTTACGGTTTCCAGATATGGTTCCATTGGCGTTGTATATATTGTTACTGGATACTGTCGCTAATTCTTCTAAAGCCCCTTCAACGTTTCCAGAGATAAAATTGTTTCCACTGTCCGTAATATTTACTTCCGCAGCTGTTTGATCATCACCTCCAGCATCACCGGGTGGACCTTGTGGGCCTACAACACCGTTGGTTTGGAGAACCAGGCCCATGATTATCGTGTTGCCATTTGAGCCTGAAATAGTTCTAAAAGTTATCCGGTCCGATTCGGACAGAGCTAAAGGTGTTATCGCTTCGATTTTAGACACCTCTGAATTTATCGAAATCGTTCTTCCCGTAGCACTTCCATTTACATATAATTCGATTTGCCCTGTTGCAACAGTTGAACTCGAAAACGAAAGCTTTGTCGCTATAGATTCATAGCCAACAACAACACCATTTTCACTATCTGCGCCATTTCCAAAAGCGAATTGAAATCCAGAGTTTCTTGATGTATTTAAACTCGCATTTTCTTCTGCCCAAATCGTTCCCATTCCGCCACCGGATAAAGTCGCTCCTTCAAAAGGATCCACCCAATCGACTCCTACAGCCGTTGAAGAAAGTACTTGTCCCGTGGTTCCAACGTCCCCGTCCTTATCTTTAAGAGCTCCATCTATTCTTAGATTGCCGGCGACATGAAGTTTATCGGTAGGGGTTGCCGTACCGATACCGACCCTATCGTTATCACCGCTTACCACTAGGGTATTGGCATCAAAATTAAGGTCAAAGTTATTTTGGGTTATGGCTCGGTTAGTTGTTAATGTGCCGTCATTTTCATAAATACTGCTCAAGCTCGGCCGATTGACAAGATCATTGTAATCTCCTGAGAAATCATCGGTGCTGTCCGCGTCTAGGTTTGGGAATTCATTGTTGACGGCTGTTGCTACTTGGGCATCGGTCAATTGTGTATCGTCGTCACCATCGGCAAGTCCGGTAGGAATATTGGAGAGGGATGTAAAGACCCCATCGAAATCATCATAAACATTTGCATCATAGCTACTTATATCAACCTCCACCACATCACCATCGCTTTCCACTCCGAGTACATAGGATGATGCCGTGGATGTAAAAGTACCGGCGCCGTATTGGTTGAACTTTATAGCCTCGTTGCCGTCGGTAAAGCTCAATATCTTTGTATAGGCGGCACCCGACACATTCTCGTTATAATCGGCAAAGAAAAACTCGCCAATGCCCGTTGCTGATGCGTTCACCCCAAAAAGAAAAGATTTTAGGGTATTGTTGACGGTACCGGAATACCTATCGAATATCATGGCAGCCGTATCACTTGAACGTGATAATCGTACTAACGAGTTGCTTCCGGCAAGATGCAGACTCCGTTGAGGATCGTTGGTTCCGATGCCAACATTTCCCATGGTGTAGATATCCTGATTAATGCTTGTCGCAGCGGTGGTAGTGTTTGCTTGAAACCAATCACTATCCCTAAGACCGGATAGATTGGCACTGAAGGAGGTCGATCCTTCATCTACTTTAAGGTTGGTTCCATCGAACGACACTCCGGTGATATCATCATCCTTAGCAGCGGCCACTTCTGCATCTATATACGTCTTCACGGCAAGTTCCGTTGGGAACTTCGTGTTCGTCGCATCCGCCAAATTAGTATCCGAAGATTTATTGGCACTATCCTCCTTTTTCGCCAAGGCATCCAAATTGATGGTTAGCCAAGCGGTACCACTGTAAACTTTGGTGACCTCTGCTGTAGTATCGAACCAAATATCATCTTGAAGGGGGGCGCCAGGAGCTGTGGCAGCCGTTGTTACCACATTGTTCCTGATGTTCACCCGGGTACCCTTGTGGTCGATAACCGTTTTTTCCTGGGCATATATCCCTATCTGTAAAAACAGGATGATGACTAGGGTGCTAAAACGATATGGAGTGCCAGCTAGAAAAATGGATAGAAATATTTAGATGGATTAGACTTATTTTGGTGTGTAGACAGGCTCCGAATCAAAGCGCAGCAATGCCCTTCATCTTGCAAATCGGAACATATTTGCGTTTCTGAATGACCTGTTCCTGAACGTCTCTTTTCAGGAGCTCTTAACACGGCGTACGCGATACGAACTTATTTAACGTATTGCACCTCGATAACATCCCCTGCGTACACAGACCAATCATTGGGAGAAGTGGTATTTGGGACCAGGGTAACCGTAGACGCGGCAACGGTATAATCTACATTGGCAATCAACTTGGCCCCGTTCCTATACACCCATACTTGGCTAAACGCGGGTAACACAGGTGATCCTGTCAGTACGTAAGCGGGAGCTGCAACCTGAGCTGCCGTTGTTGTAAAACTTTCTTGTCCGCTGTTTAGCAGATCCGTGGCCAATAACTTCTTCGTTGCTCCGGTGGCTTCATCCCGTACTAAAATCGTATAGCCAGTACCCGTGCCCGCATCAGATTCCGTTGTAGCATCTGTTGAAGCGATTTCCGTGGTAATCAATTCGATACCGTTTAGACCGAATACATTACCGTCTACGTCGATAAACGTATCATCGGTAAGCGTACCGCCCAACTGCCACGTTGTAGTGGTTACATCGTCTGTGGTATTCGAGAGCATGGTTATTCCGTTTTTGGACTGTAGGTATTTAATGGTCCCCTTGTTGTCAACTACGCGTACGGATCCAGCGGTGACCGTGGTTCCGGGAACGATATCACCTTGTTTGGCGGTATCGCCCGTGGTTTGTTGGGCGCTACCTATTGTGAAAGTAAGCAGGGTCAGAGCGCTTATTCCGGTTTTTAATGCATTGTCGTACCTTGGTAATTTCATGATGTTGGTTTTAAAAATGATTATTAGGATTAAATACAGACATGTAAATTTTTAGAAAAATTGAACGATACGTATTTCATCGTTTTGAAAGCATATCGCATTAGATTCCAGCTCAATACTACTAATTCCCGAAGTGGTAAAATCGATTTTAATACCATTCCGGTACACCGCTATTTTTTTTGAATCGGTAATGGCCAGGGGCGTGGTAAACTCCTGCTGACCATTAACGGCAATGACAATGAGTTCTTGCCTCTGCAGAAATGAGCCCACGGAAGTGCTATGCAGTTCCCCGGTGGTCCGGTCGACCGCTAGCAACTTTAGGGTGTTATCGTTCACTTCGGTAAGGCCCTCTATGGCCAACGTATTCACAGCATCCGTTGCAATAAGGGTGGGCCGCGTCAGCGCACCACCTAATTCGATACGGCCGGAAGGGGAGGTACTTAGACCGTTCCCAACACTGGCCATGCTATTTTCCTGCCATGAACTGCCGTCAAAAGCGAAGATATTTCCTGTGGCACGATCAACGTATATGTCCCCGGCAACGGAATCGGATGTCATGGTCGCAGAAGGTGGGCCCTCTCCACTTTTCGGATTTGTATTTATGGGAATCCATGTAAAACCGTTCCAAATACTCACTTGATTGATCGCTTCGTCAATCCAAATATCACCGGCCTCATTATTGGTCGGCCCAGCGGTAGCGGTACTGACCACTATACCAGAATTACAAAGGCTTTTCCATGCCGCTCCATCGAAAGTGAAAATACAGTCGTAATCCGTATTGTAGATCAATGCCCCGTTTAATGGAATCATCGCGTTCATTTGCTGGTTCGTGATGCGGGTAGGCACAAATGCCTTGGTCTCACTATCCAATTCCAACAAAGATGCCCCATCAATGGTGTTGATGTCATTGCCTATTTTCACCTGCCCGAAACAGAGGCAAGTGCAACAGAATAAGACTATTGAAATAAAATGTTTCATGGGAAGCAACTGGTTCCTAGGTCAAATTTCGAAACAAAGAAACCTAAAAGGATACAGTCGCTGTAATTATTGTTGTGAAAGGGAAGGAAAAGCACGTAAACTATTACATTTAAGTGGTTTGGAGATGAAATCCACCTAATTCGAAGCGTTCTTCATGCCATAGGGAAGCTTGGGAAGTTGTGATTGGTAGTTTAAAGAAACGACGGACATAATTCTGAAATCAGAAGATTTGGACAAGTATCTTGGTGTGTATATGTATACTAGTCCTAATTTCCCTTGGAAGGTTTCGAATACGACGAAAGAAAATGTATTAGTAGGTCAAGCCACGGGCCAGTTATGTTCTCGAGGTAACCCGTGATCAACAGCTTGAAAAAGACCACGGGGTCGATCGAGGGGTTGCCGGTCCTGCCATAGAGTGCCTTGGTGTCCTTATAGAGAAAACTCAGGTCAAGGGTTTCGCGGAGCCTTCTGTAAAGATTTTCCCCCGGGATCCGGTCCGACATCTGGAAACCGGGGAAGAGTTTTTCGGTATAGTTCTTTTTGCCTTGCATACCCTTAATTTACGGATTTCCGCGCATCGGTGAAAGCAAAATTGATGTTTATCGGTGTTGTGCAACAGCCACGAACCTTTTACGGGATAGGAGTCTTTTGAGATGTTAAATTGTCCTTTTTGCTAAAGTCACTTTATTATGGCTATTTTTAAGGTAAAACAAACGCTATGAAAGCCATTACACACTTCTTTTTAGTATGTTTTTTTCTTTGTGCCTCCTTATACTCTTGGGGGCAAAATAAGCAGAAGATTGATAGCCTTATTCAGCTAATTCCTAAACAAAAAGACTATGCCTTATTATCTACTTATAAATCGCTCTTTAAGGAATTCATACAAATAGAACCTAATAGAGCTAAAATTTACCTAGATGCCGCCAAGCCTATAGCTAAACGTTTAAATAACGAGCTATGGAAAGCTAATGGTATTTTTAATGAAGGGTGGTATTATCACAACATTTCAGATTTTGCAAAATCCGCTGATTGTTATAAACGTGCTATTAAAATTTATACCGAAAACGGTTACCAACAAGAGTTAGCTGGAGCATACAATCACCTTGGTGTTGCACAAAAAAGTTTGGGACAAACTGCGGCCGCGCTGGGGTCGTATTTAAGTAGTATAAAAATAAGAAAGAAACTTGATGAACCCGAAAAGGAATTAATGGTTCCCTATTTAAATATAGGTGTACTATATGCCAAATTGGGTAATATAGAAATGTCTAATGAATATTACGCAAAAACCGAAGCTTTATGCATTAAATACGATGTGCCTTATGGTATTGCCATTGCACGGTCCAATAGAGCGACCAATCTAGTTGAGAACAAAAGATATAAAGATGCTTTAGACCTTTATTACGGAGCTGTTCCTTATTTTGAAGAAAACGACCTTAAGTTATCTCTAGCAGAGCAATATAACTTAATCGGTGCTACCTATGTTAAAATGGATTCTTTATCCATGGCAAAAAAAATTTTAAACAAATCCATTGAACTTAGCAAAACCAATGGAGAGATAAGTATGGTAGGCCTTGCTACCAGAAATTTAGGTGACGTCTTTTATAAAGAAAAAAAGTATGCTTCAGCTTTAAGTCAATTTCAGAACAGTCTTGAAATATCAAGACAAACAGCGAACAATATAGAATTATCAGAAGACTATCTTAAAATCTCCCAAACCTATGAAAAACTAGGTAATCTTTCCAAGGCGATTGAATACCGTAAACTGTATTCTACTGTACATGATAGTGTTTTTAACCAAGAAAACAAAGATAAGTTTAGGGAACTAGAGCTGAACTATGAAACCGAAAAGAGCGAACAAGAGATTGCTTTGCAAAAAAAAGAGATCGCTCTTTTAGAAGAAAAAGAAAAACTGGCCGATCTACAACGTCTTGGTCTTTTGGCCAGCCTAATTATTACTGTTTTGTTATTTGGTATTACCTACTATGGTATTCGCCAAAAAATGAAACGCAACAAACTTGAACGAGAAAGAGTAGATGCAGAACTGGCCTTTAAAAGGAAAGAATTGACCACCCATGCCCTGAACCTTGCGCGTAAGAATGAAACACTTGAGAGCCTAAAGTCTAAAGCACAGGAATTTAAGAAAAAGGGAAATATGGGGACAGGCTATAATCAATTGATTCGCTCCATCAATTTTAATCTGCAAGATGATAATAATTGGGAAAACTTCTCGCGATATTTTGAAGAAGTACATAAAGACTTTAATAGAAATGTCAAAACCAAATATCCTGAAGTCTCCTCCAATGAGCTTCGTCTTTTGGCACTTTTAAAGATGAATCTTTCTTCAAAGGAGATTGCCAATATTCTGAACATTTCCGCTGAAGGGATAAAAAAAGCCCGTTATCGGCTCCGTAAAAAGTTAGATCTGACTACGGAGGAATCTTTACAAGAATTGGTGTTGCGTCTATGAATGAAAAAGGCCGGAAAATTTCCCCGGCCCATAAATTCTGTTATAACTAAAAAGTAAGTTCTTACTTCAAACGCTCCAACCAATATCCAACTTGAACCTCTCCAAAATTCACTACAAAAAGTTGCCCCCCGTATGGAATATCTTTTAATGAAATTTTGTCCGAAGAAGAGCCAAAATCCTCGTCGGCATCTGGCCAAGAATCATCTTCTTTTAACCAACCGCCAATGGCTACATGATCTAAATCATAATCCGGTTTATATAACTCTATGGGAGGAACCGTACCATTAAAATATTTTGTTTCGCCCTTTTCAATATTATAGGTAGCACCAACTTTATAGTCCCAAGCAACCTGACCTCCTTTTTGAATACCATTATTATACAAAGTAGCAGTCAATCTACCATATAGTTCTCCTGCACTTCCATTACCATCATGGCAACCTGTACATTTTAAATAATCCAACTCAATGGTAAAAACTGGATAGGCCAAATCACATTGCCTTACAGGATACTCTGAGGCCAACACAACTCTTGCAACTGGTGTACCCTGCTTTAGGTATCTTAATTTATAAGACAATGGTGCTCCCGGCGAATCTTTAGAATAGTCGCCACCGTTGGAAATGTATTGATATACATCGGCAGGGCCATTTACCGTTTGAGCCGCATCGCTGCCGGAACCCCCAACAACAAGGGCTTCAACATCAGACTCTGAAATCACTTTTTCATATTCGGCATCCACACTTCCGTCTCCTGACGCGAAAGAAGCCTTGAAAGCGGCATCTACTTTAGTTTTAGTATAGTTAGATTCTATTGTATAAATGACCATTCTACCATAAGTGACTGTTGCTACATAAACTGGACTTGTGCTACCTAGCGAATTAATATCCGGTACATTCGTAAATAAATCACTTGGGTTTTTGGGTGGATCCATATCTATGGTATAATAGACTTGAAAGTATTTAAGCACATACTTATATTGATAGGTAGACCTGGAAAAGTCAAATGAAGCCGAGACTTTTGTTGCCGCTGATCTATAATTGGCCCCGATTGCCAATTTTAAATGTTCTTCACTATATACTTCAGAAATTGAAAAATTTACTTTTGCGGCCGTTGCTCCAGTAACTTTTTGATCTAAAATGCTTGTTTTTATTCCTTCGCGAACAGTCGACAATTTAGGGTTCGTAATTTCTACTACCGGACTGCCACTAATATTTGTTAAGGATGCCGAGAGCGTTATTGGAGCCCTATCAGCAACAATAGGCACATACTCCCCTGTTGAAATAGTCTCGCCTTTCAAAATAGCTCCGGGAAAAATTACGTCAGTAGTAGGATCCAAGGCCAACATTTCATCAAATCCAGGAGCTGCTTTATAATAATTTGTGTAACACTCTAAAGACGAATCTTCCTCGTCTTGAGCCGGTGGTATTGCTTTCTCTTCCACTTCAAAAGGTTCAGAGACTTCTTCTGGCTGGGTAAAATCCGGCAAACTTGCCATAAGCGTATTAAATTCATCGGCCTGTCCACCGGAAATCGGTTCTGTTGGATTGGTTACTTCATCTTTTTGACAGGAAAGAACTACGAGAAGTGATGCCGATAAAATAAATAATCTCAATAAGATTTTAAAATCAAAAGTTTTCATAATACTGTTTTTTGTGGTTAATCTTCGTCTACATTTTGTGTGGCCCACTCGGTTGAGGTCTGCAGCCCTGGCCGAGCAAGTCACCACAAAAACGGTTTGTCAACTTAATGACACAACAAACCTAAGCCACGGTTTCGGAGGACAAAAAAATGTAGGGTGGACAAAAGGTGGACAGCTACAAAATAAATAGCTGTATCGTTTAGTTTTTCGGTTTTGCGCCATTGATAATCTGAAGGAATAGCAGGTCCTACTATAGGGCAGCCAAATTCAGGTATACTCTTTGGATGAACTTTATGGTTAATCGTATATTGCGATTTTGAGGAAACTATTGGTGAGCTATCTCTCCAAACCAACAGTTGCCATATTTTCGCATCGATATACGACGAAAAGTGGGAAAATTTCTGATTGTCGGTTTTAAAAAAAGCGCGCTGAAAGCACGCTGATAAAACAAAAAAGCAGCTACATTTTATTGTAACTGCTTGAAACTTAAGTGGTCCCACCTGGGCTCGAACCAGGGACCACCTGATTATGAGTCAGTCCGATAATGGTTTTATACAATTCCTTGTGCCTCGAAATGCCCATTATATGGGGATTTTACTTATCTTTAACATCATATTAAGCCACTTCAAACCAAAAAAAGCACGCCGAAAGCACGCCACTAAAACTCCATATTATTATGGCCACAATCAAGATCACCTTCGATAAACGCGCAGATCACACAACTAAAGATAAAAAATTTCCCTTGGTACTTCGTATTGGGCACGCCAGAAAAACACGGGATATACCCTTCAATTTACATTTAAAAGAAAATCAATACGATTTTGCCACTGGTAAAATCAAGGGTATAATGAATGCCGTGCGCCATACAAAGAGAACTCGTAAAACCTATTCAGATGTAGACCTGTGGCTGGATGAACATGAAGGAGAAATCAAGAATTGGGAAATGAATCGTTTAAAATCCGAAATTGAACAGCAGTTTTTTAAGAAATCCCCATCACGAACTATCCTAAATCATGGGGCCAAATATCTTTCTCGTCTACGCATGGAAGGTAGATTTTCTACCGCCAGTTCTTATGAAGATGCCTTGAAGTCTTTGATTAAATACAAAAGACATTTGAAAGGCATGGAGGACACCAAAATCAAAACTCTTTATGAAATCAAGGAGGAGAAAATGATTCCGTTAGAGGAGTTCAAAAATTTGGATATGGAAATTAAAGCCATTGACTATGGTTTCTCAAAGGATTTTAAAGCCTATTTAACTAACCGCTACGCTTCAAAAAACACCCCAGCTATCTTTCTCCGCAGTTTACAAGCGATTATGAACGACGCCGGAAAAACTTTTGAAGATTTAAAAGACCATAAGCCCCTATCCAATATTAAGAAGAAAAGTCACGCAAATGCCCCTGCCCCTATCGATTTAGAGGATATCCATAAAATTCGGACATTAGATTTGGTGCCACATACTCCAATTTGGGACAATCGTAATTATTTACTTTTTATGTTCAACAATATGGGAATGAATTTCTTTGATATGGCTGTTTTAAAAAGGTTTCAATTTTCCGAAAACCGCATCAAATATTTTCGTAAAAAAACGCATTATGAAGGGGATTATTTTAGCGTTCTTCAAAACGAAGAATCTTTGGAAATTGTCAATCACTATTTGAACGGACAAAACGACGATGACTATCTCTTTCCCATTATTCCTAAAGAAACATCCCCTGAAAGATTGTTCAAAGTAAATAAGGCAAAAGTTCAAATATTCAACAAGTATGCTAAACGTATTGCCGACTTAGGGGGAATCGACAAAAAAATAACTACCTATACCCTTAGAGATACTTGGACCAATATCGGCTTGGATATGGGTATTGATATCCGAAAAATTTCATCGGGGCTTGGGCATTCCAGCGTTCAGGTTACCGAAAAGCATTACGGTAAAAGTGTGTCTGAGAAGATACTTGATGAGATTAATGCAAAGATTACAAAGGTGCAAGGTTCTTAAGCACAGGATATTCAAGATTTCTCTAATGTTTAAAGTTTGCGGTAAATCTCAAAACTTAAAGATTTGGCTAAAACCTATAAAAAACAGAATGACGCACCTGTTTTTATTATGAACACCTATTTTACGCCCGTATTTTATACTTTGCGCTCAAATTTTCTGTAATTTGCACTTAACTTTTACTGTCAATGTCTCATAGCGCTCATTTTTCAAGTCATGCACCCATTTTTCAGGGAAAGAAAGTTCCCGAAGCAGGAGCCGTTGTCGGATATGGTGCCATCGTTCAAAAACTAGGATTAAAAGTACCGATGCCAAGTCAAATCGCATTGATTTGCTTACAGAACAAAAAATATCAAACCGAAGATTGGAACGTTCTGCCAAAAAGTTATTTGCCAGATGACAATAAAAATCTTGCAGAAGTAGAGGCGTTATACAGGCACTTGGTATTTTCCCTAAAATATGAAGGAATCAACCTCCTATTTTTTAGTTTTCTGGCCAAACACTA
>RCMY010003311.1_pt1 | contig 14298 bp, 7 predicted proteins | sample 2041341 | NCBI WGS metagenome assembly RCMY01 (sample SAMN09708234, study PRJNA481090) | Marine sediment metagenome, whole genome shotgun sequencing project.
CCTCTATTCTACATCAAATTGGTGGCTGGACTTTAACTTGGCAAGGTACAGAAACAACCGATATTGATTTTCCCGGTTCAACCAAAATTGTTGATTCAATCCAACAAGTTGTTGAAGCTGCTGGCGGAATTTATCAGTTAACTCAAGATGGTAACTATCAAGCTAAGCCAGATGTTGCAATAGTGGTTTTATCTGAGCCGCCTTATTCAGAAATGTTTGGTGATAGAGAGTCTGTGGCATTCAGTCCAGAGAATAGAAAACACATGGATGTTCTGATAAAGCTTCAAGCTGATGGCATTCCAGTGGTCACCTTATTTCTTTCTGGGCGTGCATTATATGTAAGTCCTGAATTGGAAAGTTCAGATGCATTTGTAGCAGCGTGGTTACCTGGTACTGAAGGTAATGGTGTTACTGACGTTTTGTTTTGCCCACCGGAAAAATTCTCGGTGTGTGGGTTCAAAGGTAAATTGGGTTTTTCATGGCCAAGAAAGCCTGATCAAGCACTATTAAATATTTCTGATACTGAGTATGATCCATTGTTCAAAGTTGGATATGGATTGCGTTATGGTAATCCTGAGAGTGCAACAATTAATTAGCCGAAATGGCTGTACATGAATGTAAATACATAAGTTTTAATTTGACATTATTATTAAGGAATGTGATTCGGTCATTTAAATTGAAAAGGAATTAAATTGAGTAAAGTAACAATACAAACTGTTGCAGACAAAGCAGGTGTTTCAATTAAAACTGTATCTCGGGTTTTAAATAAAGAATCTGCAGTGCGTGACAGTACACGTGAAAAAGTACGTGCGATTATTGCTGAGTTGGGTTACAAGCCAAGTCCTGCAGCACGCGCTTTAGCAAGTAATTCATCTAAAATTATCGGACTTATTTATGATAATTTGAGCTCCGCTTATGTAATGGCAGTACAAACAGGTGTATTAAAAGCATGTACCGACAATGGTTATAACTTGGTAATTCATCCTTGTAATAATAAGTCAGAAAACCTCAGTCAGGAACTGATAAGCCTGGTGCAAAAATCACGTCTTGATGGTTTGGTACTTACGCCGCCAATTACTGATAGAGAAGAGTTGGTCACTGAACTATATGACCGAAAGATAAATCTTGTGAACATAGCTCCTAGACGTGAAGATAAAAATCGTGATTCGGTGTCAAATAATGATGCTGAAATTTCTTGCGAATTAATCCAGTATTTAATAGATCAAGGGCATACCAGAATCGGGTTTATAAGTGGTGATCCGGATCATGGCGCTGCTTACAAGCGTCTAAATGGCTACAAAAAGGCTTTAAAAATAGCAGGCATAAAATATAATCCTAGTTTGGTCTACCAAGGAGATTTCTCATTTGAATCAGGAGAAAAAGCTGGTCATTCATTATTAAATCTAGAAAACAGACCAACCGCTATTTTCGCAAGTAATGATTACATGGCGGCTGGTGTTTTAAAAGTGGCGCATAGTTTAAATTTACACGTTCCCAATGACGTATCACTAGTTGGCTTTGATGATGCTCCCGTCTCGCGTCAAATTTGGCCATCTTTAACCACAATTAAACAGCCTGTTGTAGCTATGGCAGAAGCTGCTACAAAATTATTAATTAATAGAATAAGTGATCCGACTAAGCAGGCTACTGCGATTACCTTAGACTCAAAGTTATTGTTACGTGAGTCCACAAAATCAATTAAGTCGGTAGGCAATGAATAAGAATATAAAAATCATCGGTGACATTGGAGGAACCAACGCCCGATTTGCCTGTATTACCGATGAGGGAAATTTTTATCATCGAGTGAAGATCTACGCATGTGCTGATTTTGAGAAAATTGATGACGCATTGTCTAAATACATTGACTACTTAAATGAATCTAACTCTGATGGTGTGAATATTGTAGAAGTTTGTCTTGCAATTGCTGGGCCTGTTTACCATGACATTATTGATCTTCCAAATAATCATTGGTCGTTCAGTCGCACCAAGTTACAACGCATGGTCGGCGCTCCGGTTCAGGTTATTAACGATTTCAGTGCACAAATCATGAGTTTGGAATTGTTGGCCGAAGATGAATTATTGTGGTTTGATGATATGCGACCTACAGGCCAAGGAGCTCGGGCAATGATCGGGCCTGGAACTGGGCTGGGTATCGCTATTCAAATGCCAAGTGGCGAGATCATTCCATCTGAAGCCGGCCATATAGCATTTGCGGTCAGAACGGAACATCAAATGAACTTGTTACGATTTTTGTGGAAGCGTCATAAACGTGTTTCGGTTGAGAGAGTTTTGTCGGGTCAGGGATTAGAGAATCTTTATTGGGCCAATAGCTGTATTGCAGGAGATGAAAGTAATCAAAAGGCTTCTGAAATACTTAACTTAGCCAAAAATAATGATCCGCATGCATTAGCTGCTCTTAATGATTTTTTTCAGATTCTTGCGTGCTTTTCTGGCGATTTAGCCCTAACCGCTTGGGCTTCGAATGGAATTTATTTGTCCGGAGGTATATTGCCAAAAGTCTGGGAGTTTTTTGACGCCGAGTTATTTCGTGAAAGATTTGAATCTAAAGGCCGCTTTACCGAGTTTTGCCATACAGTGCCTATTGCATTAGTTAAGGCAGAACAGCCGGGTTTATTAGGCTGTGTAGCGGCTCTTCAAAGTGGATCTGCTCTGGAATGAACGCAACAAAATAATTAGAGAATGATATAAAAATGAATTCACAATCCAGCCTTATAAAATGTTCATTTCAAAGTTTAAAAACTTTAATCGCTTTTGAAGTATCGCTAGCGATTAAAAATTTACATCGCACTTGGGAAAACGGATATTTTCGTGTATAGAGATATGCGATATCAGTTTTCTACCGCAACTGTTCTTATAGCCCGACTGCTTGCCTAGATAAGAAAAGACATTAAAAAAATATTTAAATTATTAAAAATATTATTAAAACAACTGGGAAAAACTCATGAATTACAAACCACATTACGCATTGTATTGCGCTGTCATTGTCTCAATGGGAGGATTTGTTTTTGGCTTTGACGCCTCCGTAATTTCAGGGGTTGTTGGGTTTGTGACTGCTGAGTTTAATTTAACCCCGATTCAATCTGGTTTCGTGGTTGCGGCACCAACTTTATCGGGTTTGTTTGGAACCATGGTCATGGGGCCGCTGAGTGATGCACTTGGACGTAAAAAAATTCTCATCTCGATTGCCTTTTTGTATGTGCTCTCGGCAATTGCGTCAGCATTTGCTACTTCATACATTATGCTGGTTACGGCCCGCTGTATTGGAGGAATCGCCTTTACTTCACTGATGATAGCGCCGATGTATATTGGTGAGATATCACCAGCTGATCAGCGGGGCAAGCGCGTATCAATCAATCAATTGAATATTGTTGTTGGCTTGTCAGCTGCCTACTTTGCCAATTACTTCATTTTGAATTTAAGTACTTCTGGCGCCGAATGGGTTACTAATCTGGGAATCGATGTGAACACCTGGCGTTGGATGTTAGGTTTGGAGATAATCCCAGCACTGGTATTTTTCCTAGCTTTGTTCATTGTGCCTAATAGCCCACGTTGGTTAATGCTAAAAGGGCGTGAAGATGAGGCGCGTGAAGTGATCTCAATGTTATTGCCACCAGATCAGGTGGAAGCTGAAATTTCTACCATCAAACAAAGTTCGGCAACTAAATCAGAATCGCTTTGGGAACGAATAGGAGATATATTTGGACCCAAAATGCGTCTGGCCTTAATTATCGGTTTGATTGTTGGAGTGGCTCAGCAAATCACCGGAATCAATGCCATATTCTTTTATGCACCTACCATATTTGAACAAAGCGGCATCGGCACCAATGCGGCATTCGCGCAAGCGGTACTGGTCGGAATTATCAATGTGGTGTTTACCGTTTTTGCAATGGCACTTATCGATCTTTGGGGACGTAAACCACTCTTAATCCTAGGTTTGTCAGGGATTGCGGTGAGTATGGCGATGTGTACCTATGGGTTTGCCAAGGCAACTTATGAAATAACACCAGAAAGCCTAGTGCAAATTCAACAGGTGGAAAACATTGAGCAAAGCTTTGATCCGGCACAACTAGAAAGCATGCTGGGGATAAGTTATCAAAGTGATGTGGAGTTCAAAACCGCCTTAAAACAAACTATTGGAGTTAAGGCGGCACGTGATAATCAAAGTGAATTAATCAAAAACAGTATCAATATGAATTCGACATTGATTTTGATCGGTATACTCGGGTTTGTTGCTTCCTTTGCGATTTCACTCGGTCCAGTAATGTGGGTACTGTTCTCTGAAATATTCCCCAACCAGTTGCGAGGTGTGGCAATTTCTTTTGTTGGCCTTGCGAACAGTCTGATAAGTTTCTTAGTGCAATTATTATTTCCGACTGAGCTCGATGTATTTGGTGCCGCGTTGACCTTTGCCTCATACGGGGTCTTTGCAGCAATCGGCTTAATACTGGTTGCATGGTTGTTACCAGAAACCAAAGGCAAATCTCTAGAAGAGCTTGAAGTTTTATTTGCTAAGTAATTTCTTCTTTAAAAAAAATATACAAAAAGGCTCTTTTTAAGAGCCTTTTTTATTACTCGTTTTACAGTATTCTGTCTAAGTGTAGAGTATTGCTTAATTAGTTCGCGTTAGCAGAAATGTTTGCTAGCCTTACTTCTCTTGCAAGGTAAATATCCGCAAACGTATCAAATGAAACTTTTGTTTCAAGCTGTTAATAAAAGGCTGTTAACGCGTCCATAATATCAATTTGTTATATACTTGCTAACCAGTAAATAAATGTAGTTTTCAAATCCCTTTTCCAACCATAAAAATGCAAGATTCAGTGATCACAACTTTAGATAGTAAAAAAATAGAGGCATTAATTCAGGGTAACTTTGATGATGTTTTCTCAGTCTTGGGCATGCATTCACATCCTTCAGAGAAAGGGCTTGTTGTTAGAGCCTTTATCCCTGGCGCTACTTCAGTTGATGTGATTGCAAATGTGACTAATAAAATAGTAACTTCCTTAACTTTAGTACATGCAGATGGTTTGTTTGCAGGAAAAATGGGGCGACGGGTAAAACCATTTAGCTATCATCTCAATGTGCAATTTGGCGAACAGTCCATACGGATAACTGACCCATATCAATTCTCTTCGCAATTGAACTCAGATGATTTGTATTTGTTTGGCGAAGGTACGCAAGAAAAACTCTATCAGTGGATGGGAGCTCATGCTCGTGAAGTTGACGGTGTCGCTGGAATGTTGTTTGTCGTCTGGGCTCCAGAGGCGCGCCGGGTTTCAGTGGTTGGAGAATTTAATCACTGGGATGGTCGACGTCATGTCATGCGTAAACACCCGGCCTCAGGAATTTGGGAAATATTCATTCCAGATTTGGGCGAAAACCTTACTTACAAATATGAAATCAAAGATCAGAAAAGTAAGCTGCTCCCACTAAAATCCGATCCTTATGCTTTTGCCATGCAGCATCCGCCTGAGACGGCTTCTTTAACAACGGGCAATGAACAATATGTCTGGCAAGATACGGACTGGATGACACAGCGCGATGCACAAGCGGATCCTTATCATAATCCAGTATCAATCTATGAAGTGCATTTGGGATCGTGGCGTAGAGAGTCTGAACAAGGGAATCGATATTTAACTTATCGTGAACTTGCCGAACAGCTGATTCCTTATGTGCTTGAAATGGGCTTTACACACTTACAATTAATGCCGGTAACAGAATTTCCCTTTGATGGATCTTGGGGTTATCAACCCATAGGTATGTTTGCACCTACCAGTCGTTTTGGTTCACCGGACGAATTTAAATATTTTGTTGATTGTTGTCATCAAAACGGTATAGCTTTGATCCTAGATTGGGTGCCAGGACATTTCCCAACAGACGAACACGGCTTAGGTCGGTTTGATGGCAGTTGCTTGTACGAACATGAAGATGTACGAAAAGGATTTCATCCAGATTGGAATACGCTAATTTATAACTACAGTCGGGGTGAGGTTGTAAGTTATTTGCTAAGTAATGCAATGTATTGGTTAGACGAATTTCATATTGACGGTTTGCGTGTTGATGCTGTTGCTTCAATGCTTTACCTTGATTACAGCCGTGAAGATGGTGAGTGGATACCCAATCAATTTGGTGGACGAGAAAACTTAGAGGCCGTTGATTTCTTTAAGCAGCTAAATTCTAGATTGTATTTTAATTATCCTGGCGTAATGATGGTTGCCGAAGAGTCTACTTCTTGGCCTGGGGTTTCAAAAGCGGTTAACGAGGGCGGACTAGGTTTTGGTTTTAAATGGAATATGGGTTGGATGAATGACACCTTGCGTTACATGGAGCGTGATCCAATTCATCGTAAGTTTCATCACAATGAACTTACCTTTAGCCTGGTTTATGCTTTTAGTGAAAATTTTGTATTGCCAATTAGTCACGATGAAGTGGTGCACGGTAAAAAATCATTACTGAATAAAATGCCTGGTGACGAGTGGCAAAAATTTGCTAACTTGCGAACCTTTCTAGCGTTTATGTGGACCCATCCTGGTAAAAAATTACTTTTCATGGGTTGCGAGTTTGGTCAAAAAAAGGAATGGAATCACGATATTGGCCTGGATTGGCATTTGCTGGATGAGCCGCAACACAAAGGCATTCAATTATTAGTTAAAGATTTGAATTCTATTTACCGTAGCTTGCCGGCATTGCATCAGTTAGATTGTGATGGAGCAGGATTTGAATGGTTAGATGCCAATAATAGCGATCAATCAGTTTTGGCCTATCTTCGTAAAGGAAATGAAGGTGTTGCACCTGTAATTGTAATCGTCAATTTAACGCCCAATGTGCATGAGAACTATAAGGTGGGCGTTACTAAGCCCGGTTTTTATCATGAAAGTTTGAACACTGACAGTAATCAATATGCTGGTAGTAATACAGTAAACATTGGCGATTTAAACACAATTCAAAAACCTTACAATGCTAAACCTTGTCACATAACAATGACAATTCCTCCACTAGCAACTCTTATTTTTGAGTGGCAAGAACAACCCAAGTCAATAAAATAAATTTTTAATGCAAAGTATTCGAAAAGCAAAAATGCAAGCAGGTCATACTCACCAACTCGGTGCGACTTATGATGGTGAAGGAGTAAACTTTGCTATTTTTTCTGCACATGCCGAAAAAATTGAAGTGTGCCTATTTGATCAAAATGGCGAGCATGAAATTGCACGCCACCTACTGCATCATCAAATTCATGACATATGGCATGGCTATTTACCTGGCCTGCAACCGGGTGCTCAATATGGTTACCGCGTTTATGGACCTTTTGACCCACAGCAAGGCCATCGCTTTAATCACCATATGTTACTACTCGATCCTTATGCTAGAGAACTAGCTGGCGAGTTTATTTGGTCTGATGAGAGTTTTGCTTACATAAAAAATGACCCTAAGTTAGATTTGTCATTTGATACCCGTGACAATGCTCGCTTTATGCCAAAGTGTGTGGTGAGCAATCCAAACAACTTTAATTCTAAGCAGCAAAGTTCAAAGCCCAACATCCCTTGGGAAGAAACAATAATTTATGAAACCCATGTACGTGGTTATACCATTCGTCATCCTGATGTTCCAGAATTGCAGCGTGGTAAATTTGTTGGGCTTAGTAATAAAAAAATTATCAGTTATATAAAGTCGCTTGGAATAAGTAGTGTTGAATTGCTTCCAGTGCATGCTTTTATCGATGAACATTTTTTACATCAAAAGGGATTAAAAAATTACTGGGGATATAATTCCTTGAGTTTCTTTTCTCCCCAACAACATTACCTAAGTGGTAATGATGTAATGGAATTTAGACAAATGGTTGATAGCTTGCATGATGCAGGCATAGAAGTGATTTTGGATGTTGTATATAACCATACTTGCGAGAGTAATCATTTAGGGCCCACGGTAAATTTTCGGGGAATAGACAATGCCTCGTATTATCGTTTGCAGTCAGAGCAATCTCGCTATTATGTGAATGATACGGGATGTGGCAATACTATAAATATAGATCATCCGCGAGTATTGCAACTAGTCATGGACAGCTTACGTTACTGGTCAGGAGAGATGGGCGTGGATGGTTTTCGCTTTGATCTAGCAACAATTTTAGGCCGTGAAGCACAGGGATTTAATAAAGAGTCCAGCTTCTTCAAGACCATTTCACAAGATCCTCAATTATCTCGTAGCAAGTTAATTGCCGAGCCTTGGGATATAGGGCCTGGAGGTTACCAGTTGGGACATTTTCCTGCTGGGTGGAGCGAATGGAATGATAGTTACCGTGACACCGTTCGACGGTTTTGGCGAACTGAGTCTGGAACTGCACCAACTTTCGCAAGACGTTTGCATGGCTCAAGCGATATTTTTGAACATCATGGCAGACGACCTACGGCAAGTGTTAACTACATAGCAAGCCATGATGGTTTTACCTTAAATGATCAGGTCAGTTATTTACAGCGACATAATATTGCCAATGGCGAAAACAATAATGACGGTCACCGTGAAAATCTAAGTGAGAATTTTGGCGTCGAAGGTGTTACTGATAATCTTGACATCATTGCACAAAGAAAAAAACAGCAACGCAATCTGCTCACTACTTTAATGGTTTCACAAGGCGTACCTATGCTTCAGGCCGGTGATGAGCTAAACAGAACACAGCACGGGAATAATAATGCCTACTGCCAAGACAATGAAATTAACTGGATAGATTGGGAAAATCTGAATACAAGTGACACGGACCTCATTGAATTTGTGACTCGACTCATCAGCTTGCGTAAGGCCTATCCAGCATTGAGTCATGCCAATTATTTTCACCCTGATCAAGATAGTAACTCGACAGAAATACATTGGCTAAATAGTGATGGTTTGCCCATGCGAGAAGAACACTGGCTGGGCAGGAACAATTACTTGCTGGCGTATAAACTCAAAACATCAGTAAATGAAATGACTATTTCATCCTCTATTATTGTTATATTTAATAATAGTGAACAAGTTAAAACATTTAATTTACCGAATCCAGAGTCATTTTGGGAAGTGTTATTAGACACCGCCCAAGCAACAGGCTTGTCACCTGTCAAAAACATTGAAAAAATCGAACACCTTAAAATTGCACCACGTTCAACGGTTATCGTTGGAAACAGTGCGCTATAGAAAAATTTAGAATAGAGAAAACCCTATGAACGAAAGCATAAGAAAAAACAATACTGCAGTATCTCCATTAAGTATGTATCAAGAAGAAGTAGTTGAGGATCTAAATCGTCACTTCAGTTTAACTTTAGGCAGAGATGAGTTAGGTGAGTCCAATCGCTATTTATTTAATGCAGTTGCTCTAACCGTGCGTGATAGGTTGGTTGAGCGCTGGCGCGCCACCAGAGAGCGTTATAAAGAAGACCGCCCGAAACGTATTAATTATATTTCAATGGAATTTCTAATGGGGCGTGCATTAACTAATGCAGTTTTGAACCTCGATTTGGAGCAGCCATTACAAGATGCACTTAAAAATTACGGTTGTACGCTTGAAGATGTTGTACAAGAAGAGCTTGATGCAGGACTTGGCAATGGCGGTCTGGGCCGACTAGCAGCGTGTTTTCTTGACAGTTGTGCAAGTTTGGAATTGCCAGTGACCGGTTATGGTATACGTTATGAATACGGTATGTTTCATCAGAAAATCGAGAATGGATATCAAATTGAATGTCCGGATCACTGGTTACGTGATGGCACGCCTTGGGAATTTGAATCCCCTGAAAATGCCTGTCGAGTCAAGTTTTTTGGACGTACTGAATATTTCATTGACAGAAATAACAATAAATATGCACGTTGGGTTGACACCAATGACGTATTAGCGATTCCGTATGATGTGCCTATTCCGGGTTATCGCAATGAAACGGTGAATACATTGCGTTTATGGAAATCAGAAGCGACCGCTGAGTTTAATTTAGAAGACTTTAATGCAGGTAGTTATACCGAAGCGGTTGCAGCTAAAAATCAAGCCGAACAAATCACTATGGTTCTGTATCCAAATGATACCAGTGAAAATGGTAAAGAATTACGTTTGCGTCAACAGTACTTTTTGACTTCGGCGAGCTTGCAAGATGTTGTTAGACGCTGGGTTCAGAGAGAAGGCAAAGATTTCAGTAATTTCGCAGATAAAAACGGTTTCCAGCTCAATGATACGCATCCGAGTGTTGCGGTTGCCGAGTTGATGCGAATTTTGATGGATGGTTATTTCCTTAGTTGGGATACCGCTTGGGAAATAACCCAAAAGACTATGGCATATACCAACCACACTTTATTGCCAGAAGCATTAGAAAGATGGTCGGTAGGGCTTTTTGCAAAACTGCTTCCGCGTATGTTAGAAATCATTTACGCCATTAATGCCCGTTTTCTAGAAGAGGTTGCAGTAAAGTGGCCAGGTGATATTAAACGTCAAAAAAGTCTTTCGATTATTCAAGATGGTGACCACGCTCAAATACGCATGGCGCATTTAGCGATAGTGGGTAGCCATTCTGTAAATGGTGTAGCTGCCTTGCACACTGAATTATTAAAAGCAGGCTTATTTAATGAGTTTTATCAATTATGGCCTAAGAAATTTAATAATAAAACCAATGGTGTAACGCCACGACGTTGGTTGGCACATTCTAATCCTGGCTTAGGTAATTTAATTTCAGAAACTATTGGCGAAGACTGGATCAAAAATTTAGATCACATCAGTAAAATTCGTCCATACGCTGAAGACCCAGAATTTCGTACACGTTGGAAAGCTATCAAACAAGCCAATAAGCAAGAACTAGCTGATTTGGTTAAGCAAGAATGCGATGTGGGCTTTGATATTAATATGTTGTTTGATGTTCAGGTCAAACGGATTCATGAGTACAAGCGCCAGATGTTAAATGTATTACACATAATTCACCTCTATGATCGAGTGCTTCGTGGCGATACTGAGGGCATGCAGCCACGCTGTATATTGATTGGTGGTAAAGCAGCACCAGGCTATGCCATGGCAAAAACTATTATCAAATTAATTAATAATGTTGCTTCGGTGATAAATAAAGACCCACGCCTTAAGCCGTGGTTGCGGGTAGTGTTTTTCCCGAACTATCGAGTTAGTTCAATGGAAGTGATTTGTCCCGGCACAGATTTATCAGAACAAATTTCTACTGCTGGTAAAGAAGCATCTGGAACTGGTAATATGAAGTTTATGATGAATGGCGCTCTAACTATCGGTACTTTAGATGGTGCAAATGTCGAGATTCGTGAAGCCGTAGGCGAAGAAAACTTTTTCTTATTCGGCTTGCAGGCACATCAGATTAACGCAGCCAGAAAAACTTATAACCCAAATGCAATAATCAAAGCAGATGATGATTTCAAACGTGTTATGCATTTACTTGAAAGTGGTCATTTCAATTTATTTGAAGCCCATATTTTTGACTCAATTAGCGCGTCTATTCGCAGTAAATATGATGCTTGGATGACAGCAGCAGATTTTCGCAGTTATGTTGATGCTCAACAAGCAGTATCGAAAGCCTATCAAGACACTGAGTATTGGACACGCATGAGTATTTATAACAGTGCTGCGAGTGGTCAGTTCTCAAGTGACAGAACCATTCGAGATTACGCCGAACAAATTTGGGGTTTGTGATTAAGCCTTTAATTTGAATAACAAATTGGTATTTTAAAAAATTAATTAGAAAGTGAAGAATAAAAAATAAAGAAAAAAAATAAAGAAAAAATTAATGTTTGAGGAGTGAGGTATGAAGAGCAAAACACAAAAAAATAATACAAATAAACCGGAACAAGATTTACGTTATATCAGCCGCTTAACCAAAGACACCTATGCGGTCGTGATGGCTGGCGGACGAGGCTCAAGATTATTTGAGCTTACTGATTGGCGAGCTAAACCGGCATTGTATTTTGGTGGTAAGTACCGGATTATTGATTTTCCTCTTTCAAACTGCATTAATTCTGGCATCCGACGTGTTGGTGTGCTTACGCAATACAAAGCACATTCACTGGTAAGGCATCTGGTGCGTGGTTGGTCGCATTTTAAAAAAGAACTAAATGAATTTGTCGAAATTCTTCCAGCATCACAACGGACTTCACAAAACTGGTATATGGGAACAGCGGATGCGGTCTATCAGAACATGGACATCATCCGTGCTGAAGGCACTAAATTTGTCATGATTTTGTCGGGCGATCATATTTACCAAATGGACTACGCTACTATGCTTGCTGAGCATGTTGAGCGTGGTGCAGACATGACCGTTTCTTGTATTGAAGTTCCAATTGAAGAAGCAGCTGGGGCATTCGGGGTAATGAGTGTTGATGATCATGGTCAGGTAGTAGACTTTAACGAAAAACCGGCAAATCCCACGCCGATTCCGGGTCAAGACAAACTGACTTTGGCTTCAATGGGAAATTACATTTTTAATACCGACTTTTTGTGTGAGCAATTAGCAAAAGATGCAGCAGACCCAGAGTCCAGTCATGATTTTGGTAAAGATATTATTCCAAACTTAATTAAAGATAACCGAGTATTTGCCAGTTTGTTCCGTAATCCAGCCACCGGCGATGTTGGCTACTGGAGAGATGTTGGTACTCTGGATTCTTTTTGGGAAGCTAATATGGAATTGGTTATGCCGCATCCAACCTTAAATCTTTATGATCCTAAGTGGCCAATATGGACGTATCAGTCTCAACTTCCTCCTGCAAAATTTATTTTTGATGATGATGGTGGACGACGCGGTATGGCAATAGATTCAACCGTTTCCGGTGGCTGTATTGTTTCAGGAGCCGCGATTAGAAAATCATTATTGTTTTCCAATGTGCGTGTTGATTGTTATTCTGAAGTACATGAGAGCATCTTGTTGCCAGACGTAATTGTGGGTCGACATTGCAAAATTAAAAAAGTAATTATCGATCGTCATTGTGTTATTCCAGAAGGCACGGAAATTGGTATCGATCACGAACAAGATAGAGCCAGAGGATTCAGGGTCAGCGATAAAGGTGTGGTTCTGGTAACGCGTGGCATGCTAGGACAACGAGAAGGTTTGGCGTAAAGAGTATTAAAATATTATGTTGATAAAAAAAATAACAAGCTCATCATTTCAAGGACAAAAGCCAGGTACTTCAGGGCTGCGAAAAAAAGTTAAGGAATTTCAAAAGCCTGGCTATCTAGAAAACTTCGTCCAGTCGATTTTTAACACCGTGAAACCTTGCCAAGGAAAGACACTGGTGATTGGCGGAGACGGGCGATTCTATAATCGCGAAGCAACTCAAATTATTATTCGTATGGCACTTGCTAATGGTTTTAGTAAGCTAATAGTAGGCCGAGATGGTATTTTGTCGACCCCTGCAGCATCTAATCTCATTCGAAAAAATAATGCTTGTGGTGGAATCATACTCTCAGCCAGTCATAACCCGGGTGGTCCTGATGATGACTTTGGCATTAAGTTTAATGCCGCCAATGGTGGGCCTGCACCGGAAGGGCTGACTGAAAAAATATATCAAAACACTTTGACAATCACGCAATATCTGACCATTGAGGAACAAGATGTTGACCTTAATCACCTCGGGGTTTCTAAAATAGATGATGCTGAAATACAGATTATAGATCCAGTTGTGGCATACGCTGACCTGATGCAAAGTATTTTTGATTTTGATCTTATTACTAACTTCATTCAAGAAAATAAATTTAAAATATGCATTGATACAATGCATGCAGTTAATGGTCCTTACGCTATAGAGATTTTTGAAAAACGTCTTGCTGCAAAATCAGGAACAGTAATTAACGCTGTGCCCTTAAGTGATTTTGGTGGAGGTCATCCTGATCCTAACCTAGTCCATGCACATGAAATGGTTGCTTTGTTAAACGGTCCTGATGCACTTGATTTTGGTGCGGCTACTGATGGCGACGGCGATCGTAATATGGTGTATGGCAAAGAGTTTTATTTAAACCCTTGTGACAGTCTGGCAATTCTCACAGCAAATGCTCATTTGATTCCTGGCTATAAAGACGGAATTAAAGGCGTGGCGCGATCCATGCCAACGAGTCGTGCGGTTGATAGAGTAGCCAAAGACCTTGAAATTGATTGTTATGAAACTCCAACGGGTTGGAAATTTTTTGGTAACTTGCTCGATGCAGGAAAAATCTCTATATGTGGCGAAGAAAGTTTCGGTACGGGTTCAGACCATGTACGCGAAAAAGATGGCTTATGGGCTGTATTATTTTGGTTAAACTTGATTGCTACTAAAAATCTCCCTCTCAGTGAT
>RCMY010003312.1_pt1 | contig 14296 bp, 7 predicted proteins | sample 2041341 | NCBI WGS metagenome assembly RCMY01 (sample SAMN09708234, study PRJNA481090) | Marine sediment metagenome, whole genome shotgun sequencing project.
GTGTGGGGGAGGAGACCCTTTTGCAAAAGGGTCCCTCCCCCACAAAGCCTTTCAGCGCGGCATCTCCCCGCCTAGGCCCACAGGACAAGGCCCGTTTCAAGCGGCGAGGCCAGGTCTTTATGGAAGGGCATGATGCGTACGCCGTAGCGGTACTGTCCGCTGTGCGTGGGTATGTAGGTGGCCGCATAGGTTTTGCCGCCATTGCCATTGTCCGAAGCGCGGGACTCAAGCCGCAGTATTTCGGGTTTGTCAATGAAGTTGCCGTCAATGAGCGCGCGGCCGATGACAAGCTGGGCCAGGATTTCTTCGGGCTGCATTTCGCCGATGTCGATATGCAGACGAACGCTCACAGGCTCGCCGCAGATCATTGTATTGTTCTCCACGCCGCTGATGAGCATTTCCTCCACCTTGATGGTGCCGAACCGGGCGGGCAGGTCTTTTGTCCAGGCGGCAAGCTGGCGGCAGGCGGCCCAGTTGTTTTCGGCCAGCATGCTGCGGCGGCGCGCGGCCCGCAAATAGTACTGACGGATGTAGTCATTGAGCATGCGGTTGCTGCTGTACATGGCGGTGAGGCTTTTGAGGGAGCGCTTGGCCATGGCTATCCACTGTGTGGGCAGACCGTTCTGGCTGCGTTCAAAGTACAGGGGCAGCACGGCATTTTCCAGCAGGCCGTACAGCGATTCGGCATCGATGTAGTCATTCTGCTCGCTGCTGGGCAGTTCATTGGTGACGACAGGGCCGATGGTCCAGCCGTTTTGCCTGTTGTAGCCCTCGCACCACCAGCCGTCGGAGATGCTCAGGTTCACGCCGCCGTTGACGGGCAGTTTCATGCCGCTGGTGCCCGAAGCCTCGTGGGGGCGGCGGGGCGTGTTGAGCCAGACGTCGCAGCCCTGCGACATGAGCCGCGACACGGACAGGCTGTAGTTTTCGAGAAAGAAGATGCGCCCCAGAAAGCGTTGATCCTGGCACATGCGCATGACTTCCTGGATGAGGTTTATGCCTGCCTCATCCGCAGGGTGCGCCTTGCCGGAAAAGACCAGCACCACAGGGCGGTCGGGATCGTTGAGTATCCGCGCCAGACGGTCGGGATCGGCAAAGAGCAGGGTGGCGCGCTTGTAGGGCGCAAACCGCCGGGCAAAGCCGATTATGAGTGTTTCCGGCTTGAGCAGGGTCTCCATATTCTTGCGGGTTTCGGGGTCCAGCTTGAAGCGTTGGGCAAAGACGGGAACCCGCTTGCGCAGGGCGTCGAGCAGGGCTTCTTTCTGGTTCTGGCGGGCAGCCCAGAAGGCTTCGTCGGGGATTTCGTCCACCTTGTCCCATACGCCTGCGCCGGGTTGGGACTGCATCCAGCCTGAGCCAAGGTGCTTGAACAGCAGTTCGTGCATCCAGCTGCCCACGTAGGAGGGGGTATGCACGCCGTTGGTGACGTGGCCAATGGGCGTTTCGGCCGTGGGCAGGCCCTTCCACAACTTGTTCCACATGTGGCGTGAAACGATGCCGTGCAGGCGGCTGACGCCGTTGGCCCAGCAGGAAAGGCGCAGGGCCAGCACGGTCATTTCAAAGGACTGGCTGTCGCCGCCCTCGATCTGCCCCAGTTTGACGAACTGCTGCCACGAAAGGTTGAGGCCTTGTGCCATGCCGGTGAAATAGCGGCCCATAAGTTCGAGAGAGAAGGCTTCGTTGCCCGCCGATACGGGCGTGTGGGTTGTAAAGAGCGTGTTGGAGCGCACGCGCGTCATGGCTTCGTCATAGTCCATGCCCTGGGTCATGCAGTCGCGTACCCTTTCAAGCGCCATGAAGGCCGAATGCCCTTCGTTCATGTGGTATACGCTGGGGATGATGTCCAGGGTTCGCAAAAGGCGCATGCCGCCCTGGCCCAGCAGAATTTCCTGCAGCAGACGGGTTTCGCGGTTGGCCTCGTAGAGGCGGTCTGTGATGCGGCGGTCTTCATCGGTGTTGCGGGGGGTGTCCGTATCCATAAGGTAGAGGGTCACCCGGCCCACCTGCAACCGCCACACGCGGGCGAAGAGGATGCGGCCCGGCAGTTCAAGCTGCACATAGATGTCTTCGCCAAAGGCATCCTGCATCTGCTTTATGGGCATCTGGGCAAAGTTGTTGATGGGGTACTGGGCCACCTGGCGACCGCTGGAATCGATCTCCTGCATGAAGTAGCCGCTCTTGTAGAGCAGGCCGATGCCTATCAGCGGCAGGGCCATGTCCGAGGCGGATTTGAGATGGTCGCCGGAAAGAACGCCAAGGCCGCCGGAATAGATGGGTATGGACTCGTTGAGCCCGTATTCCGTGGAAAAGTAGACAATGGGGTGTTCGGGCGTCACGTCCTGACTGAGGGAGCGGATGGGCTCGGCCATATAGGCGTCAAAGCTCTCCATCACCTTGTGGTACATGTCCATGTATTCTTCGTTGGCCATGAGCTCCTTGAAGCGGGCGGGCCATGCCTCTTCGAGCATTCTCAGCGGATTGCGGCAGGCTTCCCACAACTGGGGGTTCAGGGCCATGAACAGGGCCTTGGCGTAGTCGTGCCAGCACCACCAGACGTTCTGGGCGAGTTCGCGCAATCGGGCAAGCTCGCGGGGCACTTCGGCCACGGCCATGATGGGGCGCAGAAAGGGTGTGGCCGAGCAGGAGGCCGTGAGCACCCGTGTGAGCGCGCCGTGCCCTGCGTCGTGATCGGCGCGGGTTTCGGACTTGGTGAGAGCGATGTTGAATGCCTTAAGATAGTTATCGAAAAAATAGCTCCAGGATGTTCTTTCGGCCAGTGCGCGGGCGTAGCCGCGCCAGGAGTGCAGGTCTTCGGCAGGGCAGGTGGCGGCAACAAGCACTTTTTCGTGCAGCACTTTGGCGCTCTGCTCAAAGTTCATGCCGCGCCGGGGCATGACGTAGACGCCCCTGTGATCCATGCCCTCTTCCTTCATCTTTTCCCTGGCCCACATGCCGAAGCCCGAAAGGTCGGTGGTGAGCGTGGGCACGGCCCAGGCCGCGCTTTCCTGCGGCGTATAGCCCCATGGCTCGTACCAGGAGGGGAAAAAGCCCACATCGCAGGCGGCCAGGATTTCTTCGTAGGGCATGTTCAAAAATCCGTCATGCCCGTCGAGCATGGCAGGCACAAAGATGACCTTGATGCGTCGCTCAGGACTGTTGTTGAGTCCGAGGCGGCGGCAGGCGCTGATAATGGGGTCCTGCGGGGCGTTCCACACATAATGGGTGCAGATGAAGGGCTGGCCGTTGTCCGTTTCAGCCGGGTCGCCGGACACGGCCGCCGGGTTGACGCCCGTGTGGCCGCCCATGACCATGCAGAGCACCAGAATGGAGGCCTCGGTGCCGGACAGGTTGCGGTCGGCCTGGGCCAGGGCGTCCAAAAAGATGTCCACGCCCTTGTTGTGCATTTCGTAGCGGCCTGAAATGATGAAGATACGGGTGTGATCCGGCAGGGGGCCGCGCAAAAAGCGGCCTGCGGCTTCCATTATCTTTGCCCGCGAGGCCGAAGGCACGCTGCGTTCTTCGGAATAGTCGGGTATGACGCGCAGATCCAGACCGTTGGTGGTGATGACGTCGGGCTGGCGGCCCAGAAACACCGTGGATTCCTCGCCGGTGATGGGGCTGACGGTGGTAAAGGCGTCGGCCTCGCGAGCGGCGGTGCTCTCCATGGACCATTTGGCCGTGATGTTCAGCGCCGCCGCCTCGTTGGCGGGGTTGATGTTGCGCATGTTGCTGTAGATGTCGCGGCCGGTGGCGGCCAGGGCACGGCCCAGCATGGTGGCGTGGGTGGTAAAGACCGTGCCCACTCCAGGCGCGAGTTTTTTGACCATGAGCAGGCCCGCGGCGCACATCCATTCATGAAAAAGGGCCACGCTGTGCCCCTGCATGGGCTCCACGCGGCTTTCGTGCACGGCGGCGATGACTTCACCGCAGGCTGCGGCGAACATGACGGGCTCAATATAGTCCCACCCGCCGGAGAGGGAATCCACGCCGTAGTTTTTCCACATTTCAAAGAGCAGCTGGTTGCTGGCATAGCGCTTGTCGAAGTCCACCAGTATGACCTTGGGGCGTCCGGGTATGTTCCAGCGGCCCAGGCGACATTTGAGGTCACGGGTGGCAAGACCTATGCGCAGGGAGTCCCAGGCGTGCTCGTCGGTTTCTTCAAAGCCGGGATTATCTTTCAGGGCCGGACCCAGAAGAAAGTAGTCTTCACCAAAATGTTCCACGGCCTGAAGGGCCTTGCTGGTGACGACAGAGTGAATGCCGCCCACCTTGTTGCAGACTTCCCAGCTTACTTCAAACAGGGTTACCAGGGAGGAATTGAAGTCCATGTCATCTCCTTGCTCAAGATATCAGTAAGGGCCACGACTGTGGGGGGTGGCCCTTTCATGTTGGGGGGCGTTCAAGTGCTGTTTCACCGGCCATATCAGAGCATTTTCGCATTGAGAATATCCATTCCCAATGCTTCCAGGACGCCCGTTCCGGCGCGTGAACGAGCGCTGGCGGCAGGATGCGCAGGCGACGGGATGCGCAGGCGCGTGCCGTGAAGGCGCACACGCGGGACATCCGCGCGGATTCGCGCCGTCACTGGCGTGCCGTTGCCTTTGTGTGCTCTCAAGGCTGATCCGCTCCTGCGGGCGAAGCGGAGGGCTTATTTTCTTTTGTGGTGGCCGTGCCCTTGGCGTCGGCTTTTTTCTTGCCCGCTGCAGTTTTTGGGTTTGGCTCCGCCTTTTTGGCAGGCTTTGCTTTCTTGGCTGGCACTGCTTTTGCGCCCGTCACGGGTTTTTTTCCGGGTGCTTGTGTTTTGTCCGGCGCTTTTTTTGCAGTTTTGGGCTGCGTCTTGGGGCTTTTTGCCAAGCCGGGCTTTGCCGGGGCTGTTTTGGCCGGGGCTGTTTTGGCCGGGTCGGGAACCTTTTGCTGTTCCTCAATGGCCTTGAGGCGCATTTCAAAGTCCGCCAGCACGTTCATGAAGGTGATGTAGGCGTCATAGGGGCTGCCGAAGGGGCTTGGCCTGTCCGGGGCCTCGCTGGAAAACCATTTGGTGGACATGTGGCGGAAGTGGTCGGCGGTCTGCAACCTGTCGAAATCGTGGCGCAGTTCGTCCGACCCGCTGCGGGCCACCCGTGAGGCAAGGGCGTAGAGGGCGTGGATGGCGTCTTTTTGCATGTCGTTGCCAAGCCACGCGGTGAGGTCGCCGCTCTCGTCCTCCCAGGATATGAACTGGGGGATGTCCATCTTGCCCACAGGCTTGAATTGTTTGACCGCCATGGCGGGCGTGGCAAAGTGAACGTCCTTGCGGGCCAGCAGGGCCTCCGGCAGGGCTTCCAGAAAGTCAAAAATGCCCGATTCCCTGCTGTGGCGCAGGCCGAACACATGATAATCGTTGATGATATTGATCACATCGGCCGAGTCGGCCAAGCCGTGGCACCAGGAGGCAAAGGTGTCGGCCGTAAGGGGCCATGCGGGCCAGGCCGTGTCGGAAAAACGCAGGCCCATGTCGTTGGAAAGGCTGGTGTTGCGCAGCAGCAGGCCAAGTTCCGGGGCGCTGACGGGCTGGTACAGGTAGTTGGCGCTGCGCCAGCCCAGCACCTGATCCGTGCCCTCGGCCAGCACGGCCTTGAAGCCGAGTTCGGCCACAGCGGCGGCGAGGTCGTTGTTGTACACGCATTCCGTATGCTTGAAGGTCACGGGCTTGACGCCGAAGAGCTTTTTCAGGCGGGCCGCCTGTGCCTGCACCTGGCGGTCAAACTCCTGGCGGGAATAGAGAAAGGCCAGGGAATGCGGCGCGGTTTCGGCCACAAATTCCACGCAGCCCGTTTGCGCCAGGGCCGTAAAGCTATCAAGCACTTCAGGAACGTACTGCTCAAAGAGGTCAAGGGCTGTGCCCGAAATGGCGAAGGACACGCGAAAGTCCTTGCCGTAGCGGCGGATGAGCTTGAGCATGAGCTCATTGGCGGGCAGGTAGCACAGGCGTGCCGCGCGCAGCATGGCATCGCAGTTGTGGTCATCGTCTTCATAAATGGAATTCTGACCCATATCAAAAACCGTATAGCGGCGTAGCTGATAAGGTTCGTGAACCTCATAGCACAGGCATATGGCTGTCATGAGCGACCTCCGTGTACGTTGTGGTAAATGGCCAGCAACTGGTCGGCGGCATTTTCCCAACGGATGGACTTCATTTCTTCGCGGCAGTTTTTCACCAGTTCAGCCGCCAGGCATGGATAGCGCAGGACGGCGCAGATTTTGTCGGCCATGTCGCGGGTATCCCAGAAATCGGCTTTAAGGGCGTGTTGCAGCACTTCGGATACGCCCGATTGACGTGAGAGCAGTACAGGAACGTCGTAGAGCATGGCCTCAAGGGGCGTTATGCCGAAGGGTTCGGAAACCGATGGCATGACGTAGAGATCGCTGAGGGCAAACATGCGATCCACCTCCTCCCCCTGCAGGAAGCCGGCAAAGTGGAAGCGGCTGCCCATGCGCAACTGCCCGGCCCTGCGGATGAGACGTGGCAGCATGTCGCCGCTGCCAGCCATGAAAAAGCGCACGTTGGGGATTTTTTGCAGCACCAGCCGTGCGGCTTCCATGAAATATTCCGGCCCTTTCTGAAAGGTGACGCGGCCCAGAAACAGCACGCGCTTTTCGTGACGTATGCGCGGCGGGATGGGATAATGGCGCTGGGCCTCGTGGCGGGCCACGGCGTTGTGCACGACCATGACCTTTTCCGGGGGGATGCCGTAGCGTTCGACGACGGTTTTGCGGGTGAGGCGGCTCACGGCCACCACCACATCGGCGGCCAGCATGCCCGCCCGTTCAATGCCCGCCACCTGTTCGTTGATGTCGCTTCCGCTGCGGTCGTATTCGGTGGCGTGAATATGGACCACAAGGGGTTTGCCCGTGAGGGTTTTGGCCAGCATGCCCGCGGGATAGGTCATCCAGTCATGGGCGTGGATGACGTCAAAGTCTTCCTGAACAGCCAGGGCTGCGGAAAGGCGGCTGTAACGCAGCACCTCGTCCATAAGGCTGGGGCCGTATCCGCCTTGCAGCGAATAGGTGAAGGATCTGGATTGATGGGACTCTTCTTCCCCCGTCTGGCGCGGTGTCAGGCAATACGGTTCTCCCGCGCAGGTGCGGCCGCTGAGGCGGCCCAGCGCGCTGACGTAGTCCTGTGGGGTGAGATAGGGCATGAGCGGACTGTCCACCGGCAGGCAGCGTATGCCGTTGCGCCAGACTTCCTGTTGCGCCCAGTGCATGCGCTGTACCAGGTCTTGAGTGATGGGAGTCCCGGATGCCGAACGCAGACGCAGAAATTCCCCTTTCCCCTTGCTGTCGTCGATACGGGGCAGTACAAAGATTATTTCCGCTCCCCTGCGGGCCAGTGCCTGGGTCATGCCAAAGCAGGCCGTGCCCAGACCTCCGCTGATGTGAGGTGGGAACTCCCAGCCGAACATAAGCACTCGCATGTGTTCTCCCTCATGCGGCGGAGATTCTCCCGCCGGATTCAGCGGCCATTCCTGTCGGCCGCCACAACTCTTCCCCGCTCCTGTTCGAACGTTCTCTTTACTATTCGTGCCTGACGGCGAAGCAGTGTGGCCGTGCAGGCATGGTTTGCTGGCGTTTTTTACGGTTGTGCTGCGTCCGGTGCGCACGCATGCTGTTTTTTGCAGCCTTCCAAAACCATGCTCACGCGGCAGACCCCCGCCGTATCGCCAATGACGGGGTGGGCCATGCGGTGCGCCGCCAGCTTTTGCCAGCGCTCGTAAACTGCGGGAGCGGCTTTTTGCAGCCGCAGCAAAAGGCGCAGACATTCGGCCACACTCCAGGCCTGGGCGATGCAGCCATTGGGTTTGTATGGGGGCGAACCGTCAAACACTTCAGAAATGCTCCCAAGGCCCGCCTGGGAAATATGGTCGCAGTAGAGTGGCGTGAGCGTGTCCAGAAGCGCCATGGCCGCGCCGTCCACATCCCAGGCCGTGCGCAGCAGGGCGTCCGCGTAGTGCCCCAGCAGCCAGGGCCAGACCGTGCCCTGATGGTAGGCCGCGTCCCGGCTGGCCGGGCCGCCGTCGTACCGCCCCTTGTAGTGCAGGTCGTCCGGGGCCAGGGTGCGCAGTCCGTAAGGCGTGAGCAGTTTGTTGCGCACGCATTCCACCACCTGCGCCTGATAGTCTTCAGCCAGCACGGGGTGGGGCAGGGATACCGCGAAAATCTGGTTGGGCCGCACACTGACGTCGAGTTTGCCGTTTTGCCAGACGTCGCCAAGGTAGCCTCCGCCGCCATAAACCCAGAAGCGCTGGAAAAATGCCGTGCGCATCTGGCGCAGAACCATGTCGCCCGCCAGAGGTTCCTCGCCAAAGCGCGCAGCAAGCTGATCCGCAAAGGCCAGGGTATTGTACCAGAGGGCATTGATTTCAACGGGGCAGCCCTGCCGTGGCGTCACGGGGGCATTGTTGGCCTGCGCGTCCATCCAGGTGAGCTGGGTGTGGGCGTTGCCTGCGTGCAGCAGGCCCTCGGCGTCCACATGAATGTCCAGTTGTCTGGCCCTGCCCTGGCCTGCGCGGTAGCCGGAAATAACCGCCTTGAGCGCGGGCCAGGCGTTTTCGCGCACCCAGGCGAGATGCCCGGCGTCCACGTCAAGGCAGCTTTGCAGCGCAAAGGCGTACCACAGGGCGGCGTCCACGGAGTTGTAGGCGTGGTCGCCCTGGGGCGAAAGCATGTTGGGGATGAGCCCGTCTTCCACATGTCTGCCCATTTCGGCCAGAACGCGCAGGCCAAAATCCGTGCGGCCAGCATGAAAGGTCAGGCCCGGCAGGCTGATGAGCGTGTCGCGGCCCCAGGCGTCAAACCAGTGGTAGCCCGCCAGCACTTCGGGCCGTCCCGCAGGGGATTCGATGCAGAACTGGCGTCCGACCTGGCTCAGGTGCCCGGTGAGTCCGACGTTGGCCTTGTGGGCGCTGGTGCGCTCACGGCTGGCGGCGTCCCACATCTGGTGCAGGTCTTGCTCGCAGGCGCGTGTTCCCACCGCCAGATAGACGCAGCTTTCCGCGCCGTCGGCAAGGGGGGGCATGCCCACGTCCAGCACGCCCGGCATAAAGAGGTCTTCGCTGTAGGGAAAGCCGCGTTCGCGCTCTTCAAGGTACTCCACATTGCGGCACCAGTCCGGGCGTGGCGTGAAAGAATGCTTCTGGCTTGTCTGGCACTGGATGTAGAGCGTGGGCAGCCCTTCATAAGGGGTGATGCTGAAGCCGTCGGACAGTGGGGTGGTTTCTGCGCGCAGGTCGGGATTGGCGTGGGTAAGCTTGTGAAAATTGCGGTAGGCCAGCAGGGGGCGCAGGCGTAGCGTCAGCGGTGGTACGGGGGTTGGCCCGCGCACGCTGAAGCGCATCAGGAGCAGGCTCTCCCCACGGACAAGCTGGATTTCGCGGCACAGGCGCACGTCGCCCACGCGGTAGACGCACTGGGGCCACTGATCCAGGCGGAAAGCCTCAAGATAGTCGTGGCCGTGAGGATAGAGCGTGCCGGGATGCTGGCGCGTGGAAAGCGTGAATTCCTTGCCGCCGCCCACGATGGATTCTTCAAGGGCGGAGAGCAGCACATGCCGGCCATAGGGCGTATTGACCGTGAGCAGGCCGTGGTATTTTCGCGTATTGCAGCAAAGGATGGTGCTGCTGGCGTAGTCGCCAAGGCCATTGGTGAGCAGCCATTCCTTGCGCAACGCCCTGCGGGTGTTCTGGCAGGCAGCCTTGTCAAAGCTGAACCGCATACAGCCTCCGGCGGTACGGGTGCTTATGGGGAGAGCGCTGCGTGAGGCGAGAGGGGGAGGCGAGGTCGCAGCGGGCCTGTATGAGACTGCTGAAGGTGTGGAACCGTGAGGCGGAGAAGGCCATGCGGTCAGGGCGGAAAGAACACTTGCGGCAGCGCGTTGTCATGCAATGCATTTGAATCGCCATGAGCAAGTTTCTGCCCGAAGCACGGCTGCGGCACACGCCGCGTACAGGGCGACTGCACCTTTCCTGCCTCTTTGGGATTTATCGTACCGCATGTTTTTATATCTGTCGAGTTTTACAGCTTTGCTTCAGAATTGCGGCAGAATCTGTACAGGCGGGATCGTCACTGGAGACACGTTTGTTTGCGCGATTTTCGCCCGGAGTGGACAGGTTTTGTGAATATGCATTTGCAATGGTCAAGACACAGTCTTGTAGCGCGTAACAGCGCAAATAAATTGTATTTAGTATCCGGCGGCGTCTGCCCGCGCAGCGGCCCACGCGTTGCAAAGGGAAAATGCCCGGAGGCGGATTGGCATGAACAAAATATATTCATGGAGGTTGCGCCACGTTACGGCTGTGCCGCGTCTGTTACGGTACACGGTTGCGCGGCGCAGGCAGCCCATTTGCTGCTTGCGCGCTTTTGCCGCGCAAGGGCTTCAACGTGGGCCTCATGCGCGCAAAGGGTTCGATATCTGCCCTGTCAGCCGCAGCGCCGCATGGGCCACGCGCAGCCGCATGGGCCTCGCGCAGCCGCATGGCCACGCGCCGCAAGCAAAGCCCGAAGAACGCGCCGCAAGCAAAGCCCGAAGAACGCGTCGTCGTGTTCCTTACGGCCATTCCCAGGGGCATCCTCAGGGGCATCCCTAAAAGCCATCTCCGGCTGTATCCGTAGGAATTGCGGGCAGAAAATCCGGGCTTTTTCTTTGTGACATTTTAGGGTATGCTATTTTGTTACTATCATCATCGCACAACGGACGGGGGATTTTATGAAAGCACTTGGTCGTTTGCTTGGGGCTCTGACCCTCACCCTGCTGGTGCCCGTGGCGGCTCTTGCCGGAGACGTCAAAATCGGTCTCATGTGTCCGCTCACGGGCAAATGGGCCTCTGAAGGGCAGGACATGAAGAACATCGTCAGTCTGCTGGCTGACGAGGTGAATGCCAAGGGCGGCATCAACGGCCGCCAGGTCAAGATTGTGGTGGAAGACGACGCGGGCGATCCGCGTACCGCCGCTCTGGCCGCGCAAAAACTGGCTTCGGCCGGAGTGGTGGCCGTTATCGGCACCTATGGATCCGCTGTTACCGAAGCAAGCCAGAACATTCTGGATGAAGCCCAGCTGGTGCAGATAGGCACGGGATCCACCAGCGTGCGCCTGACGGAAAAGGGCCTGCCCCTTTTCTTCCGCACCAGTCCCCGTGACGACGCGCAGGGCCGCGCTGCCGCCGCCGCCATTGTGAAGGGCGGCTACAAGGCTGTGGCGCTTTTGCACGACAATTCCTCCTATGCCAAGGGCCTGGCCGAAGAAACCAGGGCCATCCTGGACAAGGACGGCGTCAAGGTGGTCTTTTATGACGCTCTTACCCCCGGAGAGCGCGATTACACGGCCATTCTGACCAAACTCAAGTCTGCCAAGCCCGACCTTGTGTTCTTTACCGGCTACTACCCCGAAACGGGCATGTTGCTGCGCCAGAAAAAAGAAATGGGCTGGCCCGTGCCCATGATGGGCGGCGATGCCGCCAACCATCAGGATCTGGTGAAGATAGCGGGCAATGAGGCGGCGGAAGGCTACTTCTTCATCAGCCCGCCCCTGCCGCAGGATATGGACACTGCCGAAGCCAAGGCTTTTCTTGACGCCTTCAAGGCCAAGTACAACACCGTGCCCGTTTCCGTATGGGCCGTGCTGGCTGGCGACGCCTTCAAGGTTATTGAAGCGGCCCTTGCCGCTGGCAATGACAAGCCTGAAGCCATCGCCGCATGGCTGAAAAACCTCAAGGGCATGCCCGGCCTTTCCGGCAGCCTTGGTTTTGACGCCAAGGGCGACCGCGTGGGTGAGTTCTATCGCACCTATGTGGTTGACGGTAAGGGCGTATTTATCTTGCAGCCCAAGTAAACTGGCCGTACAGTGTGCCCCGCGCCTGCGTTTCAGCGGCGCGAAAACAGTCAATACGTCATCAACGCCCGTGGCGGCGGCCCGGTTTTTCCGGGCCGCCGCCCGGATGCGCCAATGGAACCCGACCTGTGCGGCTCCAGCGGCGGAATCGCGCTCTTGCCGGCGGGCCTCCCCGGCAACCGGAGCGTGGCAAGGGTACAACGCTTTATGGAACAGTTTTTACAACAGCTTTTGAACGGTCTTGCCGTGGGCGGCATCTATGCCCTGGTGGCCCTGGGGTACACCATGGTGTACGGCGTGCTGAAGCTTATCAACTTCGCGCACGGCGATCTCTTCACCATCGGGGCCTACCTTGGGCTGACCCTGCTTGTGAGCTGCAATTTTTCGGGCATGCTCAGTCCCATGCTGGCTGTGCTGGCCGTCTTTGTCATGGTCGCCCTGCTGGTGGCCATCATCGGCTTTCTTCTGGAGCGTACGGCCTACCGCCCCTTGCGGAACGCCAACCGCCTTTCCGCCGTGGTTTCGGCCCTTGGGGCCTCCATATTTTTTCAGAACGCCATCATGCTCATCTACGGCGCGCGCTTTTACGTCTACCCCGACTACCTCAGGCCCGACTTCACGGTGCACCTGTTCGGCCTGGCCGTTCCCGGAGTGCGCCTGCTGGTCATTGCGGCCAGCGTCATCCTCATGCTGGGCCTCTGGGCCTTTATCCAGCGTTCGCGCACCGGCGCGGCCATCCGCGCTGTGGCCATTGACCCCGGCGCGGCCCAGCTTATGGGCATCAACGTGGATCGCATCATCAGCCTGGTCTTTCTTATCGGGCCTGGCCTTGGCGGCGCTGCCGGACTTATGGTGGGCATCTACTACGGGCAGATCGACTTTACCATGGGCTGGACGTACGGCCTCAAAGCCTTTACCGCCGCCATCCTGGGCGGCATAGGCAATATCCCCGGAGCAATGATCGGCGGTCTTCTGCTGGGCGTCATCGAGGCCCTGGCCGCTGGCTATATCGCCATCGCCTGGAAGGACGCCATCGCCTTCTTTGTGCTTATTCTCATTCTTATTATCCGGCCCACGGGCATTCTGGGCGAGCGCACGGCGGACAAGCTATGATGACAGAGCCCATCCGCATTGCCATCCGGGTCGCTCTGGCGGCCGTCATCTGCGCGCTGCCCCTCTTCAGCAACGCCTACTGGACAGACGTGTGCGTGAGCATAGGCCTTTACGCCCTGCTTTCGCTGTCGCTCAACATCATTCTGGGGCAGGCGGGCATCTTTCATATGGGGCACGCGGCCTTTTTTGCCGTGGGCGCGTATGTTACCGCCATACTGAACACCCTCTGCCATTGGCCCATATTCTGGACCATGCCCGTTGCCGGGGCGGCGGCGGCCCTCTTTGCCCTGCTGGTGGCGCGGCCCATCATCCATCTGCGCGGCGACTACCTGCTTATCGTCACCATCGGCATTGTGGAAATTGTGCGCATAGCCCTTATCAACGACGTTTTCGGCCTCACGGGCGGGGCCAACGGCATTTTCGGCATCAGCCGCCCCAGCTTTTTCGGCTTCAAGATAGTCAAGGGCATACAGTTCTACTATCTGGTGTGGGGCATGGTGGCCGTAAGCCTGCTGCTTTTCTACGGCCTGTGGCACTCACGCTTTGGCCGCGCCCTGAACTACATCAAGGAAGACGACGTGGCCGCCGAAGGCTGCGGGGTGAACGTCACCCACTACAAGCTCATGGCCTTTGTGCTGGGCGCGTTCTGGGCGGGCATGGCCGGTACGCTCTATGCCGCGAAAATGACGACCATTTCACCGGAATCTTTCAGCTTTATGGAATCCGTCATTATTTTTGCGGTGGTCATTCTTTCGGGCGGCAGCCAGATTGGCGTGCTTATCAGCGCCTTTCTTTTCATCGGCCTGCCGGAACTGCTGCGTGAGTTTTCCAATGCGCGCATGCTTATTTTCGGCCTGGCCATGATGATCATGATGGTGTGGCGTCCCCAGGGGCTACTGCCCCCGCGCCGCCGTCGCTACCCTGTGAAATCACTGATGGAAAATGAAAACGATGACGGTTCCGGGCCTGCCCCCGGCAACCCGGAGGCCGGATCTGCCCTTGCTGCTGAAAGCGACGTGCAGGCCGCTGGCGGGAGGCCCGCATGAGTCTTTTGCGCCTGCAGGAAATAACCAAGGTTTTCGGCGGTCTTGTGGCTGTCAACGACCTGACCTTCAGCGTGGAGGCGGGCAGCGTTGTGGGCCTTATCGGCCCCAATGGCGCGGGCAAGACCACGGTATTCAACTGCATCACGGGTAACTACTCGCCGGAGAAAGGCCGCATCTTTTTTGACGGCGAGCCCTTGGCCGGACTACGCCCCCACAAGGTGGTGGAGCTTGGCATAGCCCGCACCTTCCAGAGCATCCGCCTGTTCGGCAA
>RCMY010004167.1_pt1 | contig 14296 bp, 4 predicted proteins | sample 2041341 | NCBI WGS metagenome assembly RCMY01 (sample SAMN09708234, study PRJNA481090) | Marine sediment metagenome, whole genome shotgun sequencing project.
ACGCTCAAACCCTGAGGTTTTCAGGTTATCGATGGACTGCTTGTTATCAGTAGGTCTGGACGTATCATTTGCCATAAGTATAAGGTATTTGTCAGAGTATTAATAATTTGTGGGTCAAAGACTCACAATACAAGAGAGAACTAACGCCAATATACAAAATTGTATCATACTAAACGCTATATATTTGCTGAAGATAACAAGCGCCCAACACGCTTTAGAATACTACTGTTGAGCACGGTCATTCAGAATTTTTATAAAGTTTATTCACTAAACAACCACTGTACCAAAACTATATTATTAAAATAATATAGTTTTTAAATTTAGGCTGAATTACTAGAATAGCTCACGTGGCTGTTCTATGTGTTATGTTCATGTGTTTAGAGAAGCTCACGGGCAATCGCATGATGTCCAATATCACGGCGATACTGTGCGCCCTCAAAACTAATAGCACCAGTTACTATCAGAGCGGCTTGCTGGGCTTCTAAAATACTATCTGCAAGGGACGTGACACATAGTACACGCCCGCCATTAGTAACGATTTCTTTATCATTATCGGTGTCACTATCGGCATCTAAGTTAGCAGATTGTGTGCCATGAGCAAAATCAGTACCGGCGTGAAATACTTTTACCGCTGAGGTGTTAGTTGAATCATTAGCACCATCAAGCTCTGGTAATCCTGAGATTACATCCCCTTTAGATGAGCTGTCAGGATAGCCTTTTGAAGCGATAACAATGCCAAGAGCAGGGCGTGTGTCCCACTTTGCTTGACGAGGTAATTTGCCTGCCAACCCTTGAGTGACTAAATCGACCATTGAGGACTGCAAGCGCATAAGAATAGGCTGTGTTTCTGGGTCGCCCAAACGGCAATTGAACTCAATAACTGCCGGATCTCCTGACTCGTTAATCATCAGGCCTGCATATAAAAACCCAGTATAAGGATGACCGTCAGCATTCATGGCATCGACAACAGGCTGAATAACTTGGGTCATGACTTTATCGTATACATCGCTGGTAACTACCGGGGCTGGAGAATAAGCACCCATGCCACCAGTGTTCGGTCCGGTATCACCTTCACCCGCCCGTTTGTGATCTTGGCTAGTCGCCATCGGTAAGATATTATCGCCATCAATCATACAAATAAAGCTGGCCTCTTCACCAGTCAAAAACTGCTCAATGACTACACGATTGCCAGCATCGCCAAACTTATTGTCAGCGAGCATGTCATCGATAGCCTCGTGTGCTTGCTCGATAGTCTCAGCGACAATGACACCCTTGCCAGCAGCTAAGCCATCGGCTTTTATTACGATAGGGGCGCCTTGCTCATCAACGTAGGCTTTAGCAGCTACTAGATCTGTAAAACCCTCATAAGCGGCGGTTGGGATATTATTTTTTGCCATAAACTCTTTGGCAAAAGTCTTAGAGCCTTCTAATTGCGCACAATAAGCGGTTGGACCCCAAGCCTTGATTCCAGCATCGCGGCAAGCATCGACTATGCCTGTGACTAACGGCGCTTCTGGGCCAACAATAACCATATCTATAGCATTGTCTTGGCAAAACTTGATAACGGGGCTGTGCTCGCCAGCAATTGGGTCACTATCAGCCACATCCAAGATAATATTTTGACATTTTGGTTCAAGAGCAGTGCCCGCATTACCAGGCGCAATATAGACTTGTTGCACATTCTCATCTTTTGCACATTGCCATGCCAAAGCGTGTTCACGTCCACCTGCGCCAATTACCAAAATATTCATCATGCCATTTACCCTTAGTGCTAAGTGTTATAAGTATTTTAATTTTTAAGAATTATGTGTAAGAATTGACCAATTTATATCCAATTACAGACTACTGTGGTATAGATTCATGTATTGTCAATTAGCTGGGCATATTCTAGCAAAAAACCCACCTCAATTACTATGTGTATTCACAGACAAGCACTTAATGGCGACAAGTTTAAAGTAGTACTCAAAATCGCTGTACTAACTGTCTGTAAAATGTTCTAAAAATTCGATAGTCCAACCGCTAGTAAAAATTTGTTTAATCAATGACTAGCCATAGTATAGAATGCTGATATAGGTTAGGCTTTAGATAAGCTACTTTTCGAATTGAACTTCGATGATTCAACATGACGATTATGGATAATAGTTTTGGGTGATAGTCTTATTAATAAAGGTTATGAGGTTTGAGCTTATCCATGAAATGATGTTGTAAGCTTTAGCTATGATTGTAGCTGGGTTACACTCTAAAAGTACTATAATAGTAGTAGCTATCTAACAATAGTAAGATGAAGACTTAACTAGTAAGGATATAAAGAATACTTAGCAACAGTATGGAAAAATAAGGCTCGGTTTTGAGCGATTATCTAAAAATAAATCAATAACTTATAACAAGGATCACTGCTATGCCTAACTCCCTTAATATCGCAGCAGAGCGCATCAGCCAAATAAGCGACATTGCCACCAGTTATGTGCAAAAGGATAAATCGCTACTCGATCATTTTATGCAGAGCTATTACCGGCCGCTACATCATGAGGTTGCCGATGACATTAGTGATGTGGACTTAGCAGGGATGGGGCTACATCATTTTACTTTACTCAAAGCCTATGATGGCAACAAGCCGCAGCTGGCTATTTTAAACCCTATTGCTGAAGAACAGCATTTTCACAGCTCACACACAGTAATTCAGATAGTAGCTTATGATCGGCCATTTTTGGTAGATACTTTACTCATGAGCCTTGAGGAACAAGGTATTGATGTGCACCGTACTTATAATACTATTATCAGTATTAAACGTGACGATGAGGGTCATATTAGTCAAATTGATAATGCGCCTGAGAGTGGCACTTCACATATGTCATTGATCCATTGTGAAATTGCTTATCAAGATGATGATGAGTTGGATGCGCTACAAAAACTGTTATTCGATAAAATTGATACTCTCGATACCGTAGTTGGTGATTGGGAACAGATGCATTCACGGTTAACCGCTATTAAAGCGGAGCTGACCAAACAACCCCTACCGGAAGTTTTTTACTCTAGAGCGGAGATACAAGCGTTTTTAGAATGGATATCGGATGATCACTTTATATTCTTAGGCTTTCGAGAGTATCGATTAGAAGGTCAAGATTCTGAAAAAGGCGCTGATCTAGAGCTGTTTGCGATTGGCAACAGTGGCTTAGGATTATTACGCGGTGCGGATGAAGATACAATCTCTGATAGCTTCCATCAATTACCTACCGATCTCAAACAACTACTAACTGAGCCACGAGTGCTGATGCTATCTAAATCCAGCAGGGTGTCACCGATTCATCGTTCGGTTTACATGGACTTTTTGGGTATTCATAAGTTCGATCACACTGGTAAGTTGATTGGTGAGTATCGCTTTATTGGGCTATTGACCTCGCAAGCCTATCAGCTCACGGTAAAACAGATTCCACTACTGCGTGAAAAAGCCAATAAAATCATGGTAATGTCAGATTTACCACGTAATGGTCATGCTCATCATAAGATGATGCATGTGATTAACACCTTGCCACGTGATGACTTATTTCAAGCCAGCGTTGAAGAGCTCTATCCTATCGTCTATGGTATCAGCCAATTGCAGGATAGAAAAAGCTTACGCCTATTTAGCCGAGTAGATCATTATCAACGCTTTGTATCCTGTTTGGTTTATATCCCTCGTGATAAGTTCAATACTGAGCTGCGCATTAAAGTTCAAAAAGTGCTAGAAGTGGCTTATGGTGGCACCTCATCAGGCTTTACCACTGAATTTAATGAATCCGAGCATGCCCGCGTCCATGTGCATGTGCGTACTGTACCAGGACAAGTCAATACCGTCGATAATAGTGATCTAGAGGCTGAGCTGTCGGCGCTGATGGAGTCATGGCATGATAACTATCAGAAAGTACTGCTCGATAATGTTGGTGAACAGCAAGCCAATGAGTTACAGCGCCGCTTTTTAGATTATATTCCTGCCGCTTATCAAGAGCGTTTTGATGCTAGAACAGCGGTTGAAGACACTAAGCGTTTGGCAGGATTAAGTCATGAGCAGCCAATGCTTTGGCATTTATATAGATCTACAGGTGACGCTGATAATCAGCTGCATCTAAAACTCTATGGTCGTCAGCAGCCAGTGATATTATCCAAAGTCTTGCCCGTACTAGAGAACTTTGGGGTATCGGTCATCTCAGCACAAACCTATGAGTTTGATCTACCAGAGCAATCTATCTGGATGCAAGAGTATGAGCTCACCTTAGAGCATGTTGATACCGTCGATATGCGCATCGTTCGCGGTCAGTTTGAAGACAGCCTAAAAGAGATTTGGGCCGGTCGCGTTGAAAGTGATCCCTTTAATGAGCTGGTATTAACCACTAAGCTCAATACTTATGAAGTGGTGATACTGCGTGCGCTAGCAAGTTATATGCGCCAAGCAAGAGCCCCGTTCTCAAGTGCTTATATTCAACAAACCATCGTCAAATACAACGCTATCAGTGTAGCCTTAGTTGATTTGTTCGATGCTCGTATGAACCCAAAATACGAAGATCATGATAGCAGTGTGCGTACTGATAAAGTTGCACAAATTCAGGAGCAACTGATCGCAGACTTAATAGAAGTTGATAGCTTGGATGAGGATCGAATCCTACGCTGGTATCTAGATTTGATTAACGCCATGATACGTACCAACTTTTATCAAACTGACGGCGATGGACAGCGTAAAGATCGCTTGTCGTTTAAATTTTTGGCAGCGGACATTCCCAATCTACCTAAACCTAAGCTGATGTTTGAGATATTTGTCTATTCACCGCGCGTTGAAGCGGTACACATGCGTGGCGGTAAAGCGGCGCGTGGCGGTTTGCGTTGGTCAGATCGGATGGAAGATTTCCGTACCGAAGTATTAGGCCTAGTCAAAGCACAAATGGTTAAAAACGCAGTTATCGTCCCAGTTGGTTCAAAAGGCGGTTTTATTGTCAAAAGTAAAACTATGGCTGATGGTCGTGAAGCTTTTCAAGCTGAAGGTATCGCTTGCTATCAGACGTTCCTGCGCGGCATGTTAGACGTCACTGACAATATTGTTGATGGTAACATCGTCCCGCCAGCCAACACCGTACGTCATGATGAAGATGATCCGTACTTAGTCGTTGCCGCTGACAAAGGTACTGCCAGTTTCTCTGATATTGCCAATGCTATCTCTACTGAGTATAATTTTTGGCTCGATGATGCCTTTGCTTCTGGTGGCTCAGTAGGTTATGACCATAAGGCCATGGGTATTACGGCTCGTGGCGGTTGGGAGTCGGTCAAGCGCCACTTCCGTATGCGTGGCATGGACATTCAAAACCGTGATGACTTTACCGTTGTCGGTATCGGTGATATGAGTGGCGATGTATTCGGTAACGGTATGCTGCAATCAGAGCATACCAAACTAGTCGCCGCCTTTAACCATCTGCACATCTTTATCGATCCTAATCCTGATACGGCAAACTCTTATATTGAGCGTGAGCGTTTATTTAACATGCCACGCTCTACATGGGATGATTATGAAAAAACGCTTATCAGCGAAGGTGGCGGAGTATATTCACGAACGGATAAAAGCATCGCTATCAACGATAAGATGAAAGCGCTGTTCGGCATTGAAGCCGACAGTCTAGCGCCTAATGATTTGATTAGCGCACTGCTACGTGCACCGGTAGATTTGCTTTGGAATGGTGGCATTGGTACTTATGTCAAAAGTGCTAACGAGAGCCATGCTGATGTGGGTGACCGAGCTAACGATGCACTGCGTGTTGATGGTGGCGAGTTACGCACGGCAGTCGTTGGCGAGGGCGGTAACTTAGGGTTCACTCAACAAGGTCGTATTGAATACGCACAAACGGGCGGACGTATCTATACCGATGCTATCGATAACTCAGGCGGCGTTAACTGCTCAGATCATGAGGTCAATATTAAGATTTTGCTCGGCAAAGTGGTCGAGCAAGGCGATATGACCCTAAAGCAGCGTAATGAATTGCTTGAGAGTATGACGGATACCATTGCGCAGTTAGTACTGCGTCAAAACTATCTACAACCGCAAGCTATCGAGCTGAGCCATATTCGGGCAGCGGCTAACTTAAGCGATCATCAACGCTTTATTCAACTATTAGAGTCTGAGCAGCGCTTGGACCGCGCCATTGAATACTTGCCAGCAGACGAAGAGATTGCTCGTCGTCAAAAAGCGGGGACTGGCTTGACCAACCCAGAGTTAGCAGTGGTTATGGCTTATGGCAAGATGTGGGTTTATGATAGTTTATTATTATCTGACCTACCTGATGATCCATACTTTGTCAACGAGTTACGCAAATACTTCCCCGATGAGCTGGTTGGACGCTTCTTTGATGAGATGACAGAACATCGCTTGCATCGTGAGATTATCAGTACTTATTTGACCAACAGCGTGGTTAACCGTTTAGGTATTGAAGCACTATTCCGTCTCTTTGAGGAAACCGGGCAGACGCTAGCTACTATTATTCGTGCTTATGCCATTACTCGGGATGTGTTTGAAGTATCAGTGGCTTGGAAAATGCTTGAGTCGCTCGATAATAAAGTCGATGCTAAGCTACTATTAAAGCTAGAATTACGCTTGCGTGATGCGCTTGAGCGCGGAGTAGTGTGGTTTATCAATGCCTTTGGTCATGAGTTGCAAGTCACGGATATGATTGACCGCTTCGTCGGTAGCGTTAATAAATTGACTAAAGTAGGCGGCTTTATTGAACAGCAATTCGAGCAGTATTTGCAAGAGGATGCAGCGAGTTTAACTAAAGATGGTCTATCCGATAATGATGCGGCACTGTTTGCTATGCTGCCATACCATGTCGATGCATTAGACGCAGCATTGCTCGCTGAGCAGTACGAGCGACCAGTCGATGAGATTGCCTCTCTATACTTTGAAGCTTATCAAGTGCTACAACTTGATTGGATGATGGACAATATTGCGACGCTACCACAGCAAGATTACTGGGATCGCCGAGCTCGTCATGCGCTAGTTAATGAATTATCACGTAGCTTACGTCTGTTGATGGATGCCATCTTGTCACATCCTGATCCTAAGCAAGCGTTCAATGACTGGAAATCTCGTCATCAAGACCATCTTGGATCAGTGACTGCTGAGATGCAAAAGTTAGATGGTAATGATGAGCAAGTTATCAGCCTATCGACGCTATCGGTATTGATGAGTGAGCTTAGCGGTATTGTTATCAAATAGCCCTCAGCTCAACCGTTGATTCTCGCTAAGTAACTGATAAATAAAAACCACGCTTAATTATTTAAGGGTGGTTTTTTACGGTTATTAGTACAAGAAGCTATATTAAACTCGTAAACATCATGCGCCCTACGCTTTTTTATGCAGAAGTGGTAATTAAAATAGAGGCTATCACCGCCAAGCAAAACACACTAATAGGTAGGATGTTAGCGTAGCAGATGATAAGTTTTTTTATGAGCATGTCCCTATTAAATCTTTCTAACCACATTTTATAGCTTCCTATTCAATTAACTGGCAACCTTGACCACTGATAGCGCTGTAGCCACCAGAGAGTTTTTTGACCTGAATTTGAGTCAATATACGCTCCTTTAATGCCTGAACGTGAGAGATGACCCCAATTAATTTACCTTCTTGCTGCAAGCTGGTTAAAGTATCCAGCGCAATATCAAGTGATTCATCATCGAGCGTGCCAAAACCTTCATCCAAGAATAGCGAGTCAACACGGATATTATGACTGGCCATCTGTGATAGTCCCAATGCTAAAGCAAGACTAATAATAAAGCCTTCGCCGCCCGATAGGTTCTTAGTACTGCGAATCTCGCCGCCTTGATAGTTATCGATAACGTTGAGCTCCAGCGCATTATTATCATCACGAATCAGTAAATAGCGATCGCTCATCTTATGCAGTTGGGTATTAGCGTGACTCACCATAATATCAAAGGTTAGACCCTGTGCAAAGGTGCGGTATTTTTTACCACTTGCAGAACCAATCAAATCATTAAGCTGTATCCAAACTTGCAACTTATCTTTTTGCGCTGTGATAGCTTGCTGTTTTTCTTGCTGAGTGTCTCTCTTGTCATTATTGTCTCTTAAGCGCTGACTTATAGCACCAATAGTTTCAATCAGACGATTGCTGCTATCCTGCGTTTGCTGTTGTTGGTCAGCAAGGGTTTCTCGGTCAGTATCAGTCAAAGGGTTAGCTTGCTTATCTTTGAGCGCTTGATAGGTTTGCGTTAATAACGACTGCACTTGCTGTAATTTATTCTCAATATCTTGCTGACGTTGATTCAGCTCACGGCGCTTATCAACAGGTAGACGTGCTGCCACAAAACTTGCTTCATCGCTAAACTTCGATTCTGCCAAGGCCATTGCAAAAGCATCTTGCTTGGTTTGTAAGTTCACAGTCGCCGTCTGTAGCTGCGTAGTCAGTTGCTGCTGCTGCTCTTGTAATTGCGTAAGCGTTTGAGCGCTGTTGTCATGAAGTCTTTGTGCGGCTATCTGCTCAGTACTGGCCTGTGTAAATAAGCTACGCAGGCGGCTTTCTTCGTCATCAGGGTCTTTATCTTTAAACTGCTGCTCTCTGTCCTGCTTTAATTGATTCAATGACTGAGTCAGCTCCTTGATGCTGTGAGTGAGCTTATTTAGCTCCGCAATGTCATTATCAAGTTGCGTCTGCTGGGTTTTAATCTGGACAGTTAGACTGCTAAGGCTAGTGAATAGCGTCTGTTGCGCTTCTTTTTTAGCATGGAATTGTTTTTTTAGTTGCAGCAAGCGGCTACGGTATTGTCGTAACTGCTCTATATACTGGTAACTATCTGCTTCACCAATCACAATCTGCTGATTAATACTATTTATCAGCAACTGTAGATCATTTTGCCAAGCATTGAGAACATTGTCTGCTGCCAAAGCGTCACCTGCTTGCTGTACAGCAGTGTCATATTTGTCAGCAGAATACTTAGCTATTAAAGACGATACGGTACTATTTATCACCTTCAATTCAGAGAAGTTGGCCTTTAGCGTGGTGTCTATACTTGCTGTTTTTTGCAGGCTGAGTTTTAGATCACTCTCAATCTCGCTGATATTGGCTATCAGCTGCTGATACTGCTGCTCATTCGCATCGATAATTTTACTACTCTCTGTAAGAGACGCCGTGATGTTTTCATACTGAGTTAGCACCGCTCTGTTCGCACTACGTTGGTCGATAAGCTGTTGCTTGGCGGTATTTGTCAGTGAGCATAATGGAGCATAGTCAGTAAGGATAGCCTCGGTTGCTTCACAATCTAGCTGTTGACGCAGTTTGGTCATATCGGTAGCAATTGTTTTTAATGATGCAATAGATTCTGAGTCATTCTGGGCATCTATTGTCTTCTCAATGTCACCCGCTAAAGTATTGACTTGGTCATACAAAGGCGTCAATTGCTGCTGCTGTTGGGTAATGCTGTTTTGCTTAGTCGCACGATCAATCTGGTGCGCTGATAAAGTTTGCTGCAAGCTCTCAATACGCTCATCTAACTCACTAATTTGTTGCTTGGTCTGCATGATTGCAGATTGCTCATTGTCTTTGCTGGTTTCCAAAAAGGGATGATGTTCGCCATAAGGATGCTCGGTAGCACCGCAAAGTGGGCAGGGGTGGTTATCTTGTAGCTCAACAATATAATCTTCAAGCTCAACGACTTTTTGTAGCAACTCTAAGTGCTGTTGCTTGTCTTGACGTTTGAGCTTAGCCTCAGTAATATCAGACTCATTCTTGTGCATCAACTGCTCAATAGTGAGCACTTCATTACTAATCGTTGGCAGTGCTAAATGTATAGTGTTAATTTGCTTGGCCAGCTCAGTCAGCTGCTGTAGCTTAAAATTTATTTGCTCGATTTGACTGCTCAGATACTCAATCTGCTCTTGCTCAGTGCGCCTATCAGCCAGTGATTTGTCAGTTACCAACGCTGCTTGTTGCTGCCTTAATTCACTAAGCTGCTGGCGTAAGTCTGCTATTTTCGAATTTTCTGTGGCTTGCTGTTCACGTAATTGCTCAAGTTTGTGCTGGTATTGCTTGGCTTGACCTTCAAAGATTTTTTTATCTTGGGCTTGGCTAACATTGTCTTGCAATAGCACTTTTAAACGGCTGCAATGACTATCAAAAGTTGCAATATCGGTGTCAAGATTCTTGAGTTGGCTGTTGTTCTCTAAGTACTTATCGATACTTGCCAGCTGTAACTGATTATCGACTTGCTGCTGTTTGTGGTCGTTTAGCTCTTGATTTAGTCGCTCAATACTAATAGATAACGTATTTTGGCGCTGGTTATAATCGGTCAAACTATGGGCTTGCTGCTTTATGTCGGAATCTAATGCGCGTACTTTGATTAAGATAGGCAAAGTCGTTCGCAGCTCAGTGTCAGATTGTTTGATAAGCGTATTAACAGTAGCTAACTTAACCGATATTTGCTCCAAGTTTGCTTGTTGAGCGGGCAAGTTATCGGTTACTACTTGCTTCTCATCTAACAAACGCTTCGATATATCTCGATTATAACTGAGTTGGCTGTATTGACTATCCAGCTCCAAAGCTTTATTCGCCGCATCTAATCGCTGTGCATCGGGGATAAAGTCTTGCTGAGCTTGCTGAGCTAATTCAAAATCGCTATTATAAGTGGTTAGTTTTTGCTGCAACTCGTTAATAGCATCGAGCCACTTAATTTTCTCAGCCAACTCGTTAAAGGCTAGCTGCTGCTTATTCTGCGCTATTTGATTGGTTTTTAGGGACTCGCTAAGTTCAGCTTCTTGCTCACTATCTAGTAACGTCAACCCATCGAGGCCGAATTGTAGTTTACTTAAAATCTCCTCTTCAGCACGCTTTTTCTCATGCACATGCTCGGAGATAGTAGCGTAGATGTCGGTACCGGTTATCTTCTCTAAAATATCAGCACGCTCATCAGATTTAGCTTTTAAGAATGCTGAAAAGCTTCCTTGTGCTAGCAATATTGAACGGGTGAACTGCTGAAAGTCCATCCGGGTCAGCTCAACGATTTTCTCTTTGGTTCGTGACAGTTTGCTTTCTAAAAGGTCAGCATCTTTTGAGGGGTCACTATTTAACTTGGCAATCTCATGAGTGGCATCTTGCAAGTTACCATCAGACTTACCATAAGCGCGGCGCTGACCCCAACGGCAGCGATAGTGACTGCCATTCAAATCAATGACTACTTCGGCAAAACACTCTGCGGTCTGCCGAGTCATTACCTCATTGCTGGTTTTGCTAATGCTATTGATTCTAGGTGTCTCGCCATATAACGCTAAGCAAATAGCATCTAAAATAGTGGTCTTGCCAGCGCCCGTCTGCCCAGTAATGGCAAAGATACCTTCATTGATAAAAGCAGGGTCAGCAAAGTCGATGTACCATTCGCCCTTGAGGGAATTTAGATTTTTTAGTCGTAGTTCGATTAGGCGCATGGTGGGTTCTTATTATTTTAGATTTATTTTATTTGATGACACAAGAATGAGAACGGTCAATTTTTAAGCTTTTGACAATCTCGTTATAATTTTCTAAATTTTTTAGCTTATAAAAGTCTTTAGGTAAATTCTGAATATTATTATCGTCTATATCCAAATGCTTTAAATGTTGAAGATTGCTGATATTTTCGGGCAGTTGAGTTAGACAATTGTGATCTACACCTAAATATTTTAGATTACTAAGGTTGCCAATACTATCAGGTAGTTGAGCCAAATCATTATAGCCAGCATCGAAAGACGCTAGCATTGTAAGATTACCAATATTACTAGGTAACGCTGACAATTGATTAATACTAATATCTAGATATTCTAATTTATTTAGATTGCTGATACTGGCAGGTAGTTTTACTAACCTATTATTACTAACATCGAATGAATGCAAATGAGTAAGTTTGACAATACCGTTAGGCAACTCAACCAGCTTGTTGTTATTAACATCTAGCATTTTCAATTGAGTAAGCTCACTAATCCACTCAGGCAAATAGGCCAACTGACTGTCTACAATAGTACAGTTAGTTAGCTTATTAAGACCGATCATACTATCAGGCAACTCGGTAAAATTGTTCAGACCAGAAACACTAAAGTCAGTTAATTGAGATAAGTTACCCAAACTACTAGGTAGAGTTTCTAAATTGTTTTCATCGATATATAGATAAACTAATTGGTTAAGATTGCCAATGCTATCGGGTAGGTGAGTTAGATTATTTTCGCTGATAACTAGACAAGCTAATTTAGTTAGACGCCCAATAGATGCTGGTAACGTATTTAAAAAATTACCACTTATGTCAAAGTCAGTCAGTTGTATAAGATTACCAATATCATAAGGCAAATCGGTCAAATCATTATGACTAATTTCTAGACACTGTAATTTACAGATTTCAAAAAGACTAGCAGGTAATTGCTTAAACTCATTAAAAGAAGCATAAAAATGTGTTAATTGGACAAGGTTACTAATTTTACTAGGAAGGCGAATTAGCTGATTAAAATTAACATCAAGATAATTCAACTGAATAAGATCAGTGATACTATCAGGCAATTTGGTTAATTCATTATTATCAACCTTAAGCTTTGTTAATTGTATAAGACTGCCAATATAATCGGGCAGTTTCTTCAAATGACACCTTGATAAATCAAGCTCAGTAATCTGACTAAGTACTTCTATATCTCTAGGTAGTCTATCCTCATCAATCTCATTAGCAATCGCCCAGTCGATAACAGATTGCAGTTTAGCCTGATGCTCTAAGTTCATATTATTCGGCATAGTTACTCAGCCCAACTATCATCATGATGAATATTATGCAATATCTGCTGATAAGCATCACGTAACGACTCTCTTTGAGTTTCCGCTATTTCATGAGTCGTCAAGCAGCGCTCAAACACTTCAAGCTCATTAAGGTCTTGCAAGGCTTCTGACGTTTTTTCTTGATTTAATACTCTATTATAAGTACGAGTGTTTTTTATCTTTAAGACTTCAAACGGCAAACCTTCTACTAGCGCTTGCACTTGCTCACGCAAATCACTGACGATCTCGTCACCAGTATAAATAATCTCTAGCCAAATAGTCTCTGACTGGGTCATAGCGCTGATAGTTGCTGCTATGTTTTCTAAATCACCGGATACTTGCGCTAATTTTTGAAAGCAAGGAATAGGTACAGAGATGATTTGCATGCTATTTATATCATTAAAATGCAGTTTTTTAGAGTCGTGAATAGTAGAGGGAGCATCAGGATTTTCTTCTAAAGACTGGTCCGATACATTATGGCTGTTACGATCATCATCATTCTCAATAAGGTCATCTAGCTCATCAAAGCCGAACAAATCATCCATCAGTGCAATGGTTTGACTCGTCGTTTTTCTAACCGCTTTATTAATAGGGTGCACAGCTTCTAAAGGCAATATATCAGAGACTTTAGAGACAATTTTTGCAGTCAAACTCTTATCAGTAGCCTCAGCTACCTCCACACCAAACTGAATCAGCAACACTTGCTTTTGCTGTCGTGCTTCCCCAAAGCCCATGGCAATAGGCGAGCCTGAATAGCGAATATGCTCGCAGCCGCCGATGCGCTGCGGAACATGCAAGTGACCAAGGGCGACATAATCAAAGCAATTATCAAACATTTCAGCTGATATTTTACCTAAATTACCGACATATAGCTCACGCACGCCATCATCATCAGTGGTTTTACTACCAGCAGCAAATAGATGACCAGTGGCAATGATAGGAATGTGGCGCTTATGGATATCGCTTAACTGTTTTTGATTAGCTTTGGCAATTTGAGCGACGCTATCATAATGACTGCAAATACCAGCAATGACGTTAGCGTCTTTACTATCTGCCGACTCGCCAGCGCTACTACCACGGACATCACGGTCACGTAGATAGGGGACAGCAGCGATGATACAATGCGGTTCGCCGTCGCTGTCTTCTAATACTAGCACTTCATCATTTAAGTCTTCACAAGCCGTACCGATAACGTGGACATTTAAAAACTTCAACACGTTGCTTGGTGCATCAAGAAAGGTTGGTGAGTCATGATTACCGGCGACGATAACGATATGCTGACAGCATAAAGTTGAAACCTTACCTAAAAATTCGTAGTACAGCGCTTGGGCCTTATTACTTGGCGTCATAGTGTCAAAGATGTCACCAGCCACGATTAATATATCGACTTGCTTAGCGCTAATCGTCTCCTGTAGCCAATTTAAAAAAGCTTCAAATTCTTCATAACGCATACGCCCATACAACCTGCGCCCCAAATGCCAGTCGGAGGTATGAAGAATAGTTAAAGG
>RCMY010009350.1_pt1 | contig 14296 bp, 14 predicted proteins | sample 2041341 | NCBI WGS metagenome assembly RCMY01 (sample SAMN09708234, study PRJNA481090) | Marine sediment metagenome, whole genome shotgun sequencing project.
GCGGGCGTGTTGCGCGCCACCTCGACCCATGCGGTCGCAGGCGCGCGCAGCCAGCGCGATTTTGAGTTGCGCCCGACCGCAAGTAGCACCGCGATGGAGATGCCCAGCACCATCGACAGGAGGGAGATTTGCATCGTGACCAATGCGCCCTCCAGCATCTGCGGGAGGGCGCGAAAGGCTTGTCGCCATTGGAATGTGTATTCGAACATGCGCGCTCCGGTCAGGGGCCAAGCTGGTCAGCGAGGCGGGCGGGGGCGCACGGCCCTTCGCCCGCCTCGGGTGGGATCAGTAATAGACCTTGTCGACGGTCAGCCGGGGCGCGTCGCCGCCGATATACTGCTCATACAGCTCCTGATACCGGCCGGTGCGAACCTGCTGGTTCACGAAAAGGTCGAGGTAGTTCAGCAGGCCATATTCCTGGCGCAGCGCGATCAGCCCGACATAATCAATATCATAAGGTGCCTCGCCAGTCATGCTGAGACCGTCATACTTGCCCCTGCACAATCGCGGAGGCCACGGTCGAGGTCACGACGGTCGCATCGATCTGACCCTGTGACAGCGCCAGAAACACGTCTGCCTGACTCTGATACGAGCGAAAGCTGCCGCCCTTATCCCACTTGTCGATATCCTCTTCCAGACGGATGGCCTCATACGTGCCAGCAACCGAGCCGACCGTGCGGTCGGCCAATGCCTCGTAGGTTTCCAGCGACGCGTCGGCGTTTGTCACCACGTTGAAGGTAAACGCGAAATAGGGGATCGTGAAGCCGACGGTGCGCGCCCGCTCCAACGTGTCCGAGGTGGACGCGATGCCGACATCCGCGCGGCCTGACACCAGTGCCGGGATACGGTCGGGGAACGGCGTTTCGACGATTTCGGCCTCAACATCCAGCGCCTTGGCCAGATCGTTGCAGTAATCGACGTCAAAACCAATCGGCTCGTTATTCGCATCGCGCGAGCCCATGGGCGGAAAGTCCAGCACGACGGCACAGCGCAATGTACCCGAGGAAATGATATCGTCCAGCTTGTCCGCCTGAGCAGCGGGTGCCACCAGCGCCGCGGCGACCAGCGCGCCTGCAAAGTTCATGAATTTCATTTTTGTTCTCCCTGTTGCGTCCCCAATGATCCCTGCCGCGATGGCAGCGAGTCGGGAACGATTTCAAGCGAACACCACTTCGGTTTTGAATACAAGTTGTATACTGGGAATGCCCTGAAAAAGTCGCCCTGCCCGCTCTAGAATCCGACGATGCGGTCCGGCAACCAGGTTGCCAGCGCAGGGAACATGACCAGCAGCACCAGCGTCAGCAGCTGCAGCGCGATGAAGGGCAAAACACCCCGGCACATCTGGCCGTAGGTCATATCGGGCGGGGCGATGGATTTGAGGTAAAAGATCGACGAGGCCATGGGCGGCGTGAGGTATCCGGTCTGGATCACGATCAGAACCAGCGTCGCGAACCACACCGGGTCGATGCCCGCCGCGCGGATGAACGGCGTGAATAGCGGCACGCAGATCAGCACGTTCGCTGTCCAGTCCAACACAAAGCCAAGGATGAAAACAACGGCGAGGAAGAACACGATCATGCCCGTCGGGCCCAGACCGGCGCCCTCGACGATATCGCGGATCAGGCGCGCGCCGCCATTGGCCGCAAACGCGCCCATGAACATCGTGCCAGCCGCGACGATCAGCAGAATCATCGCCGAGATGCGCACGGTAATCGCCAGCGATTCCTGCAACATCGACAGGCTGAACCGCCGGTTCAAGATGCACAGGATCAGCGCACCCGCCGCGCCCACCGCCGCCGCCTCGGTCGGCGACGCGATACCGGCGAGGATTGAGCCGAGCACGGCAAAGATCAGCGCAAAGACCGGCACCATGACGGTCGCTGTCGCGATCAGCTTTTCGCGCAGGGGGATGTCGTCCGGCTCGGGGTCTTCGGGATGTGGCTCGATCGGGTAGAGCCGCCCGTGCATGTAGATGTAGCCAAGGAACAGCACGACCATCAGCATACCGGGCAGCATCATGCCTGCCAGCAGCTTGCCCACCGAAATCTGGGCGAGTGAGGCATACATGACCGCGATCACCGAGGGTGGGATCATCGTGCCCAGCGAACCGCCCGCGCAGATCGTCCCGGCGATCAGCGAATTGTCATAGCGCGCGCGCTGCATGGCGGGGATCGCCATCATGCCGATCATAACCTCGACCGCGCCGACGACGCCTGCGGCGGCAGCGAATACCGCACCCATCGCGATGGTGGCCAGCGCGAGGCCGCCGGGCAAACGGCCCAGCCACATGTTCATGACGTTGAACAGACGCTCGGCAATCCCAGAGCGTTCCAGCAGTGCACCCATCAGGATGAACATCGGAATTGCCGACAGGATGAAATTGGTCGAGGCCGAATAGAACGAGCCATACAGCTGATTAAACGCCACATCGCCGAACGCCATCAGGCCAGCACCGACCGCGACAATCACCAGCGAAAACGCGACCGGGATGCCCAGCAGGATCAGCGCGAACAGCGCAGGAAACATCAGTGCTGCGATTTCCATGTCAGGTCTCTAACTTAAAGCTGTCGTCGACGCGCGGGGCCAAAAATGCGCGGATACCCTCGGCCGCCAGTTGCAGCGCAAGCGCAGCAAGGCCGATGGTCAGCGCGGTATAGAACGGCCACATCAGCGGCGCCCATGGGCTGACATGCTCGACCTCGCCGGTGTTGAAGGCGCGCAGCGCACGCTCAGCCCCGATCCAAGCCAGCCGCGCGAAGATGGGGCATAGGACAAACAGAAACGCGATGCCATCTATTGCGCCGCGCACCCGGCGCGGCATTTTGGACGACAGGAAGTCGATGCGCACATGCGCGTCCTCGCGCAACGCCTGCGCAGCACCGAGGACGAACAGCACACCGGTGCTCATATAGGCGATATCGAACGCCCAAAGCGTTGGCGCGCCAAAGGCATAGCGCGCCACCACTTCGTATAGCATTGAGGCGATCAGGATCAGGACCATCGCCTGCGCGAGATATCCCAGAGTGACTGAAATTCTATCGGCCACCGCCAGCAGGGTCCGTTTCATGATCGCCCCCACGCGCTCAGTCGCCGTTGCGGATCAGGTATCCGCTTTGTGCGGCCCAACGATCCTCGTAGGCGAGGTATTCGGCCAGCATTTCGGACATGCGCGGGCGGCCCTCAGCCTTCTCGGCCTCGGCCTTCTTCTTGATCCAGTCGACGCCAGCGGCCTCCAACTCGTCCTGGAACGCGGCGTCCAGCTCGATCACTTCAGCCTTTGAGGCGCGGAACGTCTCCATCGCCTTCATGTCGCCATCGTAGAAGTTCATCAGCGATTGCAGCGTGGTCAGCTCGGCGGCTGCCTCCAGCTTGGGCTTCAAAGCGTCGTCCAGCGCATCCCACGTCTCCTGCTTGACCACGACTTCCCACAGGAATGTGGGCTGGTGGACACCGGGGGTGATGATGTAGGGCGCGGCCTCGTGAAAGCCTTCGGGCAGGTTGGCCGAGGGGGTGGCCCACTCGATTGCGTCGACGCCTTTACGCTCGAGCAATGTATAGATTTCGCCGGGAGGGACGACCGTGGGAACGGCGCCGAAATAGTCCTTCATCACTTCGGCCCATGGGCCGGACGTGCGATATTTCAGACCCTTGAGATCCTCGGCGGTGCGGATCGGCTTGTTGGAATGGGCCATGATCTCGGACGCGCCGATGCCGACGATCAGCGATTTGAAGCCGTCCTCGCTGCGCACCTCTTGAAGCAATTCCTTGCCGCCGCCCTCGTAGATCCAGGTCACGTAGGCCTCGGGGCCCATGCCGCCCGGAAAGCCCGAGAATATGGCGTTGATCGGGTTCTGGTTGACCAGATAGCTAGGCGTGGAATGCCCGCCCTCGGTGATGCCGTCGCGCACGCCGTCATAGACCTGCAAGGCCGGCACGAGGATGCCCGCGCCAAAGGGCTGGATTTCGACCGCGCCGTCGGTCAGCATCTCGGTGTTATCAGCAAACCGCTCAAGGAAGTTGACGTAGAAGGGCGAGCCTTCGGGCACGGATGTGGGCACGCGCCACGTCACGTCCTGCGCCATGGCGGTGCTGGCGGCCAGCGACAGCGCGCCGGCATAGGCGACGGATTTGAGAGAAAGGGTCAATGTATCACTCCTGCTGTTGAATCGCGCCGCGGTCAGGTTCGCCGCAGCTTGGCGTTAAGACTACAAGACAGATGTTATTTGTGTCGACAAATAAAATACAAAAAGAGAGATTAGGGGAATGGACTCTATAAGCTGTTGTTATCACTGGACGCATGGCAGAGGTAGCAGACGGAAAAACGGCGCGCATGGGTATGCGCGCCGCCTTAGATAGGTAGAATCGATGCCAGTGAGGCGATCAGTCCTCAAGGCTTTCGGGTAGCAGTCCGGCCGGCATGTTCTGATAGCAAACCGGGCGCAGGAAGCGGCGGATCGATAGGGTGCCGACGCTGGTTGCGCCGAAATTGGTGCTGGCAGGGTACGGCCCGCCGTGCACCATCGTATCTGTCACCTCGACCCCGGTGGGAAAGCCGTTGACCAATAGGCGTCCGGCCTTGCGTTCCAGCACCGGGCGCAGGGCGCGCGCAGCGTCCATGTCGCCGTCATCCATGTGCAGCGTCACGGTCAGTTGCCCCTCCAGTCCGCGTGCAATTTGCAGCGCCTCGTCCTGCGATTTTGCGCGCACGACCAGCCCCAGAGGGCCAAAGACCTCGTGATGCAGATCCGGGTTAGCCAGAAACGCCTGTCCGGTGGTCTGATAGAGCGCGGGCGCGGCATTGCGTCCCTCGGCCTCGGCCACCTTGACCGGCTGCACGTTCTGCGCGCCAGCGATGCGGGCGCGGCCTTCGCCGTAAGCCTCGGCGATGCCGTCGGTCAGCATGACCTGTGGCTGGACACCCTCCAGCGCCTCGGCGGCTGCGGTGACAAAGCGGTCCGCTGCGCCGCCATCGTTGATCACAGCGATGCCGGGATTCGTGCAAAACTGCCCTGCGCCCATCACCAGCGATCCGGCCCAGCCTGCGCCCATTTCCTCGGCGCGCGCCTCGGCGGCCTCTGCCAACACAAACATCGGGTTGACCGACCCCAGCTCACCAAAGAACGGTATCGGCTCGGGCCGCTGTGCGCACAGATCGAACAGCGCGCGGCCTCCGGCGAGAGAGCCGGTAAATCCGACGGCCTTGATCAGCGGATGCTGCACGATGGCCTGCCCCACCTTGCGATCGCCGCCCTGTATCAGAGAGAATACGCCAGCTGGCATGCCCGTGCGCTCGGCTGCGGCCTTGATCGCCTCAGCCACGATTTCGCCGGTACCGGGATGGGCCGAATGGCCCTTGACCACTACGGGGCAGCCAGCGGCCAGCGCTGCCGCCGTGTCGCCGCCCGCCACGGAAAAGGCCAGCGGGAAGTTCGACGCGCCAAAGACGGCAACCGGGCCGATGGGGCGCTGCATCATCACCAGATCGGGGCGCGGCGCGGGCGCGCGGTCCGGCATCGCGACGTCATGGCGGCGGTCCAGATAGGTTCCTTCGCGGATATGGCTGGCAAAGAGGCGCATCTGGCCAGCGGTGCGCCCGCGCTCGCCCTCCAGCCGCCCTTCGGGCAGGCCGGTTTCCTGCGTGCCGATCTCGGTAATCTGGGCGCCGCGCGCTTCGATCTCTTCGGCGATAGCGTCAAGGAAATCGGCGCGGGCGGCGCGGGTCGTCGCGGCATAGGCATCAAACGCATCCTCGGCGGCCTTAGCCGCGCGGTCGACTAAATCCGGAGTGCCGACAGAATACTCATGCGCCGCGCCGTGGGCGGGCGACGATTTGAAGGTAACGTCGCTTGCAACCCAGTCGCCTGCGATCAGGTGTTTTCCGTGAGGGGTGAAAGGCATATCATACTCCTTGGATCCGAATGGCAGGGCGGGCGATGGCCCCCTTGCTTTGATATCTAGATGCATACAGTGTGTATGCAAGAAAACAACCACCGCAGTGAACGAGGCCCTCCATGACCGACACAACCCTGACAATTGCAGAGCTGAGCGCACGTGTTTCGCAGATATTTCAGCACGCGGGCCTTGTGCCGCAACAGGCGGACGCCGTGGCGCGCACTATCGCGGCGGGTGAGCGAGACGCGTGCAAATCGCACGGCATCTATCGCATCGACGGATGCCTGCGCACGATGAAGGCGGGCATGGTCACACTGGACGCGGTGCCAGAGCTGGCGCCCGAGGACGGCGCCATCGTGCGCGTCGCGGCAAACGGCGGCTTTTCCAACGCCGCGTTCGAGTTAGGCGCGCCGGTGCTGGCCGAGCGCGCGAAACAGCTGGGGCTCGCCGCGCTGGTGATCAACGATTGCACCCATTTCGCCGCGCTCTGGCCTGAAATCGAGGCACTCACCGCACACGGTCTGGCCGCGATGGCGATGTGCCCCAGCTATTCCAGCGTGGCCCCGGCAGGTGGAAATGAGCCGCTGATGGGTACCAACCCGTTCGCCTTCGGCTGGCCGCGCGAGCAGACCGATCCCTACGTCTTCGACTTTGCCACCAGCGTCGCCGCGCGCGGCGATTGAACTGCACCGCCGCGCCGGCACCCCCCTGCCCGAAGGTTGGGCCGTTGATTCCAGCGGCGCGCCCACGACCGATGCGGCGGCGGCGCTGGACGGCGCGATGCTGCCCTTTGGCGGGCACAAGGGATCGGCGATCGCGACGATGATTGAATTGCTGGCAGGCGTTATGATCGGCGATCTGACCAGCCGGGATGCGCTGGATCGGCTCGGCAGCTATGCGCTGCTGCCCGGTCATGGCGAGTTGATCCTCGCGTTCGATCCCACACACTTTGCCGCCGGACGCGATGGCGATCCAATGGCGCGGGCCGAAACGCTGTTCGAGGCCATCCTTGGTCAGGGCGCGCGCCTGCCCTCACAGCGCCGTTTTGCCGCGCGCAAGGCGGCGATGGCGGACGGCATCACGCTGAGCGCCGAAGAAATGGCGCGACTCGATCAGTTGCAACAGGATGGTCTGGACGCCGTCGAGTGAAACGCAAAACGGCCCTTCCGTCGCCGGTAGGGCCGTGTCGCTTAAACTGCGGGCCGGATCAGGCGGCGTATTTGCTGACGGCACCGGGCTGACGGCTCCACTCGGAATACCATGTGCGGAACAGCTTGAGCTGCGCCTCGGCATAGCCGCGCTGACTGTCGCTGAGCGCGTCGTCTGAGTTGAAGTGCAGCTTGTATTCTTTGTCGCCGTTCAGAACCATCATGTGCTTGTAATAGAGCACCAGATCCGGGCCTTCGTCAAAGGACGACAGGACCGCCAAGGCGGCGTCAAGTTCCTGCGCGCGCTGGCGCGCGTCGATGTCGCCCGTTGCAGCGGCCTCGCTGAGAGCGACGAGGTGCAGAACCTCCTTAGGCAGCACGTTACCGATACCGGTAATCGCACCCGCCGCACCGCAATTGACAAAGCCGTGAAAGACCGTCGTGTCGACGCCGATCATCAGCAGAACGTCGTCATCCCCGCTGGTGATGCTCTCGGCGGCGTAGGTCAGATCGGCGGCGCCGCCGAATTCCTTGAACCCGACGAGGTTCTTGTGCTCGGCGCGCAGCGCAAAGAACAGATCGGCGCGGGTGGCGAAACCGTAATAGGGGCTGTTGTAGATGACCGCAGGCAGGTCAGGCGCCGCAGCGAGGATCGCCTTAAAGTGGTTGCGCTGCGCGGTTGGCGAGCTGCCCCGCGACAGAACGCGCGGGATGACCATCAGGCCGTGTGCGCCGACCTTTTGCGCGTGCGCCGCATGTTCCGCCGCCTTGGCTGTATTGACGGCGCCAGTGCCCACGATGACAGGCACGCCCGCCTCGACCAGACGCTGCACGCCCTCCATGCGCTGCTCGTCCGTTAGCAGGGGCCAGTCGCCCATCGAGCCGCAATAGACAACGGCGCGCATTCCCAGATCAATCAGCTCGCGCCCCTTGCGCACCAGCGCATCGAAATCCGGGCTGCGGTCGGCCTTGCAGGGCGTCATCAGGGCGGGGATGGTACCCGAGAAAATGCTGGCGGTCATGGTGGTCTCCTTCTGGGTCTGGATCAGGCTGAGCCGCGGCCTGACGGCGCGCGGGCTGTTCGTGCAGGCCCGGCCGCACTGGGCACGGGGTATGGAATCGGCCCAAAGATACCACTTGTATATTTTTTGTCGACACAAATTATGGGCGCGCAATCAGGCTGCGCGGCCACGGCCCGCCCTCATGTCATAGCGTGATGTTCTGCCGCCGATCCATAGCGATCATTTTTCGGATCTGCGCGGTGATCTGGTCGGCGTGGCCCTTGGCCAGACGGTCGCAGGCCTCGATGTCGCCCGCCTCGATCGCCGTGATGATTTCCTCATGCTCGGTAACGTAGCGTTCCGGCAACTGGTCATCAAAGGACGAATAGTACAGACGCAACAGCCGCCGCCCTTCGTCCAACAGGCGCAGGAACAGACTCTCGTAATAGGGGTTGCGCCCCGCAGCGGCGATGGCCGCGTGAAATTCGCGATTGGTGCCGATCATCGCCAGCGCATTCTGCGCCGCGACGGCCTGCGCGAATTCGTCCTGACGCGCGCGGATCGTGGCGAGGTCCGCACCTGTGTGATGCTCCGCCGCGAGGCGGGTCGTGACGCGGTACATCAGCGTGATCGCGTCAAAGAACGTATGCAGGTTCAGAAAGTCGATATTGGCCACCACCGTCGAGCGGTTCGGCAATGTCGTGACCAACCCCTCGGCGGCCAGCCGCACCAATGCCTCGCGAATGGGCGTGCGCGACATCGACAGCCTCTCGGACAGCTGCACCTCGTCGATGGGGCTGCCGGGGGCGAGCGTCAGGTTGAGGATTTCGTCGCGCAGCACGCCATAGATGAACTGAACGCCCGACCCCCGCTTGCGCTCGGTCGGTTTGCGGGATGGAATGCCAGCCATAACGCCTCCTGTTGTCCAATCGGCAAATTACAGGCCATGGCCCCGCATTCAAGCGTTAAGCGCATGGTCGGGCATCATCAGCCGTCTTCACCGCAAAATACGCTCCGGGTTAAGGCTCCGGCACGTTGCCCGGAAACGCCTGTTGCGTTGATCGCAGCCACGGCGCGCACCTCCTTGGCATGGCCTTACAATAAGGGCTCTGCCGCCCCCTTGCATCCCCCCTGCCGTTGGCGCCATATGCCCCCGTCACACGCTCAATTGGGAGGATTCCTATGAAAACCCTTATCAAGGCCGCCGCTCTGGCGATGACGGCCCTCGCCCTCGCCCTGCCCGCCACCGCCGAAATTGAACCGGTCACGCTGCGCCTCGCGCATGTCGTGAACGAGCAGGACGGATTCCACGCCGCCGCCCTCAAATTCAAGGAACTGGTCGCAGAACGCTCAAACGGTGCGATCCAAATCGAGGTGTTCCCCAACGCCACGCTGGGCGACGAGCGCACTCTGCTGGAGGGGATGCAGATCGGCACCGTCGACATGGGCGTGATCACCAACGGCCCCGTCTCGAACTTTCTCGAGGATATGGCCGTGTTCGAGCTGCCTTTCCTCTTTCCGTCATCTGAGGCGGCCTACGAGGTGCTGGACGGCGAGATCGGTCAGGAGTTGCTGGATCGCTTGTCCGAGGTCAATCTCAAGGGTCTTGCCTATGCCGAGCGCGGCTTTCGTAACCTGACCAACTCCGAGCGCGCGGTGAATACCCCCGCCGATATGAAGGGTATGCGCATCCGCGTGATGGAAAATCCCGTTTACATCGACACCTTCCGCGAGCTGGGCGCCGACGCCATCCCAATGGCCTGGACCGAGGCGCTGACGGCAATGCAGCAGGGCACAATCGACGGTCAGGAAAACCCGGTGAACGTCGTCCATTCCTTTAAACTGAACGAGACGCAGACCAACATGACCATGACCCGCCACGCCTATGCGCCGGCGATCTTTGTCATGGGCCTGCCCGTCTGGGACAAGCTGGGCGAAGAGGCGCAGACGATCATCGACGACGCCGCACAAGAGGCCGCCGAGTATGAGCGCGCGCTGAACGCCAGCCAGCAGGAAGAGCAGCTTCAGGCGCTGCGTGATGCCGGTATGATCATCAACGACAGTGCCGATCTGACCCTCTTTGCCGAAGCGGTAAAGCCGGTCTATGAAAAGTACGGCAAGAAGTTCGGCGACTACCTGCCGCGCATTCAGGACGCGCTGAAGTAAGATGCTGGCGGGCCTTGATCGGATCGACCGAATTCTGGGCGATGTCCTGAGGCCCGTCGTCTTTGCCGGGATGGCGGGGCTGACCTGCGTCATCACCCTTCAAATCGTCTCGCGCGTGTTCTTTACCTCGGTATCGTGGACCGAAGAAGTCGCGCGTTTCCTGCTGATCTGGATCACCTTTCTGGGCGCCGCGCTGGCGTGGCAACAGGGGCGGCACCTGGCGGTTGCGCTGCTGCGCGACAGCCTGCCAATTGGCCCGCGCCGCATCGTTACCGGCGCCGCAATCCTCGTCAGCATCGCGTTCATGGTGGCGCTGACCGTCATCGGCATCCGCTACATGAATGTGCAGAGCTTTCAGAAATCGCCGTCGCTGCGCGTCTCGATGAGCTATGTGTATGCCGTCATGCCCCTCGCCGCCGCGCTGATGGCCGCGCTGTCGGCCATCGACCTCGTCCGCCTGATCGCGGGCCGCGCGCCGCGCGATGTGGCGCGCGACGTGCCAGAGGCGGATTGACATGAGCCTCGTCCTAGCCGGTCTGTTCATCCTGTTCCTGCTCATGGGCATCCCCATCGCTGTTGTGATCGGCGCGGCAACCACGGGCGCGCTAGGTTTGTCCGGCGTCCCGCTGATGGTTGTGCCGCAGCAGATGTTTTCGGGCATCAACAGCTTTGCCCTCGTCGCCGTGCCGATGTTCGTGCTGGCGGGCGACGTAATGGCACAGGGCGAGATTTCGAAACGCCTCGTCGCGTTCGCCGACTCCATGTTCGGCTTTATCAAGGGCGGGCTCTCCATCGTGTCGGTGCTCGCGGGCATGTTCTTTGCCGCGATATCCGGCTCGGGCGCGGCGACGACTGCCGCTGTCGGTGCCAGCCTCGTGCCAGAACTCAAGCGCAAGGGATACGATCCCGCCGCCGCCGCATCGCTGATCGCGGCATCAGGCACCATCGGCGTTGTCATTCCGCCCTCGGTGCCGATGATCATCTACGCCGTCATCGCGCAGGAATCAGTGTCCAAGCTGTTCCTCAACGGCTTCATCCCCGGTGTCGCGATGGGCCTCGGCCTGATCGTCGTTGCGCTGATCCAAGGGCATCGGCGCGCCTATCCGCGCGGCACGCCGTTCAACATCGCCACCATCGGACGCACGCTGCTATCGGCGATGTGGGGCCTCATGGCGCCGCTCATCATCCTCGGTGGCATCTTTTCCGGCATCTTCACCCCCTCAGAGGCCGCAGTCGTCGCGGTGAACTACGCGATCCTCGTGTCGCTGTTCATCTACCGCGACCTGAGTTTTGCCCAACTTTACCGCATCGTCATTCGCGCTGGCGTGACGACGGCGGTCATCATGTTCGTCATCTCGGCCTCGTCAGTCCTCAGCTGGGCGCTCAGCAGTTGGCAGGTGCCCGGCGCCATCGCCGATTATGCGCTGTCGCTGACCAGCAACCTCTACATGCTGCTGCTGGTCATCATGATGATCATCCTTATCACCGGCGTGTTTCTAGAGACCGCATCGGCCCTCGTCATCCTGACACCCATGCTGCTGCCACTGGCGCTGCAACTGGGCCTCGGAACGGTGCATTTCGGGATCATCATCGTCGTCGGCCTCGCCATTGGAATGGTGACCCCGCCCGTCGCGATCAACCTCTTTGTCGCATCGACCACCGCTGACCTGCCGATAGAGAAGATCGCCCGCGCCGTGCTACCCTACCTTGGCATCCTGATCGTGGTCTATATGGTCATCGGCTTCGGCCCGCTCCTGTTCTAAGACCGGACAAGGGCGACTAACAGGTGTCCGATTGCCAAAAATGGGCAGTGACAACGGACGATAAATCCATCTTTGCCACAGACCCATTTGCGGGCTGCATACCCGGCATACCGGAACTTCCGCTTTGATCTCTGAGTTCGGTAGACAGAAACGATTTGAAGTCAGCGTTAGCAAATCAGGCCGCCGGTCAGATCACGATCATGGACCGCGCCATTTGTATCCCGGCCAAGAAACGCAAAGGGCATGCCTGGCCTCACCGGGGCTTGCGACAGGCGATCAACGCCACTCGATGCGCTGATGTCGATCTTCGAAATTCACGCATCCCGTAGATTGGGTGCAATACTTAAAGAGGACTATCACAACGAAAAATCAGGTTGTCATCGTTACAGGCGGCGCGGCTGGCATTGGTGGGGCGATCACTACCGAATTGGTGCAGCGCGGCGCATCTGTCGTCGACGTCGACGTCGACGTCAGTGATGAGGAGGGCAAAGAGATCGCAAAGATCAACCCTGACCGCATCGCGTTTCTGAAAGCCGATATCTCACGAGCCTCTGTCGCCAAGGATGCAATTCAACTGGCTCTTTCGAATTTGGAAAACTATAGGGCTAGTCAACAACGCCCACGCCTCAATGCAAAAGCCGTTGCTCGAACTCACCCAGGATGACTGGGCGCTGTCCTTTGGCACCGGTCTGGACGGGACGCTGAATGTCATGAAGGCTGCGCATCCGGAACTGGCCAAAAATGGCGGCTCCATCGTGAACTTTGGGTCCGGCGCGGCGCTGAATGGGCAGAAAGATCAGGCCAGCTATGCAGCGGCCAAAGAGGCAATTCGTGGCCTCAGCCGGGTTGCGGCCAACGAGTGGGCCGCCGACGGAATACGCGTCAACGTCGTGTGCCCACTGGCCCTGACCGAAGGAGTCGCGAAATGGAAGGTAACCAACCGCGACCAGTATGACGAGGTTGCAGGGGATATTCCGCTTGGCCGTTTCGGCAACCCGCAGAAGGACATCGCGCCAGTCGTTGCGTTCCTTCTGGGCGAGGACAGCCAATACATGTCCGGGCAGACGCTGATGGCAGACGGTGGTGACATCAAGCTCAGGTAACAGGTGCCGACGTCGCATTTCCATCAAGCTGGACGCGCTGGCGTCCTGCCTGCATTCGGAATTGGAAAAAACATGAAACCCAAGAAAGTAGTCATTATCGGAGGCGGTTTTGCCGGGGTGAATCTGGCTAAAAAGCTAGGCAACAAGGGCGGGTTGGAGGTCACTTTGGTTGATCGCAACACCTACAACTTCTTTCCGCCACTTCTATATCAGGTGGCGACAGGTGTGCTGGGTATTTCCAGCATTCGCGCCCCGTTCAGATCCCTTTTCAAGGGAAAGGATAATATCAATTTTCGGCTGGGCGAATTGCGCAAGGTCGTGCCTGAGGAAAACACTGTCGTGTTGTCAAACGGCAGGCTCGACTACGACTATCTGGTGATTTCAACCGGAACCAAAAGCAACTTTTTCGGCATCGACAATATCGAAAAGAATGCTCTGCCGATGAAAACGGTGAACGATGCCGTCGCACTTCGCAATTACCTGCTGCATGAGGCCGAACGCTATACGCATATTGAGGACGAAGACGAAAAGCGAAAGATGCGCAATATCGTGGTTCTGGGGGCCGGTCCCGCTGGCGTTGAGGTCGCTGGCATGATCGCAAGCATAAGCAATCGTGTGCTTCAAAAGATCTATCCCGAGATGGATCGGAAAAACATGAACCTCTATCTGGTGGATGGCGCATCGACCGTCCTGCCCCCGATGCGCGAGAAATCGCAAAAGCATGCCTTGGAAAATCTCAAGAAAAAGGGCGTCACGGTTAAGCTGAACAAGATGGCCGCCGACTACAAGGACGATACCGTATTTTTCAAAGATGGGGATACGGTTGAAACGAAAACGCTGATCTGGACTGCGGGTGTCACAGCCCCAAAATTCGATGGTTTGCCAGATGACAGCTACGATAAGGGCGGCAGGCTGTCCGTCGATGCGTTCAACAAGGTCAAGGATACCGACAATATCTTTGCTATCGGCGATGCCTGTATCCAGAAATCCGACGCCAATTTTCCTGATGGGCATCCCCAACTCGGAAGTGTTGCAAAACAACAGGGCGTGGCATTGGCCAGGAATTTTATCGCGATGACCCAAAACAAGCCGCTCAAGGCTTTCAGTTATAGCGACCTTGGCTCAATGGCGATTGTCGGGCGTCACAGCGCGGTCGCGGATCTGACGGTGCCGAAGGTCACACTGACGGGCTGGATTGCTTGGAAATCGTGGCTATGGCTCCA
>RCMY010003313.1_pt1 | contig 14295 bp, 11 predicted proteins | sample 2041341 | NCBI WGS metagenome assembly RCMY01 (sample SAMN09708234, study PRJNA481090) | Marine sediment metagenome, whole genome shotgun sequencing project.
ATAGAATGATCTACTACGGAAAAGCTATTTTGGTCATATTTCCCGGTCATTTTCGTTAAATAGAACAACTATTCGCCTCAAATGATCAAAAAATCTGTCTCAAAATGGCTTCTCTTCGCTACGATCTCTATTCTCGGACAGCCTCCTAGCTTAAACCATTAACGCCGTCATGGTAGGAGTATTCATCTCATCGTTACTGTGAAAGCCTCTCACCAGCAATACATACTTACCTTTTTCAGCCAACTCTAATTCCAGGGCGACTTGTCGGGCAAGCCGATTTGGATTGGCTCTGCCTGCTTCTTCTTTAAGGATAGGAATAACGCTCCATAGCAGGGCCATGCGTCGGCAAACTTGCTCATTGCCGGTAATGGCAACTACCGGTGCCGCTGGCCGAGTTGAGACCATGGAGGCGACAGACATGCCGCTTTGGGACATGACCAGGATGGCCTTGGCGCCGAGGTTATGGGTCATATTACCGACAGCGTTTGCCATGGCGTCCCAGATAGGGATCGGCGTTTGTTGTACTGTTCTTACGCTTGAGGCATAAGCCCCGCTTTGCCAAAGGTGGGCCTCGGTCTGGCGTATGATGCGATCCATAATCTTGACGGCTTCTACGGGATGAGCCCCAGCGGCCGTTTCCGCCGACAGCATGACCGCATCGGTTCCTTGTGTTACGGCATTGGATATATCTGTGACTTCCGCTCGTGTCGGCCGTGCATGCTCGATCATGGACTCCAACATCTGAGTGGCGACGATGGTAGGTTTGAATTTCTGGCGGGCCAGCTTGATTAATTGGCTCTGTGCTACAGGCACCTCTTCTGGTTGTAGCTCGACACCCAGATCACCCCGCGCCACCATGATAGCGTCGGTGACGTCGAGAATATTATTAATGTCATCGAGGGCCTCCGGCTTTTCAATTTTGGCAATGATTGCTGCGGTGGCTCCTTTGTCTCGGATCAGTTTTTTCAGATCCTCAATATCGACAGCACGACGAACAAAAGACAGGGCTAAGTAATCGACTCCAAGATCCAGAGCGAACTGTGCGTCTTCAATATCTTTTTCCGTCAAGGACGGCGCTGATACCTTTACTCCAGGCAGGTTAATGCCTTTATGGTTTGTCAGGATACCGCCATGTATTACTGTGCATAAAATTTCAGTATCTTCTATATCATCCACCCGTAATTCCATAGTGCCGTCACTAAGCAGCATCCTATCACCACTCCGTACGTCGGAGGCCAATGGTTGATATTGAGAAGGGATAATGCCACCCTCGCCCAGGGCGTCGCGGGTGGTCACAATCACTTGATTACCAGACGTTAGGGTGATTTCATCATTCTTAAATTTGCCGGTGCGGATCTTAGGACCACACAGATCGGCCAAAATGGCTACAACTTCATTTAGTTCTTTGCTGATGGCGCGGATGTGCTGATAGGCCTCACGGTGAAAGTCATAGTCGCCATGGGACATATTCAGACGAAAGACATTAACGCCCGCCTGAATTAATTGCCGAATGGTTTGCGGCTTGTCAGATGCTGGGCCAATCGTCGCGATTATTTTTGTCCTGCGATGTTTAAGTAGGCTTACCTGGGTAACAATCGACATTGAAGGATCTCCGCGATTATTTTCAATCATTATACTGTCATGAACCGGTTACATATTAACAGCATCTTTCCGGCCCATCTTAACAATCATTTAGGTAGCATTGCGAGCATTGGTCTACCATAGTATTTTGCAGGATGACATGCCATAAATTCCCAATCCTGGGGACATAAGCCCTATACAAGCCCTATATAAGCCCGCCAGCACTGAAAAGATGTTGATTATGTGGATTGAACTGATCTCATTCTTGCTCAAAAAAATCTTCGTTACTTTGTTTCAATTCGGACATGACGGCATGTGTCGCATTGTATGCGATGCCGAAAATGCTTGCCACGCTTGAAGCCTTCAAATGTGTCAACCGGCAAACGTATTCCGATTGAAGGTAAATTTGGGCAAGGGAAAAACGGTTACAACCTGAATTACATCCGGGCAAAAACAGCACGAACTAGCAAAGCATGAATCAATAGCATCCTTCTGATCATGAACCTGATAGTGTTGTTGAAGATTTTTATTTGGCTTTGTACTTGCGAATTTTACTGGTTTTCTGAGGAGACTGCTAAATAGCATTAGCAGCTATTTTTAAGTTTTTTTCTGGCTAGTAAGCACAAGATATTTCTCTTTCAATTGATCTTTAGTCTCAACAACATTAGGGTCGCCAATAATACAATCGACCGGACACACTTCGACACACTGCGGCACATCAAAATGTCCAACACATTCAGTACAATGACTAGATTCTATAACATATATTTCTTCACCTTGAGAGATTGCGTCGTTGGGACATTCTGGTTCGCAAACATCACAATTGATACATTCATCAGTAATTATTAACGCCATTTCAACCTCTAAGATTGTTGTTATTATTCAAACACAACGTCACATCGCTGTGTGATATAAAAAGAAACGGAAAGTTTTATACAGGAAAAGAAGCTATATAAGATTAGGCAGTCGGACTATTTGTTAATTTTATAATTTAATTGTTTTGCTACTAGCGGATGCACAAAACTATCAACATCGCCACCTAATATTGCGATTTCTCTTACCATAGTCGCCGATATGAACATATACTGCTCAGATGGCGTCATAAACAAGGTTTCGACATCTGGATACATGCCACGGTTCATTCCTGCCATCTGGAATTCATATTCAAAATCGGATGCTGCACGTAATCCTCGCAAAATTATTCTGGCCTCTTGTTGTCGCAGAAAATTCATCAACAAACCTGATAAAGGAACAACACTCACATTAGTACAATCAGCTAATACTTGTTGCGCCATATCTACACGCTCATCCAACGTGAAAAATGGCTGTTTCCCACTACTTACAGCCACAGCAACCACTACTTGATCAAAAAGACGCGACGCACGTCTAACCAAATCTTCATGACCACGAGTAAAAGGATCGAAGGTGCCTGGGTATATGACTTTATCCATTTGCATTGGCCAATTCTAACAGCTGATAGTAAACTTTTCCCGATTGCTTGCTACGCAAAACTTGCCAACATTCATCAGGCACCAAGAATTTCTCGCTCTCAACAAAGATCAAGCCTGCCTCAACAAGATGCGTAGCAAGCAAAGGTAACAATTCAGGCAGCAACCCCAACCGATAGGGAGGGTCAAGAAAAATAACATCAAATAAACGAGCATCAGAATTAATAAATGTCATTGCATCCATCAATTTCAACTCAACTTGCGCTGCTTGCAATTGATCTGCACTAGCACTTAACGCTTTCAAAATGACGGCATCAGCCTCCACCATCACCACCTGCTTTGCGCCGCGTGATGCAGCCTCAAATCCCATCACACCACTTCCAGCGAACAGGTCCAAACAAGTCCTGCCACTGAGATCTTGCCCTAACCAATTGAAAACTGTTTCACGCACCCTATCTGGTGTGGGACGCAAGTCCTTTTGATTAGGAAAAGTAAGTATGCGGCTACGCCACTCGCCACCGATAATGCGAATTCTTCCTTTATTTGAAGCCATCAAAGATATGCCGGCCCTTTATTCCGCCGCTCCAACTACAACCGTAACCATCCCTTCTGGATTAATGCGACGTTGAAACGCATCTTTAACCTGCGCAACAGTAACCGCCTCAACCGCCTTGATATAGTCACCCAGATACGTTAGTGGCAAATCATAAAATCCAATCATCGCAAGATAACCAATAATCTTTTGATTGCTATCAATTCTCAATGGAAATCCACCGACGATATTCTGCTTAGCAGCGACTAGCTCACTCTCAGTTAGTCCATTTGCAACAAATTTCTTTAAGACATCCTGTGTTAATCTGAGCGCCTCATCTGCTTGATCTTTTTTAGTCTGCAAACCTATTTGAAACGGGCCTTGCTCCTTAAATGGCGCAAAATAACTATGGACGCTATAAGCCAAGCCATGTTTTTGTCTTATCTCTTGCATTAACCGAGAAACAAAACCACCACCGCCAAGAATGTAATTACCAACGAGTAATGGAAAATAATCCGGGTCATCCCGGCGTAAACCTGGATATGCCATGAGAATATGGCTTTGAGTTGCGGGATGTGCGATCTTCTTAATTCCAGCCTTAGGCAACTGCACTGGTGACAACAGAATATTATCAACTCCTGAAGACAGCTCTCTTGTTAAAGATTCAGCAATACTAGCTGCTTCAATCCGACTCACATCACCCATAATGGCTATTACTGCATTTTTAGCCGTATAGTAGGTCTGATAAAACGCGACCAAATCTCCTCTTGTAACCTTTTCCAGCACACTAATCTCACCAAAACCTGACAGCCCATACGGATGATCGCCATATAGCATCTCCATCAATGCGCGACTGGCAATATAATCCGGCTTCATTTTTGCCTCTTTAATTCCGGCAATGACTCGCCCACGCTCTCGTGTCAAAATAGACTCTGGAAACTCTGGGTGTTGGATAATTCGAGAATAAATATCCAAAGCTTGCGTACGTTCACGTTCACTGCTTAATGTACGCAATGAAAAACTTGCGCGATCTCGATCAAAGCTACCACCCTGCAACGCACCAACATCAGCCAATGCGATTGCAATTTGATCTTCGTTATAACCACCCGCACCCAAACTCATTAAACGTCGAGTCAAATTAGCAAGACCAGACTTTTCTGGTGTGTCCATACTACTACCCGCGCTAAAATTAATACTAATATCAAGCATGGGCAGATCTCGATTCTCAACAAAATAAACGCGAACACCCGATGACGTTAACCAGTATTGAATAGGAAGAGAAGCAAAAGTTATTTGAGCGTAAAAACCCAGTAACAGAAAAACCACGAACCGCATTAATTGCATAAGAACCTCTCTATAACAGGTAACCAAAATTAATAACACCTACACGCTTTAAATCCAAAGAAATAACATATCTTTCCGATTATCTAAGGAACTGCCAACAAATTCCAATCATATCTGGATTAAACCACACACCATTCTAAATACCCTGACACGAACCATGTTAAATTACTATAAAATACCTTGCGGTACGACCGACACAAAATTGAAACAGAATGAATAAAATTCATGATTAACACTAGGAGTCTGTCGGACTTAAGTGATCTACTTCGCAACTGAGATAAGCGGTTCATATTACCCCGATTTTTCGTTGCACAGAATGACTATGCGCCTCAAAATCCGAGCAATCTGACCTCGCTTGCCTACCTTGCTCGCCACGATAACTTAACTCCGACAGACTCCTAGGCAAAATGAATGATGAAATAACAAATTCCAATCTTCAAATATTACTTATGAATAAACTAATGGTTTTTTAGCAAAAAAGCAGTGCGATCTTTCAATTAATTTGGCAGAATGTAAACAGCCTAAAAAAAACCTTTCTTTAACCGAGGATAACAAAAATGAAATATAAGAGTTTTCAAGAGTTCAGTGCATATGTTGCTGAACGTAATCCAGTTCAACCAGAATTTATACAGGCTGTTAAAGAAGTTATGGAAAGCCTCTGGCCTTTTATTACTGAGAACCGGCGCTATGCAGAACATGGTGTACTAGACCGCCTGGTCGAGCCTGAACGCGTCATTATATTCCGTGTAGCCTGGGTAGATGATCACAACGAAGTAAAGGTCAATCGTGGTTATCGTATACAACATAGCTCTTCAATCGGTCCCTACAAAGGCGGCACACGTTTTCATCCGTCAGTTAATCTGTCTATACTTAAATTTCTGGCATTTGAGCAAACCTTTAAAAATGCCTTAACAACGCTACCTATGGGTGGTGGTAAAGGCGGCTCAGATTTTGATCCTAAGGGAAAAAGCCCTGGTGAGGTCATGCGTTTTTGTCAAGCCTATGCAAGTGAACTATTCCGTCACGTTGGATCAAATACTGACGTACCGGCTGGTGACATTGGCGTTGGTGGACGTGAAGTCGGTTATATGGCCGGTATGGTAAAAAAACTGGCCAATCAGTCAGATTGCATATTTACCGGAAAAGGACTCAGTTTTGGCGGATCGCTGGTACGCCCAGAAGCAACTGGTTATGGAACCGTATATTTTGCAGAAGAGGTGCTGAAACACGCAGGACGTTCTTTCAATGGTTTACGTGTCTCTATTTCCGGCTCTGGCAATGTCGCCCAATTTGCAATTGAGAAAGCCATGGCACTGGGTGCCAAAGTTGTCACAGTTTCAGACTCAAGCGGTTCCGTTATTGATGAAGATGGTTTCACCACTGAAAAACTAGCGATATTATCGGAAGTAAAAAATCATTTATATGAGCGTGTCGATGTATACGCCAAACGTATCAATGCAACCTTTGCGCCAAACACGAAACCTTGGCATGTGCCTGTCGATGTTGCCCTGCCTTGTGCTACCCAGAATGAAATCAGCGGTGACGATGCGCAAACTTTGGTAAATAATGGTGTGATTTGTGTTGCAGAAGGTGCCAACATGCCATCAACTGCCGAAGCAGTCGAATGTTTTCATAAAAATAAGGTGCTTTATGCGCCAGGTAAAGCAAGCAATGCGGGTGGCGTTGCCACTTCTGGTCTAGAAATGAGTCAGCACGCAATGCGTCTTGCCTGGACACATGATGAGGTTGATGCCAGATTACTGGAAATTATGCAAGCCATCCATCAATCTTGCTTGCAATTTGGCACCAAGCCCGATGGTAGTGTTAATTATGTTGATGGTGCCAACGTTGCCGGTTTTGTCAAAGTAGCTGATGCAATGTTAGGCCAGGGCGTGACCTAGGAGGCTGTACGAGAATAGAGGTCGTAGCGAGGAGAAGCCATATTGAGACAGATTTCTTGACCATTTGAGGCGAGTAGTTGTTCTATTTAACGAAAATGCCCGGGAAATATGACCAAAATAGCTTTTCCGTAGTAGATCATTCTATTCTCGTACAGCCTCCTAGAGTAACTAGTCCCAGTGCACCAGTTCTGGAATTTAATGTAAAGATGCACATTGGGGCTAGGCCTGCCCATAGAAAAATATATGGCATGTGGATTAATTTGAAGAATAACGTATTAATCCACATCTATTTTTAGAATCACTTATTCATTAAAACCAGTCATACTATCCAAACAATATTTATTAACATTAAAATTTAGCTTTATTAGTTTAAATCTTTACAGTACTTCACTGAATTTACCCAATTAGTAGGCTATGAAAATACATCTTTCTGGATTGCTGCTGTTATTATATATTGGAACAACATCAGCTAACCCAGATAATGACTTTCTTACTGCGCGTGACGCCTTTTATAGTGGAGATAGAATACGTTTAGCTACCTATTCCAATCGCTTACAAACCCACGTACTTACGCCTTTTGTCAATTATTACACGTTACGACGCAAACTAATCAATTCAGACACAGAAACCATCAGAAGCTTTATTTCTCAAAATGAGGATAGCGTCGTCTCTGACAGATTGCGAGGTGAATGGTTAAAAATTCTAGGTGAAAACCAACAATGGCAGTTGTTTTCTGAACAATACCCAGGGTTAATAAATAAAAACATGGAGTTATTATGTTATTCCATGCAACAGCGCTTGTTCGATGGAGATACAAGCGCACCTTATCATGCTCGCCAACTATGGTTTACCGAATATAGTATGCCAAATAGTTGCACCCCGGTTTTTGACGCACTAATGGCCAGCGGATCAATCTCTGAAGAAGACATTTGGACGCGTATACGACTGTCACTTGAAACAGGACAAACAAGCGTTGCCAGGCATATTAGCCCTCATTTACCTGAGGATCAGGCGCTCAGCCTACCTAGATTAAAAATATCAGCAGCCAATCCACTTCGTTACCTTGAACAACAAACGAAAATAGAAACCCGATCAGATCGTGAAATCGCTCTATTTGCAATACAAAAACTGCTTCTTAGCGATACCAACAGAGCTTATGCTCACTGGCTCAAGATTAGCGAACAATTCCCTGCAACAGACCAATCATACTTCTATGGAAAACTTGCTTTCCGTGCTGCGCTACGCCATGACTCACGCGCGCTCAGCTGGTTTACCAAAGCACAGAATGACAAGAACAAACTAACTGAAGAACAACTTGCTTGGAAGGCACGTGCTGCACTGCGGGAAGAAAACTGGGAATTACTATTAGAGACCATAGAAAGCATGTCCACTTTAGTGCAACAATCGGACATTTGGCGATATTGGGCGGCGCGTGCATTACAAGGTCAATCTAGGCATGAAGATGCCAACGCCATTTTTTCATTATTAAGCAGCAAACATACTTATTATGGTCAATTAGCCAAAGAAACACTAGGCAAAACACTTGAAGTACCAGAAAAATACTACGAAACCAACACAAAAGAAATAAATGCCATACAACAAGTACCCGGCATTCAACGTGCGCTCACTTTGTTCCGGTTAAATCTTCGTATTGATGCAATTCGTGAATGGAACTGGGCCATACGTCATTTTGATGACGCACAATTACTGGCAGCAGCAAATGTTGCTTACCAACATGGCATTTATGACCGTGCAATTAATACTGCCGAGAAAACTGTCAATTATCATGATTATAATTTACGTTTTATTGCGCCGCATCGTGCCCAATTACAAAGTATTATACAACAACATGATCTTGATGAGGCATGGGTCTACGGGCTTATTCGCCAGGAAAGTCTATTTATCGCGGGTATCAGCTCAAGTGTCGGCGCAATGGGCTTAATGCAAGTTATGCCTGCGACAGCTAAATGGGTAGCCGAACAAATGGGAATGAAAGATTACCGTCAAAATCTTGCGGTAGAAATCGACACTAATCTTCGATTGGGGGCATATTATCTCAAGCATGTCTTGACGACATTAGACAACCAACCATTATTAGCCTCAGCAGCATATAACGCAGGCCCTGGACAGGCTCATCGTTGGCGTGCGACAAGATCACTGGAGGGCGCCATTTATGCCGAGACCATTCCCTATAGAGAAACTCGCGATTACGTCAAAAAAGTGTTAAATAATTCAATGTACTATGCCAGAATTCTAGAACATGGCGACAAATCACCTTCACTAACACAACGTCTGGGCGTTATCGCGCCAAAATAGGACATAGCGCTAACATGAAAACTTATCTAGTCGGCGGTTCAGTACGCGATGAATTACTGGGACTCACCGTAAAAGATCATGACTATGTCGTTGTTGGCACCACACCTGAAGCCATGGTTCAACTGGGCTATCGTCCTGTAGGTAAAGATTTTCCTGTTTTTTTACACCCACAAACACACGAGCAATATGCACTCGCACGAACCGAGCGCAAAGTTTCACGCGGTTACAAGGGATTTGATGTTTATACATCGTCAAAAATCACATTACAAGAAGACCTAGCACGACGAGACCTAACCATTAATGCACTGGCTAAGGATAAAGATGGAAATATTATTGATCCATTTAATGGCATTGCGGATTTGGAAGCCGGTTTACTGCGCCATATCAGTCCGGCTTTCTCAGAAGATCCTGTGCGCATTCTTAGAACGGCCCGATTTGCAGCACGTTTTGGTTTTCAAATTGCGCCTGAAACGCTCGCCTTGATGAAAGAAATGGTACATAACGGCGAGGTTGATGCATTGGTTCCTGAACGTGTATGGCAAGAGATCGCACGTGGCTTAATGGAAAACCGCCCTTCTCGCATGTTTTATATGCTGCGCGAATGCGGTGCTTTGGCGCGCATCATGCCTGAAGTTAATGTTTTATTTGGTGTGCCCCAACCCCCAAAACATCACCCAGAAATTGATACCGGCGTACATATCATGATGGCCATTGATCACGCCGCATCGAAAAATTATTCACTCCCGGTACGCTTTGCCACACTCACTCACGACCTCGGCAAAGGCACCACACCACCTGAAGAATGGCCGCGCCATATTGGCCATGAAGCACGTAGCGTGCAACTCACTCAAGATTTGTGTGAGCGTATTAAAATTCCCAAGGATGAACGCAACCTAGCGCTACTGGTAGCAAAGTTTCATGGCGATGTCCATCGCGCAGGAGAACTGAAACCAGCCACTATCGCCAATATGCTACAAGCCGTTGATGCTTATCGCAAACCCGCACGATTTAAAGAATTCTTACTGGCCTGTTCGTGTGACTTTCATGGTCGTCCGGGCTACGCCCAAAAACCTTACCCTCAAGCTGAAAGGCTAAACAATGCATTAACTGCAGCAAATCGCGTCAATGCCGGGGAAATTGCAGCATCTCTAAACAAAACAGAATTACATGCAACTGATTTATCAACCGCAATTAACACTAAAATACGTGAAGCACGTATCGCCAGCATCAAAAATCAGCTGACTTAACGCAATCTGCGTCAAACAACGTGCGGCGTCCGCGACAGTCGCTCAGCTTCTCCATTGGCAAGCATAAACACATGATCCGCCGCATCTATCACTGCGGGTTGGTGTGACACAGCGATGATGGTCAGATCCTTGGATAATTTCTGCAATGTCTCGCAGATTGTCTGTTCACTTTCAGGGTCCAACGCACTGGTTGGCTCATCCAGAATTAAAAATTTCGGTTGATGCGCAAGCGCTCGTGCAATGGCAATCCTCTGACGTTGCCCACCTGAAAGCAACCCGCCACGCTCGCCAACAACCGACATCATCCCGCCAGGCAGCATACTCACAAATTCCCATGCGCCCGCTTGTTTTAAAGCTCTTTCGGCATCGGCAGCTTCCAAGCCAGGCGCACCCACAAGAATATTACTCTGCACCGTGTCATGTAATAGAATCGTATCTTGTGAAACATAGCCAATCATATGTCGCCACTCACGCAAATTAATATCTTGTAGCGAAACGCCGTCAATTAGAATCTCGCCGGATTTAGGTTCGGCTAACCCACACAACAAGTCAAGTAACGTGCTTTTACCAGCACCCGACGGCCCCATAACGGCTGTAAATGATTGGACCGGCAAGTCAATATCCATCTTATTGAAAATGGTCTTATCGCCATAATTAAAGGAAATTTTGCGCAAACTAATACCTTTCTCTAGAGTCGGCAGCAACACACCGGTTGTTCGCTCCGCCTCTGCTTCTGCTTCCTCAGCCGCTTTGCGCAAAGCCCAGTAAGCACTTTCCTGAACAGTCAATTGTTGATAGCGGCGCTGTGTTTTATTCAGCAAACCTAAAATACGCGTCAGCAAGAAAACCATCACCATCACTTCAGGCAATGACAGCTCCCAAGTGACCAAAGCCAAATACAAACCACTGGCCGTCAACGCAGCCAATATAGGCTCTTGTAAAGCCATCAAAGCAGATCGGTTTATCACTTCACGACGCGTCGCTTTTTCCAGCTTTTGCGTTTGCTCATGCAAAATGGCATCAGCCACATTATCCCTCGCCATCGCTTTCAGCGACTTCACTGAACCCAACACATCCGACAAATACGTTAACAAATGACGCAGCAGCTTTGTCTGCTTGTTGCCTGCACGACGGGTTGCACTCACCAAACGATTAAGTGCAATTAACAAAAACAAACCAATAAACAGCGAAGCCAGTGTCGCTTCCCATGAAATAAACAACGCAACAATCGCATAAACCACCACTTGCATCGACAGTGCCAACACATTCACACTATGCTCAAAACCATTCGCTGCACGATAAGCTTCAGTTGCCACAGAATTTGCCAGCGCACCCACAGGCTGGCGCAAATAATACTGCCAACGACTGGCCAGTAACGCTTCGATTAATTGCAAACGCAACGCCGTCGCCACATGCGCAACGGTGTAACCCACTTGTCGATTAGCAAGCAGTAGGATCACGCCTTTCAGAAACATGCCACCGACAATAACCAACAAAATGGCATCCAGCGTTGGTTCAATACCAATATTTTGCAACGCGTCCGTCATGAAACGTCCAATGCCCGAATCTTCTGACTCACCTACAGCAATCGACAATAAAGGCAACAAAGCCGTCAAACTCAACCCCTCAGCTACGCCCGCTGCTAATAACGCAACCAAAACAAATACGCTGCGCCGAGGGAAAACCATAATGTAAGTAAAAAGGGTACGCATGACCTAATGATAAGTAATATTTTGTTATAAATTGGCCAGTCGGTCGTTTTTTATTCTTCAGACGGTTTCCTAGCATCTGACACATCAAACAACACCCCATCAACCAGCTGCTTAACGCGCCCCGCACGATTGGCTAGTTGCGCGTCATGAGTAACGATAATCAAGCTGGCATCCACCTTGTTATTCAACTCCAACATAATATTAAAAACACTCTCAGCGGTATGTCGATCAAGATTGCCTGTTGGTTCATCTGCCAAAATACACGCAGGTTGGGTCACTAACGCACGCGCCACAGCGGCACGTTGGCGTTCACCACCGGAAAGCTCACTTGGCGTATGACTGAGCCGATGTCCTAATCCGACTTGTTTTAAAACCTCTGCGGCGCGTTCATAAGCTTCACTATTGCCTAACCGCCTGATTAAAAGTGGCATAGCAACATTCTCCAGCGCACTGAATTCTGGCAGCAAATGGTGAAATTGGTAAATAAACCCAAGTGATCCATTGCGTAACTGACAACGCGCCTCTTCTTTTATATTGAGAATATCCTGACCCAGGATTTGAATTTCACCACTGCTAGGTGCATCCAAACCACCCAACAAATGCAGCAAGGTGCTTTTTCCAGATCCAGATGCACCGATAATCGCGAGCGTTTCTCCTTTAGACACACTCAGGTTAACACCACCTAGAACGGGCACCTCATGTTCACCTTGGTGAAAAATTTTATATAAATTTCGGCAGGAAATAACCACATTACTCATAACGCAGCGCCTCTACCGGATTAACCTTGGATGCTCGATAACTCGGATAAATCGTAGCTAACAAACTCAAAATGAATGATACCGATGCGACCGTCACAATGTCAGCAAGTTGTGGGTCTGTAGGAATTTCACTGATGTAATAAATCTCTCGAGACAAAAATTGCACATTGAACACCCATTCAATGAACGCAACCACTTCGCCCACATTATATGCTAAAAGCACACCACCAATGAGCCCCAGTATGGTCCCAAAAACACCAATAAATGTCCCCTGAACAATGAATATTTTCATAATGCTTCGAGGGCTTGCGCCTAATGTCCGCAAAATTGCAATGTCCGATTGTTTGTCTGTCACCGCCATCACTAAAGTAGAAACAATATTGAATGCCGCAACCGCAATGATTAACGCTAATATCAGCGACAACATACGTTTTTCAATCTGAATCGCCCGAAAATAATTCGCGTGCTGGCGCGTCCAATCGCTAATATAACTGTCCACAGAAACCATAGTAGAAAGTTCACGCACCACTTGCGGCGCGTCAAACATATCATTTAATTTCAAACGTACACCTGACACACTATCCGGCATTCGATAGAGTTTCTGTGCATCAGCCATATGAATCAACACCAAACCGGAGTCATACTCAAAATGCCCCGCTTCAAAAATCCCTGTCACCGTAAACTGCTTAAGTCGCGGCAAGATACCTGCTGGTGTCACCTGCCCTTGCGGTGAAATCAAAACAATCTTATCGCCCCTGAACGCACCCAGCGAACGCGCCAGCTCCATGCCAATAACCATGCCAAATTCACCAGGCACCAAATCATCCAATTCACCACTCACCATCATCTTTGCAAAATCGGCCACATCATCTTCTAGCTCAGGCAGCACACCGCGAACCAGCACACCCTGAACCACCTGGTTATAAGACAGCATCCCTTGCGCACTGACATATGGCGCAGTCGCTTGCACAGACGGATGCTTAACCACTTCATCCGCCGTTCGTGGCCAATCTCTTAGATTGCCATCCATACCACTCACTTGGACATGCGACGCCACCCCAAGAATCCGCGACCGCACCTCTTCCTGAAATCCATTCATCACCGACATCACCGTGATCAACGCGGTCATCCCAAGCGTAATGCCCATCAAAGAAATTAAAGAAATAAAAGAAATAAAGTGATTACGCCGCTTAGCGCGTGTGTAACGCAAACCGATGAAAAGTTCGTAGGGAGACACTAATTAATATACCTATAGTAAATCTGAGCATGGAGTTTGACACATTTGCGCTTGGCTTAATAGGCTACATCATCGTAACGTTGAAATCTTCCCATCAAGCCACGTTGACAAACAGCTACGAACACAGTTTAGGGCGCCTCTAAAAATTCAGAGTTCGCCCAAATGCAAGGCGCGGGAAAAATTTTGCATCGCGGCATATGGTTGATATGTAAGCAAGAA
>RCMY010003314.1_pt1 | contig 14292 bp, 5 predicted proteins | sample 2041341 | NCBI WGS metagenome assembly RCMY01 (sample SAMN09708234, study PRJNA481090) | Marine sediment metagenome, whole genome shotgun sequencing project.
ATGTTTGAGGCGAAACTTGCTTAAACTCGAGAGTCTAAATTCGTTTTAAATATGGCGCAGCGGACGGGACTCGAACCCGCGACCCCCGGTATGACAGGCTAGAACCAACAAACTATATTAAACAACGGACAGCCTCAACGTCTATCGCTAATTAAGACGCTAGAAGAGTAAGATAATAGCTTGAGCACAAGCAAGCTATGCGACTTGTTCGATGTCGTGAGAAGTAGCTACTACTATGGCATACAGACTAAGCCGATTGATATAGAGCGCGTTAAGCTTAAGGCACTAATACGCTAGATATTCAAAGAATCAAAGCAGTCGGCTGGCGCTCGCACTGTGGTTGCCATGTTAGCTAACGAGCATCGCACTAAGCTAACGCGTTACTTAGCAGTAGTGCTAGATCTGTTTGCACGGCGCGTGGTGGGCTTTAGTGTCTCAGACTCTCCTGATAGTCTCTTAACCAGTTCAGCACTACAGATGGCGTACCAGACGAGACTCAAGCCTAGTGGCGTGCTGTTTCATTCTGATCAAGGCACTCATTACACCAGTAAGCAGTTCGCTGAGTCAGTCGCGAGTTGTTATGGTATGGTTCAAAGTATGAGCCGTTGTGGAAACTGCTGGGACAACGCGCCCACTGAACGCTTCTTTAGAAGCTTTAAAACCGAGTGGATGCCTAAAGGAGGCTACCAGAGTATCGTTGAGGCTAAACGAGATATATGTGACTATATCTGGGGCTATTATCAAACCGTGAGACCGCACAGCTTCAACAATTATTTACCACCAGTAGAAAAAGAGAAGCGCTACTTTAATCAAAACCTCTTATCAGGTGTCTAAAATTAGTTGACCACTACAAAGATTCCTTCATACTGTATCGACGTCTGCTTTGATACGCTCTAACCTTCGGTAACGTAACTTAGCATATAGGCGACTATTTCAGCTCCTATTAGTTTTAATTTTTCAGTGTGTTCAGAAAGGGTATGCGATTGCTTGTTTCAGATAGGCACTGTCATAAAAGGTTGCCGCATATTAGGCTTGGTGAAGCGCACGATCATAGCTAGAACCGAAGTTCTTATCTAGATGGAACTTCCCGCCATATTATCTCGGACAACGGAGATTTTTGCTTGTTGTCTAACAAAAGACGGCAAGCGTAGCCCACCCATCTAGAAGGATTGGCAGCTGGTAATGAAGGTACATGCTCGACTAGTTCTTCATCCGCTGTAGATATTACCTTCACCGGATTCATAATGGCAACATCCTTCGCTTGTGCCGGATCTGTCAGGGCAAAGATCTCGACCGTACCTGTTTCTGAGGTAATCGCAGAAAGAAAAAATCTATTATTCTGGCGTTCGACCCGCATGATTGGGGCGTCCAATATTGGAGAGGACCGCGCGCGAATGATTGCAAATACATCTTTCTGAGCTGGCAGCTGTGGCCAGGGGGCTTTTTGACCAGTCTGACTCATGAATTCTACAATTACAACCCGATAGTCTCTGCTATCTGCTTTTAAGACGATGTCATGGCTCGTAGAAGTCGCTGGGTAGACAGGAGCCTCTGGCACAAAAGCGTTTGGTGTGTTGACAGCTAGCTCTTTCAATGCGCTTGCTCGCTCACTTGATGAAAGCCTTAGATGACTTGCTCGGTCTACTCCTGCCAATTTTAAAATACGGTTTTCGGAGGCGCTTGATATACGCGCTCCTGTCGCGCCAGACGGCACAGTCCAATGTATGCGATAGCGTGCATCGCCGATTGCGTCTGGCCACGCTGTCCATTGTGGTTCCGGCAGCTGGACCGGTGGAGGCGGCATAACTGGCTCTATAACTACCTCATGGGCCGGTGACGAGGGGACAGAAACGTTACCTGCTGCATCTTCTGCGAGACAAATCATTGTCCACTCGTGCCGCTGTCCACTACGCTGTGCCCGAATATCCACATCGTTGATAATACGAATACCACCTGTAAATGTTTCGATTTTTTGGCTCGGTGGCACAGGCCATTCGATACTGATGCGCCCGTCAGGCTGCGCCTCGACCGTTGCTGAATCAACAGAACCACGCCGCCAGAGCAAGTGAAACCGCACAACATCGGGAGAAGCGGCCATCATCGCGTCGGTCCAGTCAAATGTTGCAATTACATCAGGAAAACGATTTGGGTCCAATGAAGATGGGTAACCTGGTTTGATTACAGGTCTTCCTGGTGCTACGGGGGGGGAGTTATCCTTGACAAGAGCTGATATGTCTTCGGGTTCGCTTGCACGTCCGAAGCTGTCAATATTAATCGCAAGGTATTTAACCGTACCATAACGTACCAAATCATTATCATGCGCTCTGCATACCCCATGCGGGTTGGCCAGCATTGGCACCAGCAATTTTGCTACAGGATCGACAGGTCCAATTGGAACGGGGCCATTGCTATGGCCGTCGTCTCTCCACAGCAATGAGCGCAGATTGGATGCCTGTGGGAAAATCTCGATGCTGACACGGGCCTGTACTGGTAAGCGGCTCGGATCAGGAACTATCTGAACACTTATAGTAGGAGCAAGAACAGGCTGCGATGTGGAAAAATTTCGATTAATATTGAATGCAACTAGCCTCACGAAGCCTATAGGTGGACTATCGAACACCTCCCTTTTTCCGCCCGGAGTGATGAGCGATGACGGAACCCTAGAAAGATCTATATTCTTGCGCATCTGCGGGGACATGCAGGCAATGTAAAGCCACATCACAGGCACAATGGCCTCAACTTCAAAGTCAAATTTTCGTGTCGGGTTAGCATTGAATTTCTTATAGAACCCAAGCCCGAGCATAGCGGCAACATGATCTGCAAATGCACCAGTCTGCAAAAGACCATGGAACGGAAAATCCATCCTGCCTTTGTCTGAGCTCGCTGATGTATCTTCGTCTACGTCGGCTACCATTACGCTGCCCGGCGGGACTTTATTATCGATTTCCATCCGAAAGGCATTAGTTAGTGCCTGAGCCATCTTGTAGATATCGTCAATGGCACTCTTTTCAAAACTCTGATGGTTTTCCTGCGAAATTGGAGGCGCAGCTGGATTAAAATAGGGGTCTGCCGGCCGACGCAACGGACGCATAGCCTTCAGACGCTCACTAGCCAGCTGCTTTGCATCCATCGGAGCGGCGACATCGGCTGTTCCCGGCTTACACAAAGGCTGCTGCCAAGCAATCGTTTCCCAGCCTGTCGTATCATGGGCTTGTTGTGCAGTGCAATAGGCAATACCAATAACTTCGAGGCCGTCATCGAGCTCAAGGGTTACAGCGTGAAGTTCGTTGCCCGAAATTATAGCCACACGTTCGTCAAGTTTGCCGAGATTTAGATGTGGAAGTTGATCAAAATACGTCCTGTGTTCGGTGACAATCACATCTTCGCCAGCTAGTTTAGTTAGACCTTTGATGTGGACTTTTTCACCTGAGCCTCCTTTGGGCTCGAATATTCTCCAGATATTATCTCGAAGCTTGATATTGGGGGTATTGTTTAGAATTTCACCTTTTATTACAGGTGTGGGATTTATCGTCGTAAAAGTCTTAATCGGTGTTCTGGTCGAAGGCAGTCTTCCCTTCAGACCTGGTCGTTTGCGTAACATCACGGCAAAGCGCACCCATGGCGCGAAAAGAGGATCTTCGCGCTCGCGCTGCTCGTGGCAAAATCGCATGGACATGTTTTCATCACACGTCAGAAAATACTGGTTTGTGACCCGCGCGCTGTTCACACGTATTGGCGCATCGCTGATATGAACACCTGCCATCGATGTGGCAATGTTGTTCCGGCTGAAGAAAACCATCTTGATTTGATCTTTTGGCCAGGGCCAAGTAGGCGCAGGTCGCATTCGAAGGCGAAACCCTGCATAAGGAAACCCCATATCGGGCGAGATCGCCCATCGAAAGTGTGCTCCTGCAGGCAGGTATTTGTCATCGCTGGACAAAAGTAGAGACGTTAAAGACAGCAGCGCTGAATTGGCAATGACGGTAGTCATAAAGGCTCCTTGATGAAGGGAAACATGGGGATTTCAGCTCGGATCGATCCAGACTTTCCGTTGCGGGCAAGGCGTAGCTCCAGTTGGCCCTTGTTTACTGAGTTACCCAAGCAGATGGCCACCCGAGTGCCAGATACATTGGCGACGACTCCAGAAATTGGGACGGGTTGCCCATCGTGGTGCAAGATAAGCGTCTCTCCGCCCCGCAGAATGGGTTCGGGCCCGTCGATCACAAGGCATGCTACACCATCTGAGTAGTACGGAATATAGAGCATCGGCTTGGACGAAGGCGCTGTTGGTGCAATCTGTGATATCTCATGCAGAACTTTATCGAGTAACGCATCGTCAAATTGTAATTGAGAGCTCCCTGTTAGAGTCACCGAAATATGGCTAGATATCTGTCTTGCACTTCCTGGTAGCACCATCGGCGCAGGGGCATGTGCGACGATATGAGCTTGCCAGGTTTCCCAGCGCGATGCGCAGAAGCGCCAACGATGCAGCAGTGAGTTTGGTCGCTGACCACCATCATCTACCGCGATCAGTTCGGCCTCGTATTTTCCCGCCTCAAGCAAGGTAGCGAAACGATGTCGTAGAGAAAGCCAGATCGGGTCTTTTCCAGACAGGCAGCACTGATTTTCAATATAAGCTGCAATAGAGTCTTGTAGTTCCGAGTGTCCTTCCTTTGCATCGGCTAGTATTACATCGGCCGCTTCGGTCACTGTGCGTCCGGATTCATGTCTGAGGCGAAGCATGACCTTGCGACCATGCGCCGCAATTCTTCCTGCGGCAGCCGCATCGGCCAGCTCGATCTCGATACTTTCTTCTCGATAGCTGACTTTGTTCGCGGCTGGGAAGGTAGAAACAGTATAGGGTAATATAAGGTTAGGAGCCCAACTGGTCGCGCTAAGCCGGGGCGCTAGTGGCTGAGCTATATCGGTTTCCGTCCGGAAACGTACTTTGTGTTTTGTCTTGGTGAACCCTGACCCGCTTTCTTTTTCCACTGTATTTTCGCCAATTTGCCGCGCGCGGTAGCTTTTTACCGTCAGCTCAAGCTCATACTCGGTGTTCGGTTTCAACAGGCCATTTGAACTTCCTGCAGCCCACCCTGAGGAGAGGTTACCTAAATCTGCTACCATCTTGACAGCGCCATCTCGGCGCCTTTCCACAGCTTGTTGCCGCTCTTCGGAAGGCATGAATAATTCTGCACCGAGCATAACTGCACCACAGATGCCCAGAACTCCTGGGGTCAATGTTTCCAGCTGCAACGTGGCCATGTTGATCGTAGTGCTGTCTGCTGGCAGCAAAATGCGCTGCAGTTCCCAAAAATCTTCCTTCCCTTTCTCGAAGCCGGCATTAGGTATTTTGAAAGTTTCAATTCGTTTACCATCTTCGCCTCGCACATCGAGGGTAACACCGCGGCGCACCGCAACCATGACCATGCGCGACATTCCATCATTTGGAATGTAGATTTCTAACGATCCGCATGGCGAATCTAATTTTGCAGCAAGCAGCGCGTCAATGTCGGCCTGACGCCCGAGCAGAGCAGTAGGTGTTGAAATAAGGAAGGGTTGCTCGCGGATCTCGTGTTCGACCTGAACAAGAAATTCCGCTGGGCGACGCCATAGGAGCGGGCGCAGCAAAACAAATGGAGGTGACATCGCCGCAACGCCAGGAACGGGCGCCTGATATCTGATACGGGCATTCGGTCCTGGGAACAAGGCGTGTCGGTCGAGCGTGCTCCATATATCTGATGGAACAGCTACAGGTCCACGAAGCGGACCGATACCGAAGCGCAAGCCATCAGGTATGGTGAATAGAGCTCGGAAGGCTTTTTCATCGGGCAGCTCTTCACAAGGCTGCCACCCCTCAATCACATTTTCAAAGATCTCTGCGCCTGTTCCATACCGGCGCTCCACCGGCGCACTGAGCGGTGCCAGTAGGCAAAGCGTCCGGCGATCAGCCTGCTCACCCGGAGCAGAGCGATCAGATGTTTTAGTATTACCAGACATTCCCTTGAAATCCCAGCTAGCGCTTGCCTCTATCGCTGCTCCGTCCTCGCGCAGTTCGATGCCTGTCAGCTCATGACGCCAGCCATAACGCAGCTTATCTTCTTTATCATTTTGGCCAGTTGATGCAACCTCCCACACCATACCCGGAAGGTCGTCGGCATAAGTAGCAACAAGGCCGATCGTCTGCTCAACGTTACCCATAGGTGCGCGGAACGAGCAAAGGATACCGGCATCTACCGGCACGCCATCTATCACCGTATTTTCATCGAGAATAAGTGCGTCGAAGCTTTCGCCATTTTCAAGGTTTGCCGTCCCGTTGGGACGCGGGAAAAGAGAAATCTGTACGATCGGTTCATTCGTAGCCTGCGGATAATCGTCCGGCCATTTGCTTTCTGCACCAATGCGCATTGAGCCCGAGAACCGAATATCTGGGATCGGCCACGGCAGGCCGACACGGATGCTTACAGAGCCGCTCAGCTCGAAAGGCTCTGGGGCAACGACCATCAAGTCGGTTTTGACGCCTACATTTATCGATACGAACGCGACCCGCGCCAGAATGCTTCCGTCAATATACAGTCGGCCAGCCAACAGTGGCGTGGGGGCGAAGCTGACACCAATATCAAACCCTGCCTCAACGCTGATCCTGAGCTCTACAAGCGAGGAAGAAAACCCTGCTGACAAACCACCGCTGCCACCATAGGCTGTGGAAAATCCCAATAGCTGCTTTCCCTGCCGAGGGAAGTTGTTGATGCCAGTCGTGCTGATCACGAGGTAAGTCGAGATATCATAAAGGCCAAGCGCCTTGCCTCGGACGCGGCGCTTCTTGTCTGCGTAGCTCCCGATAGCCAGTTCCATATCGACAGACCCTTCGAGGCTGGCCTCTATACTAGCAGGGATCTGAAGCTTAAGCAGGCTCTGGCTACCTGCCATCACATTGATCTGCGCCGCCAACTCTGCTGACATACGCTTGCGCTGGAAATCAAGCGCAACAGCAGCAGCAAACGGCGCCGAAATGGTGTTGCCTGTTTCGCCCTTAGGTAATTCGGGAGGCTCTGAGAACATTGAGCCTTTGCCGGTAATCATCACCACCGGCCCTGGCAGTAGCAAGAATAGTCCAGCAGCCACGTTCCATGAGCGCCCGTCGTCCGGCTGCGAGCCAAGTATAACTGCGGCACCAAAACCCCAAGCATCGGCGGTTGGCGTCCATTTTTGCGCATGGGTAGAATATGGAGGCAGTTTTTCAAGGAACCACCCAGTATAATCACCTTCATTAGTAGACGGTGCTGCGTTCTGCGCATAAGTCAGACCGATACCGTACAGCGCCGTCCCAGTGGTGCCGAGCGGTAGCCCTGGCTTGAACGAAAGATCTCCCGACACGACCAGTGCCTTCAGCCCATCCTGCCGCGTCGCCGTTAGGATGCCGACATCTAGCGCAAACATGTAGGATGATTTCTGCAGGTGGTGTTCTGGCTTAATCGCTGTGCCGTTGCCCACAAGATAAGCTGTTACATTCGCATACAGTGTTTCGCCCCACGGCATCTCACCAAGACTGGGGAACGATGTCGCGCTTTGCTTCAGCACGCCTTTTGCATATAATGTGCCCGGAACCAACAAAGTGAGCTCCTGGCCATCGCGACTCAACTCGTAGGTGAAGTACCCCTTCAAATTCCCTTCGGTCGGCTGGTGATAGACCAGAGTGACCACGTTCGGCAAGCCACCGATGGCAACGTCGCCTACACCATCGGTTGCTACGCCCAGTTCGATGGCTAAGGTCATATCATCGAGGCGGCGCAGCCCAATACGTTCCAACGTGACGGCGCCACCAATGTCTACCTCGAGCGGCACGATCAGATTGAGGCCGTCTGTCAGCTTCCATTTGCACGTGAAGCCAGCATCGCTGTCATATCCAAATGCGACATCGCCAATGCTGACAAACAGCTCGACCGGTTCTGCTAGCACCATAATATCAACCTGTGCTTCAAGGCTGGCGCTTGCTAACAAGGAAAACCCATTCGTATTCAGTGTGCCCGACAGCGATAATGATGATATGGCTATGCTTCGTACTTCCAGTACATTGGCCTCTGCGCCTACAGGCAAAGCACCTAGCAGCAGGGCAAGGTCACTTTCACCCAGGGCTACGCTCGCGACAGTCAATGCCGTGAGCAGAGCGGTTGGTGGCTCTTCAAACAAGGCAACTGGCTCACCTTTAGCTTGATCAACCACATGCCCGAGAAGGCGCCACTCTGCGCCATCGGCTCCGAACGGGTTGAGCTCCATGGCAGCTCGGAAAGCAACCATATCACCGCCCAAATCACCCAGTGCGACACGGCCGCTCGCTTCCGTCAAGGTTGGGTACCAGGCTCGGTCAAATGCTATATCGACGCTATTGAGGGCGATACGCTTGTCATCCTCGGGCGTGCGCTGCCAACCAATAGTGCCGGTAAGCCCGCGTGAATCTATCGCCATGCCACTGGCCGTAATGCGCGAGTCCGAGGCTTCGGCAGCATCGCCTTCCGGGCCTGAGGGGAACACTTTGTCAAGGTTCCAGATAGTCACTTCTTCAGCAAATAGGCCGCGCCATTGTTCATCAAATCCGCGTTCGGGCCCCAACGCTGCAAGTGCGGGCAGCACTGGCCCCTCGGCAAGCTTAACGGTCACTCCGTTCAGCTCTATTGCAAGTCCCGTGCCCGCGATCATCAGCGGCGGCAGACTGACAGAAACGCCGCCGCTCAATGTCAAGTCCACACCTGCAGAGCTCACAGCCAGCGTCGCATCGCCTAGCCCGATAGAGATCTTGGTGGGCGCATCATCAATGGCCTCCACCCCGATTACGTCGCCAGCCTCGTCCTTTATATGACGTCCAGGCGTCAGAAACTCAGTGGAAAACTCCACCCGCACGGGCACCGGCCCAAAAGTCAGCGCAACTTGGGCAAAATCACCAGAAAATTGCCCAAAAAAAGCGTCCGGATCAGACAGATCATCAAGATCAAAGTCATCTGCCAGCTGCTGGGTATCGATGAGGCCCGACAGGATCGATGCCCCAAAAAATGCAGCTTTTGCCGAGCCAGCGGGTAATTGCAGGGTAAAGGGCAAAAACAGCTCGCCCGATGCAATCGTGCCAAAAGCTATCTGCACGCCTAGCGCATCGATTGATTTGCGGGTATCGAGAGCCAGCAATCCCGAGATCGTAACGGTGTCATTACTCCATCGCTCTTCGATGAATAGGATAGCTCCATATTCCGAAAGGGACTGAAACGCCGGAATACGTTCGGTTAGTATACCAAGTGCGCCTGCACTGCTGAGTGCCCTGAGGACATGTGTTTGTTTCAACATAATGACTCCTAGTGCGCGATCAGTCTACGCAAGATGTCGTTGCGCACTCGTTCGTAAATGAGGTTGTCCTGCAGGCCGGCCGGATTCACCGCTTCGCCGGCTTCTGCTGAATTATATTCCATCGTCACCCTGACCGTCCTGCTCAGGCTTTGCAGTTTATCTCGCGCATTTCTTTCTCGTCGGGCAGTTTCCAGGTCGTTAGCATCCTCTGCGGCCTGCGCGGCCCGGTCCCGCCGGGCAGTTTCTCGGTCAATCGCATCACGTATAGCCCGAGCTTCGTCAACATTAGGGTCTATCAGCCTCGCGTTGGTCACTGCAGTGTGGGCATTGCGCCGGGTAAAAAACCCGGAACCTCGTACCGCAATGCGGATGTAAACGGCCCGTCCGGCTTCCGTGCGAATATCGTCAAGCAGCTGATCTTGGTTGAACCGCCTTTGTGCCCAGTCCAGTTCATACGCGAACAGTAATGTCCGAAGGGTCTGGTTCTGCCTCAGCGCTGCTGCGAAGCGGTAAAACCACGGCCATGCGCGGAACCATTGTTGATATGATTGATACAAAGCTTGCTGCCGCAGCCCATTGGCATTGGCACCGGGCCAGACAACCCGTATATCAACCACGTTGCCTGCCGGCGTCGTGCCTCCCAACAATCCCGCTGCAGTTATAAAGCCTTGCAACGGATTGCCGTCAGTTGCGCTGGCGCCAACACCAAAAAACCCGAAAGTCTGGTTAAACACCTCGTGGAAACGGTTTCGCATGTCAGTCCGACGATCATTCACGCCTTCCTGATCAGGATATGGCGCGGGATAGTTGGGCGCGTTGCCGCCAGGATCGGGAAACACTGCTTCCAGCAAATCATTTGGTGGATCCTGCAACCACCGCACAAAGCCCGCCATCTGGCCTGGCCGCGATGCATCGTTTCCGAACCCGGTCAGCGTCAGTGTGTGATGAAACAGCGGATAAGAAAATATGGCATCATCATATCCATTGAGGCCGTCAAAATGCCCGACAGACTCAGCTTCGCTTACGGCTGCCACAACACGGTAAACAGAATGGAAATCCTCGACGGGCTGCGGTGCCAGATCTAGCCCTATTGTATTCGCCAGTGTCACCGGCGTAGCTGCGTGGCTGGCTACCGCACGTGTGCCCCCCCAGTGAAGGTAAGTACCGTAATCTCCCAGGACAGCGCGTTGTGGATTAGCTCCGAAATAACCGGAGCGATCAAACACATACATCCGATAAACATTATCCGGAAACTCGTCTAGGCGATCGAGATTCTGGCCAATATCCCGGTTGTTAGGAGGAGTGAACGGGCCGCCCCCGTCCTGGGTGATCTCTGTGCCGGCTACGATCACGATCTGCGGCCGGCGACGTTGGAAGCGCCACCGACGAAGTTCTCCACCTTTAAGAATTGTTAGACGTCCGTTGATGTCCGCTGATGGAGTCGCCGGCGGCGGCACAGCCTGTTCTGGCTCTGGTTCTGCTGGTTGGGGTTCTACATTCAACACGTGGAGGCGCTGCGCATAGTGCCTCTCATCACCAATCGCCTCAGCCACCATATTAGGATAGGACGTAGCGATCTGAAATTCGCGTACTGCCCATTCGCTGTGTCCGCGTATTACTTCATCGGCAAGATTCGCGCCGATGTCGGACGGTTCCTCAGCAAGCTCACCATCGTATTTGGCGTTGCCACGGGCAAAACGCCGGTATCCGTAAAAACCGTTATATTCTTGTGCGGCGCCCGCCGCCGGTGTCGGCAGCCCCAGTTTTATGCCGATGGCATGCAGATCACGCTGCAAAACCCCAATTATATCGTCTGCCGGCCGCCCCTCGGGTTGCTCAACGCCACCATAGACGGGCGGATGTTCCGCTCCGATTGCCGTGTCACGGTCGCCGGGTCGCAACTCGTAAGGTCCATAAGCCGCAGGCAATAGCCCGAGACGCGCATCCACAAAATTGATGCTGGCGTCAGTCACCATTCCGGTCAGCGCATCATAGGCAGATGTCGCGCCCGGCATCGCTCGCTCTGTCCTGATACCGGCTTTCTCCAATGCAACCAGATCCGCCCACCGTGTTGCTACCTCGGGCAACCGATCAACACGTAATCGGCCAGTATTGGCCCGTGTTTGCTGATTGTCGAGATCGTCCGATAGCTGATCAAAAGCTCGTTCTGGCGGGCGGTGCAAACCCAATATATCCTGCAGCGGATTATGCGGAGCAGGTGCCAGAATTCCACCGATCACCACATCGTTACCACCTTCTGCGGTCACGTGGCCTTCACTTTCAGCCGCTACCGGAGCACCGATCATGCGCAAGGTAGCGCGTGCGGCAAACACTCCAACCTGGCGCCCGGCGAGCTCAACAAAGCGCATGTATGGTGCAGAAGCTGGGTCAGTCCAGTCAATTCGCGTTACGCGCGCACCAGCTGCATTTGTCGTGAAAGCCGCCGCCGCCAGTGCTTGGTCGACATCGGTTCCGTGCGCATCAGCTGTGCGGCCGCCGACAAAATCAAACGCCCCCAATCCCACTCGCGCAATGCCGAAGTCAAGGGCAGAAAGCCCTCCGTCGAAACCCCAGACCTGCTCGTTGAGATGCCGCGCTGCCTCGTCTTCCACAGGGGCAGCCATGAACTGCGGGAACAGAACATGCAAAGCGGGCATTCTCGCCCCGGCCGTGGCCAAATATTCTGCGGCCAGGGCAGATACCCTACCCATAAAGTCAACCGTACTGCACAGATTGCTGGCCGGCGAGGTGAGTATCACGGTGGTTGGCACCTGATAGGCTTGTCGCGGGCCATCAGCAGGGTTGTAGATATGGGCTTTCACCGGAGACAAAGGCGCCTCGTTGTCGGGCACGGGATGTTCGCGGAAAAATTCCGGCAGCTGATCCTCGGACCAGATCAGCCGTACATTCGCTGGCCGCAGGATGTGATGGCAAACCGGGCGCGCTACCGCAATTATTGCATTCCAGAGGGCCTGTCGCTGCGCTTCTGGAACACCAAGCTCGACCATGTTGGGCGCTACCTCTTCCACTGGAGCAATAACACGAACAAACTGGGGGATTGACAACGATGTATGGCCCAGTACTCTATTATCGCCTCTATCGTGCATCGTCAGTCGATATACGCCGCCCCGCGTCGCCAGCAGGCGAAGTGGCTGACCTGCTGCGGTTTCTGCGCTTGCTACAAGCTCTCCATTACGAAATAGTAGCCAATCGGCAACATTTGGATGTGGATTTTGCGGGGAGATCACTATCTCGCCCGATATATCGCCAAGCTCGCCGTCATCTCGGGTGCGAAGGCCAGGGTTGAATCTGCACACATGATCAGAAATCCCTTCAAGCTGGAGACGTTTATTGCCCAAAGTCTCCAGCTTTTCCAAAATACGAGCGAGTTCCTTAATCTGCCTATCTCTCATACTTCGTCTCCTTCTGATGGAACGAGTCTAATTACCACAGATAACCCCCTTCTAGTAGAGGGACGCACTTGTTTAAAAAGTAAATGTTAATATAATGTTATTTGTTTGTGGGTTAAATTACATATAACACTCTTTGATTCTAATAGGCAATATATACTTTAATATAAATGTAGTTATAATTACATAATAACGTCAGCTAAAGTTTATTAATTTGGCAGCAAAGCAGAGTAAGAGTAGTGCTCGAATGTCTCGATTTAAACGATACTACTGATATACGACTGTATTTCGGGTCATAAAACGTAATAAGTTGTTGTTGTGTGCTCATAGTTCTCTACAGAGTCTATATGGCATAAAGAAAATGTTTGTAGCTGAAGATATGGTGCCAAGCCAGTCATTCACCGCTAAGATAATTTATTGCATAAGTTGCGCTGAAGACTTTCTGTTGCTAAACCAAATGTTTGCTATTGATACTACAATCTATGTGGTAATGTCTAATCATTTACGTGTTGTATTAAAAGTTTTGAAACGGTACAAATTTGGTCAAGTATTGATGTGTTAATTAATGGCATAAGCTGTTTAAAAGTAAGTTACTGACTCAGAAATTTGCTGATGAGTGAACCAATCGCGATCTATGAGCTCCACAGTCTTAATAGCAAAACTCAAGTTAGTAATAAATTTTAAGTCTTCAAATTTATCTTCATCTATTCATGAACTTACTAGATTTGATTGGGATGAGTTGCTAGAAGAAATAAACAATCAAGAATATAGTTTAGATATTGAACATCCCATTGGGAATAATAATGAGCGATACAACCACATATTAATTATTGATGAAATTAAATGAGGAAATATATCTCCTATTTTCGGTAATTTTATTACCCTATTTGAGCTAGATAAGCGCAAGGGCGGTACAGATGCGCGCGAAGTTATACTGCCTTATTCTAAAGAGAAGTTTTCAGTGCCCTCAAATCTTTACGTACTAAGCACGATGAATACTGCTGATAAATCTATTGCATAGCTAGATTTAGCGTTACGTCGCCGATTTGATTTTATTGAGCTATTACCTAAGCCTGAACTATTAGATGACATAGCAGTTTATGGCATTGCTGTATCTGAAATATTGAAAGTAATGAATAATCGTATTGAAGTTCTGTTAGATCGTGAACACACTATAGGTCACTCGTGTTTTTGGTCTTTGAAAGACTTGGATTCAGATGACGAAAAAGAAATTGAATTAGGTAATATTTTTAAGAGACGGATTATCCCTTTACTGCAAGAATACTTCTTTTCAGATTAGGAGCGTATTGGTTGGGTATTGAATGATCCTAACAAACCTCATGATGAAAAATTTATTCAAACAGAAAAAATTCTGCCAAAAGTTAGTGAGTTATTCCATAGTAGTATCCACGGTCTAAACGATCGTCGTTATAGTCAGTTCACTATAAAAGAAATACAGCCCATATCATGAAACAGTTTAAGCAGATTATTCTCCATCCAGCCTTGGCGTAGAAACTTTGCTTGTGCCCATTTCTTTTCAATGGGATTT
>RCMY010003315.1_pt1 | contig 14290 bp, 9 predicted proteins | sample 2041341 | NCBI WGS metagenome assembly RCMY01 (sample SAMN09708234, study PRJNA481090) | Marine sediment metagenome, whole genome shotgun sequencing project.
TTCTAAAATATCTTTTAAATGAACTTCTTTCCAACAAGGTATATTTTGCGGACTATACACAATACCTTTTTCGCGATGCACCAAACTCGGAATTCCGATACCAATTCCTTCCACGGAAGTGTCAAAAATTGCATCTATCACTTCGATAATTTTATCGATAACATCTTGTGAATTTTTTGATTTATTCGGAATTAGTCCGTAATTTTTCTTTATAATTTGAGTACCATCTACCAATCCGGCTGCTACTTTTGTGCCGCCTAAATCTACTCCTATTACCTTTTTATTTAGTTTTAAAGCCATCTTACGCTTTCGTTTTATTTGTTAAATCAATCGTTTTATTATTAATCAAGGGTTTTGCCCAAAATCCGATACTAAAAATATAGGCAAGCAAAATAAAATTAAAAAACATGCCAACTTTTAGTGAAGTCATATCGCTAATAAAGCCAATCAATAATTGAACGACTGCACCACCCATGATTCCACTAACTAAAATTCCGGCAAAGGCACCATGATTTTTATCCAAAGAATTGAGCGCCAAAGAAAAAATTATCGGATACATTACTGCCAAGAAAAGCCCACAAGCTTGAAAGGCGTACAAAGCAGTTTCGGCAGAACCTAATAATGCGGCAGCTAAACTTAAAATAGCCAAAAACGTAAATAGCTTGATCACCAATTTACTATCGAGAAATTTTAATAAAATCAAACCAACGATACCTCCTATCGTCATTAATCCCCAAAAATTCGCTACTGCGGATGCACCAATCGTTTCATAATCATAACCGTGATACACTTGTAAATATTTAGACATCCAATACGAAATTCCTTGCTCTACACCAACATATGCAAAGATTCCGAAAAAGAAAAGTATCACTGTTTTGTTTTTAAAAAGCGCCAAATAACTATCTTTTGTACCTACTTTTTCTTCATCACTCAAGGCAACTTTTGGAAATTTCACAATAAAAATGAAAGCAATTAGCAAGAGGCTTAAAACTGCAAATATCCAGTAAATGGCAACCCAAGACATATTTTCAGGCGTTACACCCGACAAAAAATTCAGTATTGCATTTGCACTTTCTTTCTCGCCAATATGCGTAACCAGCCAAGAATAAACTAACGGACTCACAAAAGAAGCCGCTCCAAAAGTCAATTGAGCGCCGACAGAAGTTAAAGCGTAATTTGCTTCACCACCAGAAACTCGTAACAACGGATTTATAACTACTTGCAGAATTGCCATACCCGAACCTATCGTGAATAACGAAAAAATAAACACGTTAAAAGAAGGCATTCCAACAAAGAGCAACGAGGCCGAAAATGCCAGAAGAAAGCCAAAAATCATCATTTTTTTCTCCCCATATTTTTCCACCATAAATCCGGCAGGAATCGACATCACACCATAGGCGATAAAAAAGGAAAATGGTAAAAAGCCTGCCATGGTTTCACTTAAATCATAGCTCGATGAAACACTCGGATTCAAAGCTCCAAGAATATTGGTTAGAAATGAAATAACAAAAAATGCTGCAAATATTAAAACGACTACGATATAACTTTTTTTCATTGTGAGGTATTTTGATGGTTACAAGTGAACTTCTTTATTGACTCATGGCTGAATTCCAACCTTTATAAACAAATTTAGCCTCGCTATTTTTATGATGCTCTTTACGGATTTTTGCAGAGTAAATACCAGTTTCGCCTGGCAATAAAGAAATATAATTATCGGACCAAATAACAGGCAATATTGATAATCCTGTCTCACTATCTACCATTTTTAATTCGGTAAAAAAGGCAATACTATCAGAAGGGTTTTTCAAAGTAACTTCATAAATCACATGCGATTCGTCTTCTTTTGAGACAACAGAATGACTCAAATGTACCTCTTTTAAGGCTTCCAATTCCAAATAATTTGCATATTGTTTGGTAGGCGTGTGGTAATACCAATTCGGTACTTTTGCTTCATAATCTAAAATATCTTGCTTTTTGCTCAGCCAATAAAAATTATTGTCAATTTCTTTATTATCGGCATTATAAACTTTTAGACTCACAAAATAAGTGTTTGATATTTCAGCTAATTCCGGAAGTTTACCCAAATTTATAGAAGTATTTGCCTCTATATCGGTTGTTATCGCATACTGAAAAACATTTTTTGACTGCACATCAAAAACATTGATTTCCAGTTTTAAATTGGTTGCTTTTTCTAATTGATCATTAATTAAATAGATAGACTTGTCCTCATAATTATAAATCGCGTGCATCGGGTTTCCGGCAACTTTTGTGGCATAATAAGCGGCATTCGGCAGCAAATAAGTATCATACAATTGCCAATACATTTCCGGCCAAGCCGAATTCAGCATCCACTGAATAACGCCTGTTGCTTCATATCGATTTACCGAAAAGGCCTCAAACATTGGTCGCATTAATTCGTAGTTCAACAATTGTGCTTTAAATGCATAATCTTCAACGTTTTTTGCTGTACCGTAGCGTTCATTCAATGCGGTGGTAAATCGGTCTAATGTATTGAATTCATTGCGACCACAATGAAAATCCCAAACATCATTAATGGGCCATAAATCCTTTTCGGGAATCATTTTTTTAATACTTTCTAAAGGAGGAACTTGTGCTCCAGGACCAGTTTCAGTATTAAATCCGAATGCGCCACCATATAAGGTATCAGCATACCAATATACCGGAGGAACGTATGCATACGGCCCTCGCATTTTCACACCGCTCGGACCGGATAAAGAATTCCATTCTTTTGCGGAAGATAAATAAACACGTGTTGAATCGTATTCGTCGAATATTTTGAAGTATTTTTTTTCTAATTCTGGTTTCGGAATGCAATCACTACCTGCTGACCAAGCATAAATGGATGGATGATTTCGCAACCAAACCACTTGATCTCTCCAAGCTGAGGACATCAATTCAATATCTTGTGGAGAAAGAATTCCGCCATATTTTTCATCTACAGGTTTTCCTAAATAATTTTCCCACTCCCATTGACAACTCCAACCTACCATGATTAAAATTCCTAACTGATCACATAATTCATAAATAGTATGATCTTTTCCCCAAAAACCTTCTAATCGAATAGAATTCAGGTTCATATCTTTTACATATTCCAATTGAGATTGGATATAATCTTTAGTGTCATTCAATATTAAATTATCGACCCAACCTCCACCACGAATGGAAATTTTTTCTCCGTTAACTTTAAAACCTCGATGTCCGCTTGCTGTAAAAAAATCAGATACTTCGCGAATACCAAAATCGAATTCTGCGGCGTCATAAACTTTAGTATCGGCTGTAAAAGTAACTTTTGCGTTATACAAATTTGGCTCACCAATAGTATGTGGCCACCAAAGTTTTGGGTTTTTGATATGCAATTGCTCAAAATCTAATGCCTTTAGCACCACTTTTTTATTCTCATCCGCTTGAAGAGAAATCGATTTTTCTATCACTGAATTATTAAACGCAACACGCAGAACCCCAGTAATATCTTGTCCGTAATTTTTCAAGTTCGTTGAAAAAATAAGATCGGCTTCTTTGTAATTATCTTTTTTGAAATGACTTTCCATGTATGGATTTTCAATTCCAACACCTTCATTTGTAATGAGATTTACGTTTCGATAAATTCCCATATTATTATCTGGTGGAGCCGGATTCCAATCGACAAAACCAATCGTGAAATCGCCACTTTGAGGTGGGAAAACTTCGATGGCTAAAATATTTTCGCCTTTTTTCAAATAATCATTAACTTGAAATTTAAACTGCCGAAAAGGATTGATAACCTCATTTTTGGTAGCAATTTGCTCCCCGTTCAACCAAATATTCGCACTGTAATTAATCCCTTCAAAATCGAGTAGATAAATTTGATCTAAGTCATTCAATTTAAAAGAGGTTCGATACCACCATGAAGTTTGAAAAGGTTCGGTACTAATCTTTTCAATATTCTTACCCACATAAATATCTTCATATTTTCCTTGTTCCACTAAGGCGTTAAAAACAGTTGTCGGAACAGTTGCGTCTATCCATGTCTTATTATGGTAATTTGCTTTTGAGATTTCTTTTCCGTTTTGGCCAACTTCACTGCTATTTTGAATTTTCCAATGCATAAGTTCTGTAGTTATTTCTTGTTGAGAATAGGCATTCGTTATCCAACTTAAAACAAATGCAAAAAGGACTAATTTTTTCATTCCATTTACTGCTTAATATTTAGTCAAAATTAGTAAATAATTTTTAAAATGCAATATATTGCATGATAAATTTTTAGTTATTTAAAAAAATATTTTAGTTAACTACTTTAATTACAAGATTAATGAAAAATTAAATTCCAAATTTAACAAAGAATATCTTGGGTTTATTTATGAATTTTTAAATATTTTAAACTTTATGCAATAAATTGCATTAAGCCTTATTTTAAAAGTTCAAATCGGTATTTTATCTCATAATAAGACAAATTATCCCTCCAAAATAGTGCTGGATACAATTAAAATATAGTGAATGAGCTTTATACTTTTAAGGAAGAAGCCTTGATTATAAACTTGGCAGGAATTATAATTGTTTCAGTAGAAATTTTGTTATTTTCTATTTGCTGAATTAATTTTTCAGCTGCCTTTATACCTATTTCAGTTCCTGAAAACTGGACCGTTGACAAAGAAAAGCCTACATAAGAAGTATCATAAGTATCACTAAAACTAACCAAAACCACATCTTCAGGAATCCTTATTTGCTTCGATTTGAACCAAGTTGCTATTACCATACTCACTTTTGGATTTGGTGCTAATATAGCATCAGGAAGTTCTTTTTTTCGAAATAAATCATTCAAACAATTTTCAATAGCAACCGGACTAAGACAATTGCTAAATATATTTTTATTATTGACTTCCAATCCAGACTCGCTCAAAGCATCGGTATAGCCACTAAGCATGTCAGCATAAAATATATCGTTCAAATCTCCGGTAACAACCGCAATATTTTTACACTGCATCGAAGTAAAATGCATGACCGCCTTATAAGCACCATGTGAAAAATCAGGAATTATCTCATAAGATTTTGAGTCCATATTAGACTTATTTACAAAAACCGTCGGAATATTATTATCCAGAAATCTTCGAAAGTATTCTTGATGTAAATCCGCAGCAGCGTTAACAATTATAACACCTCCTATACCTTGATTTATTATAGAATCGGTGTGCATTTTTTCCAATTCCAAATCGTTTTGCGTAAGACCAATACATAAATTGTACCCCTTATTTTTTGCGATTTCCTGCGCACCTGAAATAGCATCTCGATATAAGCCTGTATTCAAGTCAGGAAGTAAAAAATAAATTGATTTTATTTTTTTAGGGGTCATAAATGCCGGTACCGTAGCTTTATAACCCAACTCTTTTGCAACCTCCCAAACTTTATTTTTTGTCGCCCGACTTATTTTTGGATGATCATTTAAGGCTCTTGAAACCGATGAAGCAGAAATACCAACAACATTGGCAATATCTTGAACTGTAGTATTTTTTTTATCCGGCTTCTTCAATGCGTAAGTCTATTTTTGAGAGAATTCAAAAATAAGAAAAAACTATGGATGAACGATTTATTGGTTCTCTTATTTAAACGCTTGATTTTTTCTAAACAATTATCAATCTCAATTCCTTACCAACTCTTTAGCTATATCCGTTTTACAAAGAAATTACAATTTTAAATTATGTGGATTATAGTAAGTAAAAGAGAATCAAGAATTCTCAAAAAAAAATCCTAAAAAGCACTAAAATCTGATGGTTCGAGTTGGTCGATTTAGTGAATATTTTGTTAACTTGCCTACACAAACACAAAATAAAATTTTAAGTAGAACTCTGAATTAAAACTTCACATAACAATCGAAAAACAGCTTTATAAACTTCCCAAACTTTAAACCACCAAAACAATGAATTCCTTAAAAAAACGATTCGTAATATTTTTATTTCTTCTAGTAAATACAGTAATTCTTCAAGCACAAACCTATACTTTGAAAAGTCCGAATGGCGATTTGCAATTATCCGCATTGGTGGGTAAAACAATTTCGTTTCAAGTTGCCTATAAAAACACATCTGTAGTTTCAGAATCAATCATAGATTTGAAATTAAAAGGAGAAAATTCCTTTGGCACAAAACCAAAAGTTAGTAAAGTTTTCGAAAGCAGTACAAATCAAATTATAACACCTGTTGTTGCTCAAAAATTTTCTTCTATCAAAGATTCCTATAACGAACTGATAATTCAATTTAAAAATAATTTTAAAATTACTTTTCGAGCTTATGATTCCGGAATTGCATACCGATTTAGCACTTCTCATAAAAAAGATATCATCATTGAAGATGAAACTTTTGACATCAATTTTGCCGATGAAACAATGGCATTTTTCCCAAAAGAAGATTCTTTTATTTCACACAATGAACGTTTTTATATCAAAACAAAAATAGATACTTTAACCGCTCACACTTTTTGTTCTTTACCCGTACTTAATAAGGTTGGCAACACTAATATTTTAATTACAGATGCCGATATTTACGAATATCCGGGAATGTTCTTAAAAGGTACTTCGGGCAATGGTCTTCAAGCAGTTTTTCCTAAATATGTGAGCAAAGCGACTGCTAAAGTAGGTGGCGAAGATCGTGATCAAGTTCTCGAATATGCCGATTATTTGGCCAAAACGAATGGAAAAAGAGATTTTCCATGGAGAGTTCTCGTTATTACGGATAAAGATACCGATTTGCTAAAAAACACCCTTGTTTACCAATTGGCAAGACCTTCCAAAATAAAAAATACCAATTGGATTAAGCCCGGAAAAGTTGCATGGGACTGGTATAATGCAAATAATATTTACGGTGTTGATTTTAAATCAGGTCTCAATACCGAAACCTATAAATACTATATCGATTTTGCCTCAAAATATGAATTAGAATATATCATTCTTGACGAAGGCTGGACAAAGACTACTACAGAAACTCGAGAATCCAATCCTGACATTGATATTGCTGAATTAGTGGCTTATGGAAAAGAAAAAAATGTTGGTATTATTTTGTGGTCACTTTGGGGCCCATTAGAAAAAGATCTCTCTATTTTAGACTTATATGGAAGTTGGGGCGTTAAAGGTGTTAAAATGGATTTCATGCAACGTAATGATCAATATATGATTGATTTTTATGAAAAAGTGGCAGAAAGAGCAGCTACAAATAAATTATTGGTCGATTATCACGGCGCATTTAAACCAACCGGTTTGCATAGAACGTACCCGAATGTAATTTCTTATGAAGGTGTAAAAGGAAATGAAAATAATAAATGGTCTGATGAAATTACACCAGAACATAATGTGACACTTCCATTTATTCGCAATGTTGTTGGTCCGATGGATTTCACACCAGGTTCCATGGTCAATGCAAGCTTAAAAAATTACAATATCTCCTTTGACCGACCAATGGGTTTAGGCACAAGAAGTCATCAGGTGGCTATGTATGTAGTTTTTGAAAGCGCCTTACAAATGCTTTGTGAATCACCAAGCACTTATTATAAAGAAGCAGAAACCACTGAATTTATTTCAAAAATACCAACCGTTTGGGATGAAACTATTCCATTAGATGGAAAAGTTGGTGAGTATGTTATAATGGTAAGAAGAAATGGTGATACTTGGTTTGCAGCTGGAATGACAAATTGGTCACCAAGAGAAATTGAATTCAATTTTTCATTTTTACCGGTAGGAGAATATCAAGTAAAAATCATGAAAGATGGAGCGAATGCCGATAAATATGCACAAGATTATGTTATCGAAACTTTTGATGTCAATGCAACAACCTCTAAAAATATCTCCTTAGTTTCCGGAGGTGGTTTTGCCGCCATAATTACTAAAAAATAAAATCAAAACTCTAATTCAGTTCCTATGAAAATAGCTCATTTTTTTACATTTATCTTATTTTTCAGCCTATTAAGCTGTACCACCAAACAAGAAGAAAAAACACCCATGAATAAAGAACCACTGCCACCAAAATACGCTTGGGAAGATACCAGTTTATCCAACGAAGCGCGAGCCGATGCCTTAGTCAAAGAATTAACGCTTGAAGAAAAAGTATCTCAAATGGTAGATGTTTGTCCGCCTATTGAAAGACTCGGAATTCCGGAATATAATTGGTGGAGCGAAGCCTTACATGGTGTTGCCAGAAACGGTCGGGCAACCGTTTTCCCTCAAGCTATTGGTTTAGGCGCAACATTTGATGAAGATTTAATTTTTAGAGTTGCCAACGCGATTTCCGACGAAGCTCGAGCAAAATATAATGAAGCGATAAAAATTGGAAACAGAGGTCGATATGCTGGTTTGACATTTTGGTCGCCAAACGTAAATATTTTTAGAGATGCAAGATGGGGTCGCGGACAAGAAACTTACGGGGAAGATCCGTATTTGACTAGTCGAATCGGAGTATCTTTTGTAAAAGGGATGCAAGGTGACAATGACAAATATATGAAAGCTGCCGCCTGCGCAAAACATTATGCCGTGCACTCAGGTCCGGAAGAATTAAGACATGAATTTGATGCAATCGTGTCAAAAAAAGATTTATTTGAAACCTATTTACCTGCTTTCAAAGCCTTAGTTCAAGAGGCGAAAGTGGAAGGAGTTATGGGCGCTTACAACCGAACTTTAGGCGAACCTTGTTGTGGAAGTCCGTATTTATTGCAAGATATTTTACGCGATTCTTGGGGTTTTAAAGGCTACATTGTTTCCGATTGCGGTGCAATAAATGATTTTCATGCTTTTCATAAAGTAACCAATACACCCGAAGAATCTGCAGCTTTAGCATTAAAAAGCGGCACAAACATCAATTGTGGTAATGTATATGATGTTTTAAAAAATGCGATTGACCAAAAATTAATTACCGAAGAATTATTAGATCAACGATTAAAAGAAGGTCTGATTACTCGATTTAAACTCGGTCTTTTTGATCCGATAGGTACAAATCCTTACGACACTATTAGTGCTTCCGTTGTTGATTCAAAAGCACATCGAAAATTAGCCTTAGAAGCTGCCCAAAAATCGATTGTCTTGTTAAAAAATAAGAATAATGTTTTACCTCTAAATAAAGATGTTCGCAATGTGTATATTGTTGGTCCTCATGCCGCAAATGAAGATGTTTTATTAGGAAATTACTACGGAGTTACTAGCAGTTCGCAAAATATTTTAGATGGAATTGTGAGCAAAGTCAATGTAGGAACGACCATTAATTATAAATATGGAATTTTACCATTTCAAGACAATGTCAACCCAATTGATTGGTCAACCGGAGAGGCAGCAGCAGCAGATGTTTGTATTGCCGTTATGGGAATTTCAAGTCTCTGGGAAGGCGAAGAAGGCGAATCTTTGGCTTCTGCACATAAAGGTGATAAACCAAATTTAAAACTTCCTCAAAATCAAATTGATTATCTTAAAAAGATTAAAAAAGATAGTAAAAACCCTTTAGTTTTGGTGCTTACAGGCGGAAGTCCGATAGCGCTTCCTGAGATTCACGATATTGTTGATGCCATTGTTTTTGTTTGGTATCCTGGCGAAGAAGGCGGTAACGCTGTCGCGGATATTCTTTTTGGAGATGTTAATCCTTCAGGAAAACTACCTATTACTTTTCCAAAATCTGTTGATCAACTTCCTGCATATGAAGATTATAATATGAAAGGAAGAACCTATAAATATATGGAGAAAGAACCGTTGTATCCGTTTGGTTTTGGCTTGAGTTATACCACTTTTTCTTATGAAAATTTAAAAATTGATTCCGACTATACAGTTTCTTTTGACATTAAAAATACCGGCAAAAGTGCAAACGAAGAAGTTGTTCAGTTATATATCAGCTCACCTTTGGCAGGAAAAAGTGATCCTATCTATGATTTAAAATCCTTTCAAAGAATTTCGGTAAATCCGGATGAAACTAAAACGGTCACTTTCAAATTAAACAAAAACACGTTTAATCAAATTGACGAAAAAGGAGAACCTGTTTTGCGAGATGGAGAATACACTGTTTTCGTTGGCGGTTCGCTCCCATCGCAACGAAGTATTGATTTAGGTGCCGACAAAGGTATTTCAAAAAAATTAACTGTAAAGTAAAATTTTGTAAAGATCTTGTGAAAAAATAATAAGCCAGTAAATCGAAATCCCAAAACTGAAATAGTGGATAGTTGATACTGAACCCGTGCTTTAAAGTCAAATTGCAACTTTAAAAAATCTAAAGGCAAAACTCCACCCTTTTTCAAAGGGAGGTGGCCAAGCCAATTGGCGTGGTCGGATGGGTTAGTCAAGGGATTAAGTCAAAAGTGTCATCAAAAAAAGCTAAGTTTAAGTTGTTGCCAATTTAACAACTACTCCCAGTCCACCAAAGGCGTACATCCCGAAAAACCTAGTTTTAGTTTATGCCAAAACACTGTTAAGCCTATAATTATTAATGTTTTTGTTTTTATCCATTTTATTTGATGCCAGATAAAAGCAATTAATCCCAACAAAAAGGTGTGCAATCAGGTGTGCACTTTATTACTGGAATTGTCGTAATTTTAAGGAGCTTTTAAAAGCGATTTGACTTTTGTCTTTATAACATATCGTTTAACTAAAGACATTAAAAATGCAGACATACAGCACCTTTCCAATCATTTTCTTCACCAGAAAATCAAGAAGCCACGCGAACATTCTATCCATCTATGTTCGAATTACAGTAAACGAAAAACGTTCGGAAATCAGCCTCAAAAGAAACTTATTGTTCAAGGAATGGGACAGTGCCAAAAACAGAGGGCGGGGAAACATCCAAAAAATTAGGGTACTGAACAACTATCTAGACCATGTACAGAACCAATTGCTTGACAGCCACAAACAATTATTGGAAGAATGCAAAGTCATTTCAGCCGATACTATTAAGGCAAGATACCTAGGGGAGAAGACGATACCCACAAAACATTAAGGGAACTTATCGCTTACCACAATACAACTATGAAAACGGTACTTAAGCATGGCACTATGAAAAATTATGCCACCACCGAAAAATACCTTCATAGATTTTTAGAACAAAAACTAAAAACAAAGTACATCTACCTAAAACAACTTGGGTATCGGTTTATCTGTGATTTTGAACAGTATTTAAGAACGTACAGGAACAAGAAAAAGCAATTGATGCTTTCCAATAATGGCGTTATGAAGCATTTAAAGCGTTTCAAAAAAATGATAAACCTAGCTGTAAAACTCGAATGGATACCCAAAAATCCTTTCCAACAATTTCAATTGAAATTTGAAAAATTTGACAGACAATACCTGACGGAAAGGGAACTGGAACTTATCGAAAGCACAAATTACAGCAATGAACGCTTGGAACGAATCAAGGATATTTTTATCTTCTCCTGCTATACAGGCTCATCTTATATTGATGTCAAGGAACTTACCATGAATCAAATTACTAGAGGTGTTGATGGCAACTATTGGATTTTTACTAAACGAGAAAAGACAAATGAAACGGTTAGAATTCCAATTTTGCCTAAAGCGATGGAAATTATTAATAAATATAAAGTTTTAACAGAAAACACTAATTCAACCATGTTATTACCGCTTTGTTCAAACCAGAAAACAAACAGTTATTTAAAGGAAATAGCAAGAGATTGCAGTATTCACAAGAATATTACATTCCATGTCGCTAGACATACGTTTGCAACAACTGTTATGTTATCCAATGGTGTTCCTACTGAAATAGTGGCTAAGCTGCTAGGTCATGTAAAATTATCAACAACTCAAATTTATGCTAGGGTAGTAGAAACAAAAATCAGTGAGGATATAAGTAACTTACTTAAAAGATTTGCAACGAAAAAGCAGCAAATAAAAGCAGAAACCCAACCACCATTTTTTTAAGCCTAAAATGAATTTCCTTTCAATATGCTCATCATAGAGTATAGGGAGTGTGTTGAATGGAAATTTATAAAAACAAAGTGCTTTAATAGAAGATGTGCATATGTTGGAGAAAGACAGTTAACCTTTTAATTAAGATTATTATTGTAAACGTAAACAATTCGAGATGTGTGTCTGTGGACACATTCTCGTTTGCGCCCCATGGTCGCAAAGGAAAAAAGAGTAGTTTAAGAGTAAACAAAAACGTTTTTAAAGTTATGGATTTAGCTAGGAGAATCCATAAGTTTAAAAATGAAGCAATCTCGCCCAAGTGAGCGCGGTAGCTTAATTTCTTTGATTATGCTAATGGATCCTAGTGTTTATAAGACTTTTCAAGGGCATTAACATAATTTTTTCATTGCCCAATCGGAATAAAATGATTATATGAAGCATAACTAACTGTATTATAGTGTTTTATAAATAATTAATTACAGCAACGGGCGACAGCGCGTTGCCCTCTTGCTATTCCCTTAGATTCGCAAAGTCATTTACATAGAGCTTTCTTTTAAGATAATTTGACCTTTAGAAACCTCATATCACAAATAATATCGATGTACTAGATTCTATATTTCTAATTGAAACGGAAAATAATATTTTTAAAAATTGTAACATTCTAAATGCATATTAATAAATTTGGATAACCCTAACGTTTTATTAAGTTTATCTGGTATCAAAAACGGATAAACAACATATTATAGACGGATATAACTAGTTGATAGTAATTAGAATAAATAAAAAAAACATCAAACTCAAAAGTTTTTAATTTTATTTGTGTCTAACCTATATAAATGATACAAGAAAAAATAAATGACAGATGAAGAATTAGTTTCAGGAATATTAGAAGGAAATCAACTGTATTTCAAAATATTAGTTGAGAAGTATCAGTCTTTAGTTTTAAATACTTGTTTTCATTTTATTCACAACAAAAACGATGCAGAGGATATTACACAAGAAGTATTTATTCAAGTATATCAATCTATAAAGAAATTCAAATATCAATCAAAATTATCAACTTGGTTATACAGAATAGCTGTAAATAAATCACTCAACTTTATAAGAGACAATAAAAAAAGAGATATTTTTCAAAGCATTGAAAATTTATTTAATAAAAATGCTAAAAACGAGCTAGAAATAGAAGAAGAATCCGACGATATAAAAACACAAAGGCTTAACTTATTAAGAGATTCTATACAATTACTTCCTGAAAATCAAAAAACAGCTTTTATTCTTCATAAATACGACGAGGTTTCTTACAGAGAGATTGCAGTAATTATGAATTTATCATTAGCCTCAGTAGAAGGACTAATTAATAGAGCTAAAATAAATCTTCAAAAAAATATTTTAAAAAAATTAAAAAAAAGCAAAAGTTTATAATATAAACGGTGTCAAATAAGTAAAAGCAAAAACAATGAAAACTAAATTATCAAATAATGCACTATTAAAATTCTTTAATAAAGAACTTTCAGATCAAGAAATGAAACGTGTAGGTAGTATTATTGATAATTCAGAGAAATATGAAAAATTATTAAATGAATTGAATGCTACATATAGTTTAACCAATGAAAAGAAAAAATTAGAAAACAACCCATATTTATATGTGGAAATTATCAATAAAATTACTGAAAATGAAAGTAGTATTTATAACTCATACTTTATAAAAAGACTTTTTCAACCAATTGCAGCAATATCATTAATTTTAATAACGCTATATACTGGTTACACTATTGGAAATATACACAGCGAAACAAATAATCAACTAACTACCTTAAATTATAAAACGGAAATATATTTCAATGATTTACAACTTGAAAAAATTGAATCTGTATTGTTAATGAAAGAATAAAGACAAATGGGAAAAAATACCAAAATATTAATAGGAATAATTGTTCTTCTAATATTGCTGAACATTACGATAGTGGGAACTATTTTATATAATAAAAATGAAGTTGCAAATTATAAGGTACAGGATAAAAAAGAAATAGTAGCACCATCCAATCATTTAGGTCGTTTTTTTAAGGAAGAATTGAATCTATCAAATAAACAACATAGAGAATTTCAAGATATTAGACATCAATATCATCAAAACTCTGATATCATTTTAAAAAAAATGGAAATAAATAGAAATGATTTATTAACAGAGTTAGGAAAAGAAAAATCGGACACCATTATTTTAAACAGATTATCAAATGATTTAGGTTATCTCCATACCGAATTAAAAAACCTAACCATTCAATACTATCTTGATATGAAGGAAGTGTGCAATGAAAAACAAAAGATAAAATTATTCCAAAGGAAATGATTTTATCCAGCGTCTCCTATCTAAAAGAGTTGGAAGGTTTTAAACCCCCAAAAGATATTTGGTGTCATATTACGGGG
>RCMY010003316.1_pt1 | contig 14289 bp, 12 predicted proteins | sample 2041341 | NCBI WGS metagenome assembly RCMY01 (sample SAMN09708234, study PRJNA481090) | Marine sediment metagenome, whole genome shotgun sequencing project.
GCGGGCTTTGCTGCGACTGCAGGTATCGGCCTCGGACTGTCAGCGCTCAATCTATTGCGAACAGACAATCGCGTCTGCCTCGATTTCAACCTCATAGGGTCCGATAAGGTCAACACCTCCAAATAGAGTATTCGCGGGCAGCACGTCGGCGAAGACATGTGCGTGGACTGCCGACACGACTTCCCAGTCCGAGGAATTGCGCAAGTAAATTCGGGTTCGGATGACATCGCTGAGATCGCCCCCCAAACTTTCAATCGCACCAAGAATCTTGTCGAGGATATAGATCGTCTGCCCTTCCGCATCGCCCGGGCAAACCGGAACGCCAGTCGGCGTCGTGGCCGTCGTACCGCTGACGGCGATATGGCGCCCATCGCGAACGGCGCGCGCGAACCCTGCCTTCGTCTCCCAGACAGACCCGCTGACGGCGCGCGTGCGTTTGGCCGCCCCCGGCACTTCGATAACGGGAAAGACCGGCGGCAAAGCATTCAGATGATGGCTGAGATCGCCAGAGGCTGTCAGGAAAGGCGGCTTGCGATATTCGTCACCGCAGTCGCCGGGGATATCCGCCAGCTTGTCTGTGGCGATACCAATGGACGCGCGATCCTCTTCATCGAACGTCAGCGCTAGAGCCTTAAGGTTGTCGCTGCGATGCTGGGTCTCTCCCAGCCGCGCACCGATAATCGTCGCGCGCACCGCGTCGTGATCCAGAACCCAGGCAGACGCCACATTCGAAACAGAAACACCGTGCTTCTCAGCAACTTCGCCGAGTTTTTCCAGCAGATCCTGATAGACAGGCCATCCCCCGGCCGCGTCTATGAACCGCTTGTACTTCATTCGGCTCCAGTCCTCGATTTCAACGGGTTCGTCGCTCCCCAACCAGCGGGATGACAGAAATCCACCGGCAAGCGTGCCAAAAGCCAAAATTGCCACGTCATGCTGGCGAGCAACTGCGGACAATTCGCGCGCGGCACGGCGATCAAGCAAGGAAAAGCAGACCTGATTAGAGGCAATCTCGATACCGTTCGAGATAAGCAATTTCAGGTGCGCTGCGTCAAAATTTGTCAGGCCGATTTCGCGAATTAGACCTTCTTCGCGCAGACGCATCAGGTGCTCCATCGCGTCCAGATATTCAGGCGAAGTATACCGCCACCAATGAAGCTGCATCGCGTCGATGCTGTCGACCTGTAGCCGCGCCAGCGCCGTCTCGACGCCTTGGCGAACCACTCCAGCGGTCATAGCCCCTGGTTCCGGGCACCATTTCGTCAGGATTGTCGGAGGCGTCTCGCCACCGGCGCGCATCTCCTTGTGCACCATTCCCGCGACGACCTCGGCATTGCCATAATGATCGGCCATATCAAAGGTATCGAAACCCGCCCTCGCATAGGCCAGCAAATCCTCTGCCGCTTTATCAAGATCGAATGGCTTACTATCCCTTTCCTGATCGGCCATTTGCCATAAGCCGGTGATCAGCCGACGGATCGGTGTCCGTCCCAGGGTGGTGCGGTCTGGTTTTGCCATAAAATCACTTTCCCATTTCCGAACATGTGTGCGCATATTGAAGGCGCCTTCAACCCGCTAAAGAATATTAAGATGCGCATTGGTCTAATCGTGAATCCGAATTCTGGCCTGGGCGGTGCCGTGGGTCTTAAAGGAACTGACGGACCCGTCACGGTCGCAGAGGCCCTTCGGCGTGGTGCAACGCCTCTGGCTGGCCTAAGGACCAGAAAGGCGCTGGAATTGCTCGCCAAGCGCGTTCCGAATGCGATGGTGTTCATTGCGCCCGGTCCACTTGGTGCGGATTGGGCAACGGAATTGCCGTTGGATCTTCGCCTTTCTAGGCAGCGAAACTTGACCGGCACCGGGTCCGACACGCAGCAGGCAGTTCTGGATTTGCCGCCTGTCGATGTCATTGTTTTCGCGGGCGGCGACGGGACCGCTCGTGATGTGATGTCTGTCATCCCCGATGGTACGGCCATCCTTGGCATTCCTTGTGGGGTCAAGATGCATTCAGGCGTTTTCGCCGTCACTCCAAGCGCGGCAGGTTCTATGATGGCCAATCTGCTCGGCGATCAGGATCGAATCGACTGGCAAAATGAAGCCGAAATCATGGACATTGATGAAACTGCGTTGCGCGCGGGTGTGATTGCCCCGCAGCTTTACGGGCTTGCGCGCATTCCTGTCTCGCGCAATCTGATGCAGGCGGCCAAGGGTGGACCCCGCATGAACTCCGCCAGCGCTTTAACCGCGGCCGCCGAGGTCGTCGTGCGGGACATGACGGCAGAAACTCTCTACGTGATCGGCCCTGGAACAAGTGCCGGGGCCGTAGCGACGGCGGCCGGGCACACACCCACAACACTGGGCGTTGATGCGCTCCTGAACGGTGAAATGGTCGCTCAAGACACCGACGCATTTGGGCTAAGGGCACTGGCACAAGACCGGCCGGTTCGGATTGTCCTTGGTGTGACGGGTCAGCAGGGATTCTTGCTCGGGCGCGGCAACCAGCAGATTGATGCCAACATTATTGGTCGCGCAGGCCGCGACGGATTGATCGTCTTGGCCACCGAAGACAAACTGGCGGCGTTGGCGCGGCCTTGCCTTTTTGTGGACACCGGCGATCCTCAACTTGACGCGGATCTGAGTGGTTTTATCCGTGTCAGAACAGGCGCGGCGCGCGAGATGATGATGCGAGTCACTTCGTGTTGATATGCGTTGTGCGATATGCGAACATTTGTGCAAATATTTGGGGAGCCTTGGAATGACTGAAAAAATGCGAGCGCATCCTTGGATGGCCAACTCGGCCCCCGGAGCACTTCAAGCGATGTTGGACGAAATAGGGGTAGATTCTGCCAGGGAGCTTTTCGAGCAGATACCCAAGGACCATTACCGCACCACACCGCTGAACTTCCCGCCCACTCTGTCATCCGAGATCGAGCTAAAACGCGACCTTCTGACCAAGCTGAAGAAAAATCAGGATTGCGAAACGAACCTCAGCTTTCTCGGCGCCGGCGTCTGGCAGCACCACGTCCCCGCCATAGTTGACGAGATCGTGGGCAGGACCGAGTTCGCGACCAACGTCTGGGGAAGCTACCAGTCGGATCACGGTCGCAATCAGGCATGGTTCGAATTCTCGTCGCAACTTGGTGCTCTTTTGAACCTCGATGTTGTTCAGCTACCGGTTTATTCGTGGGGCTGCGCCAACGGCCACGCGGTGCGGATGGCGCAACGTATTACAGGCCGCAGCAAAGTGCTGGTTACAAGGATTTCGGACCCCGAACGCCTGTCGGTCCTGCGCACCTATTGCCAGCCGACGGCAATGGAAAACCACATCGATGTCGTCATGGTCGAGGTTAATTCGACCAATGGCCGAATGGATCTGAACGATTTGAAATCGAAGCTCGGCGGCGACGTAGCAGCAGTCTACTTTGAGAACCCTGCTTATTTGGGAACAATCGAGTCCGAAGCCGCAGAAATCGCAAAACTAACCCGCACCGCTGGTGCTGAAACCATCGTCGGCGTCGATCCGGTGTCCTTGGGCGTGATAACCGCGCCGGGCGACTACGGCGCAGACATTGTAACCGGCCCAGTGCAGCCTTTGGGTGTTCATATGCAGTGCGGTGGCGGCGTGGGCGGGTTCATTGCCTCACGCGACGAAGAGAAATACGTGTTGGAATACAACGGCTTCCTCGTTTCAATCGCCGAAACGCTAAAAGAAGGCGAATTGGGTTTCGGCCTCGCCTGCCCACACCAGAACTCCTACGGTTCCCGTGAAGACGGCAAAGACTGGACGGGCAACTCGACATATCTTTGGGCAATCGCTGGCGCCGTCTACATGAGCCTTCTGGGTCCCGAGGGATTTCGCGAATTAGGCACGCTAATCGTCAGCCGCGCACGCTATGCGGCAAAGCTTCTGTCCGAAGTACCGGGCATCAAAGTCATCTGGCCTGACACCACATTCAAGGAATTTGTCGTCAATTTCGACGATACAGGCGTCACGGTTGCCGATGTGAATGACAGGCTTCGTGCGCGTGGCATCTTCGGCGGCAAAGACATTTCGGATGAAGAGAACGGGCTTGGTCATTCCGCACTTTACTGCGTGACCGAAGTCCACACCGCCGCCGATATCCGCGCATTGGCGCATACGCTCAAGGAGGTCTTAGAATGACCCGTATCCCCGAGTTCCGCGCCGCAAAATGGAACGAGCCAGTGGTCATGGAGATGGGGCGCCCAGGCGCTCGCGGTCAGTTATTTCCCGCGCCCGAAGACGAGATCACAAAGGCCGTCGGCACGGACCTTATCCCGCAAGCCATGGCCCGAAGAGATCGCGCCGAACTGCCTGAAATAACGGAGTTCGAGGCACAACGGCACTATCTTCATCTCAGCCAGATGACGCTTGGAATGATGGGCATTAGCCTGTTTGGCACTTGCACCATGAAGTACAATTCGAAGACGGCGGAATACGCGACACTTCGGCCCGAATTGGCTGAACTTCACCCCTACCAACATCCCGACACCGTGCAAGGCGTGCTTGAAATCATCCACGACTTCGACGGGATGCTCCGCAGTCTTTCGGGGATGGATCAATTCATCTTTCAGGCTGGCGGAGGGGCCGACGCGGCTTACACGATGACGGCTGTTGCCCGTGCCTATTGGCAAGATCGCGGCATGCTTGGCCAGCGGACGGAAATGGTTACGTCAGCGCAGGCGCACCCGTGCAACCCGGCCACTGCGGCGGCTGCTGGCTTCAAGGTGGTGAATCTACCTCTGGAGGAGAACGGCTACCCGTCACTCGATGCGCTAAAGGCAGCGGTAAGCGACAAAACCGCGCTCATCATGATCAACAACCCCGATGACATGGGCATCTACAACCCCGAGATCAAAGAATGGGTTAAGGTGGCAAAAGAGGCAGGTGCGCTTTGTTTTTACGATCACGCCAACTTTAATGGCGTCATGGGTAAGCTTTCAGCGCGTGAGCTTGGCTTTGACGCCTGTATGTTCATGCTACACAAGACATTCGGCGCTCCCAAAGCAGGCGGCGGACCTGCTGTTGGCGCCTATGGGTGTACGGACGAGTTAGCGCCCTATTTGCCCTGCCCTGTGGTTGTGAAGGACGGCGCGCGTTATGTCCTTGACGAGGACCGCCCAAAATCTTGCGGCAAGGTCCGCGAGTTCTGGGGCAACGTCCCTCAGGTCGTAAAAGCTTACGCTTGGGCGCGGTCCATGGGGGCCGAAGGTATTCAGCTCGCTTCGGATATCTCGGTCGTTGCCAACAACTATATGGACAAAAAGCTGGCCGAAATTCCTGGGCTGGAAATCTCTAATCCGTCTATTGATGTGTGGCGGATGGAAATGACGCGTTGGTCTCTTGGCCCTCTGACTGAGGCGACCGGTGTTACAACGGTTGATTTTGCCAACCGGATGGCTGACTACGGCATCGACCCCTACTGGATGAGCCATGAGCCATGGATTGTAGCTGAACCGTTCACCCCGGAAGCGGGCGAGCTGTGGTCAAAAGAAGATATTGATTCGTGGATCGGCGTTATCGCTCAGATTGCAGATGAAGCGCGCACCAGTCCCGAGTTGGTTAAGACCGCTCCCCACAATCAGGCTATTGCGCAAGTGAAAGGCGATGTCTTTGAAGACCCTGCCAAATGGGCGATGACGTGGCGGGCCTACGTTCGAAAGAACGGGCTTCAAGACAAAACCAATGGTGCCGCCTGAGAAATGAAGATGCATGCGTTAGTCGGAAAGGACAGATACTCCGGCCAAATTAAATTCTGGCGGTCGCCCCATCACCATGTCTGCGATGACCCGCGCGGTCATCGGGCCGGCGCTGAAGCCGACCCATGGAAACAGGGCCAGATAGAAGCCCGGCATCTGCGGCGCCTCACCAATGATGGGACGCCAGTCGGCAGTGCCGTTCACCCAGGCAGTCCAGCTACGCAAGGTGCGCGCCTGCCCCAGACTTGGCACCACATCCGCCGCCATCACCATGTTGCCCGAAAAATTCGCCGGGTTAGTGGAAAGGCCACCGTCTGGCCGAACTTGCGCCGCCCATCCCCCGCCAATGATGCACCCTCCGTTTGCAGCCTGCTTCAACGACAGCTTTCCGGCGGCGGAATAGATCAGGTGTGGGATCAAGGGGGCCACGGGCTCGGTCACCGTGACCTGAAGGGGAAAGCCGCCGAGGTCGATCTTCATACCAACCATTGCCGCAACTTTGGCCGCATTCGCACCGGCGGCATTGACAATCCGGTCGGCAAGAAACCGTCCCTGCGACGTGTGCACCTCAAACGCCCCGGCCCGCCCGGTGATGCCGCTAACCGTGACGCCGCAAAGGATCTCAGCTCCGGCCATTTCTGCGGCCGCTGCCATCGCAGGCGTCGCGCGCAGGGGGTTTGCTTTCCCTTCACCCGCACAGAACCCGCCGCCAATGGCCTTGTGCGTGAGATAAGGTGCAACTGCGCGCAGGGCCTCACGGTCAAGGACAGATGTCTCGATCCCAACGCTGGCTTCAATTGCCACTTTGGCCTCGATAAAGCGCATTTGCTCCGATGTGCGCGCAACCACGATGCCGCCACCCAGCGTCACGTTCAGGTCGTCGTTCAGGGCATCGCCCAGATCCTTCCACATCCCGATCGACTCCTGCAAAAACCGAAGAGTTGGCGCATAAGTGCGAGCCCATTCCTCTCCGTACTTGACGAATTCCGGGTACTGAATTTGCAGATGCAACGACCCCGCATTGGCTCCGGATGCCTGCGCACCAAGTTCACCCGCTTCGAGAAGAGTCACCTTTGTGCCCTCTCGTGCCAAATACCACGCCGTCATAAGACCAGCGATACCGCCACCAATCACCAAGACATCCGCCCGGGTCATGCGCCCGCGCCCAATTTGAGGACAGTTCCATGAAACCGACCTATTCGGGAAGTCATACAGTCACCGTAACGCCGTTCACGCCCGGCGGCGCTGAAATCGACTTCGAGGCTTGGGAAAGCTTCCTCGACTGGCAAGTCGAAAACGGCGTGCCCGGCGTTGTCATCCTTGGCACCACGGGCGAATTTCTCACGATAACTGACGCCGAGCGTTCGGCTTTCGTCAAGAAGACAGTGAACTACGTGAACGGCCGCATGGTTGTCTGGGTCGGCACGATGAACGCCTATACCCCAAACGCTGTTCGCTATTCTAAGGAGGCAGAGGATCTGGGCGCCGATGGCCTGATGATCATTCCGCCCTACTACTACACGCCGACCGAGGATGAGGTTTTCAACTATTACCGCGCGATCTGTGAAGCCTGCGACCTGCAGATCATGCTTTACAACAACCCATTCACGTCGAATGTGGACATGCCAGCCGCACTTGTCGGACGATTGGCCAAAACCTTTGAACAAATTCGATACATCAAGGAAGCCTCGCAGCGCATTGAACGTATTCATGATATCATCCTAGCAAGCGACGGGCAGATGAACCCATGGGCTGGGCAACGTGTGCTTGAAAGCTACAAAATGGGCGCCAAGGGATATGTTAACCCTTACGGCAATTACATTCCGCGGGCGACGGTCAAATTCGTCGAATGGGCTGAACAAGGCCGTTGGGACGATGTTCAGGCGGTTCAGAACATTATCTCGCAATTCGATATGATCATTACGGCCGGGCACCCGCTTTACGGGCACCAATGCTATTCCAAGGCGCTTGCGGCGGCGGCGGGTCACCCTGTGGGGGACGTGCGCGCACCGATCACGACGTTCGAAAGCCTTGGTGCTGAAGGACGCGAACGCGTTGCAAAGATGGTTCCCTTGATGGCCGAGCTTGACCAGATCGTCGATACGATCGAGGCAAAGGCCGCCGCTGCCGAGTAGGCTCATCTAATGTAGGCCGCGCCGTTCACATCGATCGTGGCACCGGTCAAGTGACGGGCGCGGCCTTCGGCAAGAAATGCCGCAAGCTCTCCGATATCAGACGGAGGCACCCATTCTCCCATGGGCAAGGTCGCCGTCACCGCATCTTCGCCGCCCGTCAATGCGGCGCTGTCGATTGACATTTGCGTGCGCACAACGCCGGGCGCGATAACATAGGCCAGAATGCCACGATCCGCATAATTGCGGGCCACGGTCTTTGTGGCTGCTGCGATTGCGGCCTTAGAGGCAGCGTAGGCAATAGCACCGGGGTTCGAGGTGCCTCGTGTCGTGACCCAACTTCCAATCCCGATGATAGACCCCTTCTCACTCGCGTTCAGCCACGTCGAAACAGCGTGCCGTAGCAGACGCGCCGGGGCATGCACATTCACGGCCATGGCCTCGGACCAAACCGCATCCCAGTCCTCAATCGGATCGAGGATACCACCCGACTGGCGCATGATGCCGGCGTTATTGACAAGGACATCAATCCGACCACCCGACGCTGCGTGCGCCTGCGCCCAAAAGTCATCCACCGCGCCCATATCCGAAAAATCAGCCGACAAAAGTGTCGCCTGGCCTGGTCTCGCACGCGCGGTGGCGGCTTCGGCCCCGGCACGGTCGCCGCCATAATGCGCGATAACCGTCGCACCGGCATCAATCATGACTTCTGTGATCGCGGCACCAATGCCCTTCGACGCGCCAGTGATAACCACTGCCTTTCCAGCAAGGTCTGCCATTGACTATCTCCTCCTGACAAAGGGTGTCGAGCTCAGCTTCGGATTGCAGCGGGCATATTGAGCTGGAAGTGCAATTTCTTCATTCAGCGCCAATGCCGCCCGCCATGCCCAGCGCGGATCCCAAAGCATGCCCCGTGCCAAAGCGATCATGTCCGCCTGACCTGTTGCAAGGATTGTCTCTGCCTGAATTGGGTCGGTGATCTGACCAACAGCCATCGTCGGTATATCAACCTCGCGTCGGATACTGTCGGACATCCCGACCTGATACCCCGGCCCCGTCTTGATGTCTTGGCGTTGGTCCAAACCACCGCTGGTAATATCAATCATGTCGCAACCAAGCTCTTTAAGCGTGCGACAAAAGGCGATGGACTGTTCCAAATCCCATCCGCCTTCGATCCAGTCCGTCACCGACAAGCGAACGATCACAGGCTTTTCTGCCGGGAACACGTCCCGCACGGCGCTGAACACTTCAAGCGGATACCGCATCCTGTTTTCAAGGCTACCGCCATAAGCGTCTTCACGGGTATTCGTAATCGGCGATAGGAATTGGTGCAAAAGATAGCCGTGTGCCGCGTGAAGCTCTACCATATCGAAGCCCGCACGATCGGCCCGCTTAGCGGCTTCAACAAACGCCGACTTCACACGGTCAAGATCGCCGTGCGTCATCGGGATCGGTGCCGGCCATCCGGGCAGATATGGCACCGCCGACGGTGCTTGCGGCTGCCAGCCCCCCGACCCTTCGATCATGCCGCCGCCTTGCCAAGGCGCGACGGTGTTGCCCTTGCGACCTGAATGACTAAGCTGAATGCCGACGACCGCATTGCCCGCCGATTTCATAAAGTCCACGACGCGGGCAAATCCAGCCTCGGTCGCGTCGTCGTAAAGTCCGGTGCAACCGTCAGTGATGCGGCCATCTGGCTCCACGCCTGTCGCCTCGGTGAAAATCAGACCCGCCCCCGACATTGCGAATTGCCCCAAATGGACAAGGAGCCAGTCCTGCGGCACGCCGTTTAGCGCAGCATACTGGCACATCGGTGCCACGGTAATTCGATTGGGGACCGTCACCCCCCTCAGGCTGATCGGCGAAAAAAGTGCGCTTGGCATTCAAGCCCTTTCAATTTCATCTGAAACGTAGTTCTGTGCGATATACTAACTTTTGTGCGTAAACTGATCATGTCGGCAGCAAACTGACAAGCGGAAAGGATTTCCTCTCAGATGACAAAGCTCAACGTAGCAGCAAGTACATTCCCGTTTCTATATTCGCACGATGGTCTTGGCGCCATGAAACATCTTCGTACACTCGGCTATGATGTCTTCGAGCTGATGATATTCCCGCCGCATTGCTGGCCGCGAGAACTGAGCGCGGATCAGGTCAGGGCTTATAGGGACTGGCTACACGGCGAGGGCTTGAAGGTTTCATCTCTGTGTTACCCCCTTCTCGACAACAACCCCAACGGCGTCGATGTGCTTATGCGCGAATACACGCTGGATCGGTATCGCGAAGCGATTGACTTCGCTGCCGAGATCTCATGCCCCTACGTTGTGGCTATTCCAGGCCCGATAAACAGCCTGATCAACCCGCCGCACGAATGGATGCTGAACTGGTTTGTAGAGGGTGTGCAAAAGCTCGTAATACACGCAAAGGGAACCGGCGTCGAAATCCTTTTGGAGAACGTGCCGTTCACCTACCTGCCCACAGCGCAAGACATGCGCGACACCGCAGCCCTGATCGGACCCGAGGTCGGCATCAACTTCGACATCTGCAACAGCGCCTTCATCAAAGAAGCCCCCGCCGATGCAATTCGCATGCTTGGCGATCTCGTAAAGAATGTGCATATCTCTGATTCCGGCCCCGACGAATTCAAGCATGAGCGACTGGGCAGTGGTATCGTCGATCCCGCGCCCACGGCTAAGGCATTGAATGACATCGGCTATCAGGGTGTGACGGTGCTTGAAATAATTACCGACGCCCTGCAACCCGGCGCGGATCCCGACGGAGACATCATTGCCAGCCACTACATCCTTGCCAGGAACGGCTGGGCGTCACGCTAAACAAGGCCTGCCTCGACCGGGAAAACTGATCCTGTCATGCCGGACGAGGCATCCGACGCAAGGAAATGCGCAACACTGGCTACGTCGCCTTCGGTTGCCATACGACCCAGTGACGTTTCAGCAGCCAACGCCGAAAGCGCTTCGCCGGGACTTTGACCGCCTCCAGCGTGACGCGCAGAAACCCGCCCTAACAATGCCTCGGTCGCGATAGCACCGGGGGCAAGTGCATTAACGCGCGTTCCGTCGCGCCCAAGATCAAGCGCGGCCGCGCGCATCACTCCAATGACGGCATGCTTCGAGGCCGTGTAGAGAACCTGATCAGGATGCGCGCGATACCCGTTGATAGAGGCCATCGCGACGACCGAGGCATGTTTCGAACGCGCCAGTGCTTCAGCGAATGCGCCGATTGTTGCCGCAACCCCCCAAACGTTAACTGCCATGACATGGCTCCATTCGTCTCCGTCCACCTCGCTCATTCTCTTCCAGGGCGGAACGACGCCTGCATTGGCCACGACGATATCGACTGTTCCCAACTGTTCAGCCAGCACTGCAAGCCTGTCTTTTGCATCGGACATGGCCAGATCACACGCGAACGTCGAATGCTCGGCCGAAACCAGATCAAGCGCCTCGCCAAGATCGACAATCGTGACGACAGCGCCAGACGCGGCGAGCCGCGCGGCAATTGCGCGCCCGAGACCCGATGCACCGCCCGTTACCACGGCCTGTCGTCCGATAAGGTCTTGCGAAATAGTCATGTTGCGTGATCCTTTCTGCGTGGCTACATATTGTTCAACCACCCGTACTTTTGTTCGCACTGCGAACTGATGCAAGAGAAAGGTTCCGAACTGACCGTAGCGTTGAACACTAACATCGTCATCCTCGGCGCAGGCTTCATTGGTCTGTCCTTTTCCGCCGCGTTCGCGGACGCAGGTTGGCGCGTCACGCTTGCAGATCCTGACAGCCAAAAGCGGGCCGACGCGGCAGCTGGGATTGGGGCCCAGCGCCAGGCGATCCAATTGGCCGGGCTAAGCCAGCAGAAAGATGGCGATGTCATCGTAGTAGGTTCGCCCGACAGCGCACTTGGAACGGCAGACCTCGTCCTTGAGTGTGGGCCTGAAGTCCTCGATATCAAACAAGCCATCTTCGCCGACCTCCTCGTAAAAACGAGTGAGAAAACCATTTTGACCACTGCTTCCTCTGCGATACCTATGTCGCGGATCGTGCCGGAAGTGCAGGACCAGACCCGGTGCCTTGTTGCACATCCAATGAACCCACCAGCCGTATTGCGCATCATTGAGTTGTGCCCTGCCCCCGGCACTGCGCGTAGTTCCATGGATAGCGCCGCAGCTATGTTCAACAGCACCGGGTTCGCAACAGCTTTGCTCGGTCACGAAATCGAAGGCTTCATCCTGAACCGCCTTCAGGGCGCCGTCCTGCGCGAGGCCTATCGGCTGGTCGACGAAGGCGTGGCAGAGCCAAACGACATCGACAAGGCGATGCGCCTTGGACTTGGCCCGCGCTGGGCGTTGGCAGGACCGTTTGAAACTGCTGAACTGAATACGCCCGGCGGGATACCGGCACACGCCAAGCGCATGGGACCGGCATACAAACGCATGGGCAAAGCGCGCGGCGAGACAGTTGACTGGAGCGACGCCCTTATCTCCCGTGTGTCAGACGCGCGTGACATCGCCCGCTCAGGCGAAACGATTGAAAACCGAGCCAAATGGCGGGTTCGCGCCGTTGCACGACTGGTGGCTTTCCGGGACGAGCTTTTGGGCAACGCGAATGCCTGACCGGTCGTTCACCTTTGATGGAATGCCTGTCCCGATAAAGCCCGGCGCATCCGTGGCCGCCGCCCTAACGGATCAGGGGCACCGTGCCTTTCGCCAAACGGCAAACGGCCAAGCACGCGGAATTTTCTGCGGAATGGGCGTCTGCCAGGATTGTCTGGTAACGATTGATGGCGTTCCAAACAGGCGCGCCTGTATGTCTGCGGCCCGCGAAGGCGCAAAGGTTGAAACTCAAGTCGCCTTCCCATCAATGAAAGACGCGGTCGTCGCTCCACCACCCGAAGCCGCCCGCATTCTGGAACCGGACGTGGCCATAATTGGCGGCGGCGCGGGCGGATTGGCCGCTGCTATCGCGGCCCGTCGCGCAGGTGCATCCGTCGTCGTTTTAGACGAGCGCAAAGTGCCCGGCGGTCAATATTACAAACAGTCGACCGAACAGCCTCCGATGGACTGCCAGCAACAAGAGGGAGCCGACTTATTGCAAGAGGCGCGCGACAGCGGCGCCGAGATCATTGGCTCTGTCGAAGTGTGGGGGGCATTCGATGGGCCACTATTTATTGCCGACCTTGAAGGTCGCGCACTTGTTGTTCGCCCACGCACTGCCATCATTGCGACCGGCGCCTACGAGAGGCCGACCGTGGCGCCGGGTTGGACGCTGCCGGGCGTAATGACAACGGGGGCCGCACAGACACTTTGGCGCAGCTATCGCACACTGCCCGGTCAACGTATCGCGATATGCGGATCTGGCCCGCTTAATGCTCAGGTTGCGCTGGAACTGGCGGATGGCGGGGCAAAGATATCCGTCGTGGCCGAAGCCGCGGCGGCGCCATGGCATCATCCTTGGGCAGGTCTACGTACGACGCTTCTTGATCCCGGACTTGTGCGCAAAGGTCTGGGAATGTTGCAAGGATTGCGCAAACACGGGGTTTCGATTGCCTACAGTACCCGCCTGCACCGGATTGAGGAAGAAGACGGAGCACTCCGCATTGTCCTCAAAGATCAGAGCGGCAACGAAACCTCCTCCATCGTAGACACAATCTGCATGAATATCGGTTTTGAGCCGCAAAACGAAATTCTTCGCCTCCTCGGCGCCGACATGACCTATGACAAGACCTTCGGCCATCTGCGTACTGTACGAGATGAAAGCATGCAGACAAGTATCCCCAACCTTTATGCCGTCGGCGACTGCACGGGTCTGGGCGGGGCACCTGCCGCCCGTCTCGAAGGTGAGATTGCTGGGAAAGCCGCGGCCGCCCAACTCGGGTTTGGCGACGCCTATGATCTGTACGCCCAAAGGCGCTCACTTAAGCGTCACAGGCGGTTCCAAAAAGCCTTGTGGCAGATGTACAACGTTGCGCCTTACTCGCTTTCTAACATGCCGCCCGAAACCATAATATGTCGCTGCGAAGAGATAACTCTTGGCCAGATCACCGAGGGTCTTTCCGACGCAACCGGCCACGTTGGCACCCTTAAACGTGCAACCAGAGTAGGCATGGGCCGATGCCAGGGACGATACTGCGGGCCGATATCGACCCGTCTCGTTGCGACCGCAAAGAGCCAGCCGATTGATGATCGAAGCCATTTCGCGCCCCGCGTCCCTATCAAACCCGTTAGCATTGCATCAATCCTCGCCGCGCAAGAGGCGCTGAACGAGAGTGACTGATGTCCTTGTCATCGGGGGCGGGATCGTGGGCCAAGTGACGGCGATAAGACTGGCAGAAACGGGCGCGCGTGTGGTCATAGTAGACGCGGCACAGAACGCAGGCTCGAACGCAAACGCTGGCAGTCTTCATGTCCAAATGCAAAGCCGGTTCATGC
>RCMY010004058.1_pt1 | contig 14286 bp, 15 predicted proteins | sample 2041341 | NCBI WGS metagenome assembly RCMY01 (sample SAMN09708234, study PRJNA481090) | Marine sediment metagenome, whole genome shotgun sequencing project.
ACTATTGGTAGTCTGAAGCAAGGAGACGATAAATGAACCATTTAGATCGTGACATAGCCCCCTTAACGGCAGCAGCCTGGCAGGAAATTGACGACGAGGCCAGTCGCACGCTGAAAGCGCTGTTAGCTGCGCGCAAGCTGGTTGACGTCACTGGCCCGCATGGCTGGGGCAGGTCGGCCATCGATTTAGGCCGTGTTGAAGCGCTTAAACCGAAGGGCAAAAGCGCCGTTCATGTCGGGCTGCGTAAGGTCCAACCGCTGGTAGAGATACGCGTGCCATTCACGCTACCTCGCGAGGAGCTCGACGCTATAGCTCGCGGTGCTAAAGATGCCGATCTGAGCTGCGTCTCGGCCGCTGCCAAAACCATCGCAGCGCACGAGGATGAAGCCGTGTTTGGTGGCATGCAGGCCGCAAATATTGAGGGTATTGTGTCGGCGTCGCCTTACACTGCACTAACGATTGATAAAGATTATGAAAACTTTCCGGTGCAGATCGCAGCGGCGATTAGCACGCTAACCGAGCGCGGTATTGATGGCCCGTTTTCAGTGGCGGTTGATATGGAAACCTATGTGGGTATTACCCGGGCCACGCAAGCGGGAACGTACCCGCTGTTGAAGGAGATTCGCAATGGCATCGATGGTGTGCTGGTGAAAACGCCGTTAGTTAACGGCTGCGTGGTTATGTCACAGCGCGGCGGTGACTTTGAGCTGTCGATCGGCCAGGATTTTTCCATTGGTTATCTTCAGCACAGTGCTACCGAGGTCAGCCTCTATATCGAAGAGAGCTTTACCTTTCTGAATCTGGCACCGGAAGCAGCCATTGCGCTGGAGATTAACGCTAAATAGAGTATGCAGCAGATCTCACTTGAATAGCTGCACGTTCGTAACGTGCGCGCAGGGCAGCGCGATTGAGTCGTTGGCATAGTGCCATAGTGCTCTCTCGCGTTTGACCCATGGCAAATTAGGTAGAAAGGAGGCAAGCGTACGCCGTTGCCTTTTAGTTCAGCCTTGACAGTAATTTAAAAACTACCAATCCGTTTGATTCAGCTCTACAATCCGAGCAGCTCATCAAGTACCCGATAGTCTTAATCGTCACAGCAGCAAGTAGACTCACCGCTATCAGCAGAGTTGATGAGCCACACTGCCGGTGGCAATTAAGCGCCACAACACGGATTGCCCTGACCCCGCTTTGCCTCCGGTTCGTTATCATCTTCTTTAGCGGTATTAACAGGTACAACATGACACGCAAGTACTGCCTTATTCTCGACCGTGACAGCGAGCATGCTGCTAGCTTGACGCAGCTCAGTGAGTCGCTTGGTTTTCATGTCAGCGTCTGCAGCAACCTTGCGCAAGCACGCGCGTATCTGGCCGAGGCTGAGTCTGCGCCGGATATTGCCTTTTTATCGATGGACCTGGACGACGGCGAAAGTCTGGTCCTGCTGGCGGAAGCCCAACTCGGCGATGCCGAAATTATGATGATGGGCGACGCCGACGACCCGCTGCGCGCGCACAAAGCCATGCGGCTTGGTGCCAGTTACTTTTTTTGCAAACCTTTTGATATTGATTTCGTGCAGCCGGCGCTGGTTGATACCGACCTCGACACTGCAGCTGACACGCGTGACGCTGATGTCAGTTTGCCATGCGTGGTAGACCAGTTCGGTCATCTCCGCGGTAGCTGTAAGTCCATGCGTAAGCTGTATAGAGTGTTGCGCAAAGTGGCGCCGACTAACGCCAGTCTTCTTATTATTGGCGAAAGTGGCACCGGTAAAGAGCTGGTTGCGCGCACAGTGCATGACCTCTCCCCCCGCGCCGAACAGAGCTTTGTTGCCTTCAACTGCGCAGCGGTGGCTGAAACGCTGATCGAAAGCGAGCTTTTCGGTCACGAAAAAGGCAGCTTCAGCGGCGCTGACAAACGCCACCTTGGATTTTTTGAGCGTGCCAATGGCGGCACGTTGTTGCTCGATGAAATCACCGAAATGAATATGGACCTGCAGGCCAAGCTGTTGCGCGTGCTTGAGACCCGCCAGATACGCCGCGTTGGTTCAGAACACGACATTGACGTTGACGTACGCATTATTTCGGCAACCAACCGCGTGCCTGAAGAGGCTGTACAAAAGCAACTGCTGCGTGAAGATCTGTATTTCCGGCTTGCGCAAATTCCTGTCAAACTGCCGCCGTTGCGAGATCGCGACGGTGACATCTGCGGACTGGCACAGTTCTTTTTAAACGAGTTAAATGCACGGCACGAGACCGAACTTGTGTTTGCCTCGGCTACGTTGCAAGCCATTAGCGATTACAACTGGCCCGGTAACGTGCGCCAACTGCGGCATGCCGTTGAGCGCGCCTATATTCTATCGGAGACGACGATAGGGCCCGAAGCACTGCCTGATTTCGATACGATCGCTCCGCTGCTGCCAGTCGCAGGGGAAACGCTCGATATTCCGCTTGAAAGTACGCTGGCAGAAGCTGAACAGCAAATAATTCTTGGCAAGTTACAAGAGAATGGCGGAGATAAGCGCAAAACTGCCGATGATCTCGGCATTAGCCTGAAAACACTCTACAACAGACTGAAAGACTACAGCGAGTAGCTACCGCCGCAGCCGGGATTGCGCTCGCATCGTCAGCGTCTGCTTGCTGGCATCAAAATACAAAGCATTCCAGGGGATGGTGATGTTTTGCCACGCGGTAGACAACACGACATGCGTGACTGCGCCGTCGTCGGTATCGATAATTAGCTCATTGGCGTTGCCCAAACGCTGTCCTTGTAGACCAATGACCTTGCTGTCCAATATGCAGGCCGTGTTTGTCGTCGTCATAGTTCGCTCCCGTCTAATGCTCGCCAATATGATTGGCCGGCGTCGCTATGGATTTACCCTGATGCTATTTAAGCAACTTGCATACCACCGGGAGCAACTTGCATACCACCGGGCTGCGTAGCTTAGGCGATAACGCGAGGGTGACGCATTGCGACCTGTTCTCCTCCAGACTGCATTATTACAGTGTATTTTTTACAGTAAATTTGTAAGGGGTACAACGCGGCGACAGGCTCTCCATGAGTTGCTGTGGAATGCGCAATGCTGCGCGCAGGTGGTGACGCGCGGTGTGTTTGGCACGTGGGTTGCTAACTGACGTTACTATTGTGGGATACAGGGCGAAGGCCACAGTCCTGGCTTAAGCAAATACCGTTCGAATCAGATAGAGGAACACTGCCATGTCGACAGCACAGAACAATAGACGCCGACCCTGTCGCGCCTTGCGGCAATCCGTATTTGCTTTGTTTGCGCTGGCAACTTGCACCGTTGCGCAAGCCGCAGGTGAGCCACTGCAGTGCGACGATGATGATGGCGCTATCGACTTGCCTGCCGATTTTTGCGCACTGGTTTTTGCTGATGACGTTGGCCCGGCGCGCCATCTGGCCGTGCGTGACAACGGCGACGTGTATGTGCGGCTGCGTGCGGCAGCTAGTGATAAAGAAGGTACCATCGTCGCGCTGCGCGATAGTACCGGCGACGGCCGCGCCGACCGCAGTCGGCGCTTCGCGGCAGAGGGCGGCACCGGCATAGCCATACGCGATAACTTTCTGTACTACAGCACGGAAACAGAGATATTGCGCTATCCATTACCTGAGCAGGAGTTAGCCCCAACGCAGAAACCGCAAACCGTGGTAGCGGGGCTAACGGCGCGCGGCCAGCATGCGGCCAAGTCATTTACCTTCGACGATGCAGGCAATCTTTACATTAATATCGGCGCGCCGGCCAACGCCTGCCAACAGCAAAGCCGCAAGCAGGGGTCGCCGGGCAAAGATCCTTGCCCCCTATTGGAGGACAGCGGCGGTGTGTGGCGTTTCGACGCTAACCGCCAGCAGCAGCAACAGGACGGTTCCAAAGCGCGATTTGCGAGCGGCATTCGCAACGCCGTCGCGCTGCAATGGCGCGCCGCAAACGACCAGCTATACGCCGTGCAACACGGCCGCGATCAGTTACACGACCTCTGGCCGGATCTTTATAGCACCGCGGAAAGTGCTGTGCTGCCGGCAGAGGAGTTGCTGGCATTGAACTCGGGCGACCGCTTCGGCTGGCCCTACTGTTACTACAACCAACGCAAAAAACGCCACGTGCTGGCACCAGAGTACGGTGGCGATGCTAATAAGACGGGCCGTTGCGCTGCATTCAAGCAGCCGGTTGCGGCGTTTCCCGGTCACTGGGCACCAAACGACCTGTTGTTTTATGGTGGCCAACAATTTCCGCAGCGCTATCAGGGTGCCGCGTTTATCGCCTTCCACGGCTCCTGGAATCGCGCGCCACAGCCACAGGCCGGTTACAAGGTGGTGGTAGTGTCGTTCGCCGATGGCAAGCCTGACGGCTGGGAAGAGTTCGCCACCGGGTTTACAGGCACAGAGAAAATCAGCGTACCAGGAGACGCGCGTTTTCGGCCAACAGGCCTGGCGCAGGGGCCGGACGGTTCGTTGTACATTGCGGACTCAGTCAAGGGACGTATTTGGCGGGTGATCCATACCGCTGCAACGTCGCGTAGTGCGCAGCAATAGCCCCTCCTTCGGAGGAGTATTTAACTGCGGGAGACCAACGACTGATGATTTATATAAAAGCCTATGCCGGTGCGCTGCTTGCGTTTCTGGCGCTCGATGCTCTCTGGTTGGGGCTGGTTGCAAAAAGTTTCTATGCCAGTCAGCTTGGCGACTTGATGCGCGATAAACCTCAATTCATTGCAGCGGGTGTTTTCTATCTCGCCTACGTTGCCGGCGTGGTCTACTTTGCGGTAGCACCCGCACTGAATGCGGCTAACCCGCTGCGAACCGCCCTGATTAGTGGCGCGCTGCTGGGCCTGTTGGCTTACGGCACTTACGATATGACTAACTACGCTACGCTGAAAGGCTGGCCGCCGTTACTGGTAGCCGTTGACCTTGCCTGGGGCACTGTGCTCACGGCGGCAGCCGCCGCTTGTGGTTACGCACTAACGCGTATTTAATCAGCGTTAGACTTGGCGTGTTTTGTGCAGCTTATTACCTGCACAATGTGCAGGGTCTATATATGGGCAAGCAAGCCAAATTGCACAGCCGCAGGCAGCGTGAGGCGTCAACTACCGGGAGGTAGTGACTGAAGTTATTCGACCACCGACATAAGCAACTCAACATTCAGGAATGGCATGGCCGTTCGAAGGAGAGTAGAAATGTTATACAACGCCAACGATTTACGCGGTTTCAAGCTGGAAGCGCTGGACGGAGATATTGGCCAGTGCGAAGACTTTTTATTCGATGATGAACACTGGACCATCCGTTACATGGACGCCCGCGCCGGCAACTGGTTTACCGGCACCAGGGTGCTCATCTCACCGGTTGCACTGCGCGAGCCGGATTGGGAGGGCCAGCGTTTCCCCGTTAATCTCTCTCGCGAGCAGATCAAAGACAGCCCGGCTATAACAGAAGATCAGCCCATCTCCAGGCGCTACGAGGCCAGTTATTATCAGTACTACGGTTATGGTTACTATTGGTTGGGTAACGACGTATGGGGTGCCGGAGCAAGTCCCTATCTATTGCAAGACGATGTGCTGGCGCAACAGATTGAGCCACCGCAGCCAGAGGGCGACAAACACCTGCGCTCGCTCAAGGAGGTAACCGACTATAGCGTGACTATCGACGATGAGCGCATCGGTAAAGTCGACGGCTTTCTGGTGGAAGACAGCACCTGGGCGCTGCGCTACCTGATCGCCGACACCGGCAAATGGCTGTCGCATCATCGTGTTGTGCTGCCGCCCAGCCTGATCAAGGAAATATCCTGGGCGGATCACGCGGTTGCTCTCAACGTCAGTAAAGAGGCGCTGGAGCAAGCGCCTGCGTATGACGACAACGGGCCGCTGACGCGCGAATACGAGCAGCAGTATTATCAGCACTTTGGCAAACGGCCTTATTGGCAATAACTAAATCAAACACAGAAAAATGTGAGGCAGGAATGACCGATAAACACCACCAACACAGTACCAGGACGAAACTCTCTCCAGCCATATTGTTTGGCGCAGTATTAGTCAGCGGTTGCGGGCAAGAGGAGTCGATGCAGCAGACCGATGCTGCCAGCAAAGACCCGCAGCGAATTGAAAATCCGCAGAATAATCCAGTGACTGATACACATGCAGAAGAGACCGATGACAGCGTACTGAACGAGTCCGGCCCGGCGCCGACGTCTAAACATGGCTCACTAAAACTCGCTATCGCCGAAATAAAGCCGGCTAGCGGCTCAGACGTAAACGGCAGTGTCAGCTTCAAACCAGGCCCCGACAGTGAACTCATGCAAGTTGAAATAAAACTGTCCGGCTTAAAAAGTGACAGTGAGCATGGCATACACATCCATGAATCTGGCGACTGCTCGGCGGCAGACGGCTCGTCTGCCGGCGGTCACTTTAATCCGTATAACGTCAGTCACGGCGCGCCGGATGCAGACGCACACCACGCAGGCGACATGGGCAACGTTACGGCTGATGCGCAGGGTGAGGTTGACACCACACTGAGCTTCGACTTTCTGACCTTCTCCGGGCCGGCAAATATTTTGGACAAAGCTGTTATCGTGCACAGCGAAGGTGACGATTTGAAATCCGATCCTGCCGGTGACGCTGGCGACAGGGTAGGCTGTGGCGTCATAGCGGCTGATCGCAATGTACTAATATCCGACGACGAGTAAAACTCCAATCAGATTCTGTTCGGAAAATAAAAACCAGGCGAGTACAATCAGGGTTAGCGGTATGCAGTCTGAAGGGTCGACAAATTAGCAGGAAAGCCTGATTGCAACGCCACAGGGATGTGGCGATTGAATCTATTCGGCCACCGGTACCATACCGTAATCCAATACTCGCTCAGTCAATTTTGAACGACTAAATACGGCCCCATAATAATGTTATTTGTTGCTTGCCTGTCGCGCTACAGTCTTTACGCTAGCCTCGCCATACTACTGCTGACTCCCCTCCAACTGTTGCACGCGCAGTCAGAGACTAACGAGGCGAGCGCCAAGCCCGCTGCACCTGCCACGCCAATTGAAGCGGCACCCGCCGCCGCGTCCGATGCCGACATTCAGCAGCGCATCGCCAACATCTATGCGCAAATCGATACGCTGGCGCAGCTACAGGTTGCGGTCAACGAAGGGGTCGCAACCGTTGCTGGTGAAGTGGCGAATGAAAAGCAGGCGCAGCGGGCGCTGGATCTCGCTAATCGACTGCAGGGCATTGTCACTGTAGAAGACGATATAGAGCGCACGCTGGACGTTGAAGAAAATATAACGCCGCTTGTCGATCAGGTGAAGCGCGACTCGAGGCGTTTCTTAAAAGCGTTGCCGCTGATTCTTATCGCACTGCTGGCGTTCGCGGCTATTGCTTTTGTTGGTCTAAGCCTCGCCAAGTGGTCGGCGCTGTGGCGGCGGCTGTCGCCCAACGTTTTTCTCGCCGAACTGCTTGCGCAAGCGATAAGAGTCGCCGCCTTTTTGCTGGGCCTGGTCGTAGCTTTGAATCTGGTGGGTGCTGCCGCACTGGTGAGCACTATACTAGGTGGCGCGGGCGTGCTTGGCCTCGCTATAGGTTTCGCGGTGCGAGACTCTATGGAGAACTACATATCCAGCATTATGCTCAGCATTCGCCAGCCGTTTCGCGCCAACGATCATGTGGTCATTGAGGCACATGAGGGCATTGTCATGCGCCTGACGTCGCGCGCCACCATATTGATGACGCTGGACGGTAACCAACTACGCATTCCTAATTCCACGGTATTCAAAGCCGTTATATTAAATTACACGCGCAATCCCGAGCGGCGCTTTGAGTTCAAGCTGGGAGTCGATGCCGCCGACGACCCGTTGGCGGCAATGAAATCCGGCGTGGAAGCTATTGGCAAGCTTGACTTTATCCTCGCCCAGCCAGTACCCGTCGGGCTGATTGAAAGCGTAGGCGACTCCAACATTGTGCTGAGCTTTGGGGCCTGGATTGACCAACAGCATACCGATTTTTTGAAAGCGCGCAGCCTGGCGATCAGCGCGGCAAAAAATGTACTCGAAGAACAAGGCTTCACCCTGCCTGAGCCGATATACCGGCTCAGGTTTGACAAATCAGTCACGCAGGTCAATCTTGGTGAGACAAGGCCTGCAGCCGGAGAAACACAGCCAAAGGCAATGCAGGGCGAACTCAGACCCAAACCCGAGCCGGCTGCGAAATTAACTAACGATGATGCTGCTATTGATGTGCGGCCCGATAAAAGACTGCAAGAGAAAGTCGACGCTGAACGCGCGCAAGACGATGGAGAGAGTAATCTGCTCGATCACAGCCGACCTGTCGAGTAGAGGGATTAGCCGCGAAGCGGCGTAATCCACCATTTTCGTTCCGTACTTTATTTTCGTTCCGTACTTTGCTGAACTACGCTAGCGGGATTGCGCTCTACTATCTAATTCGTAATTACATCCGGCTGCACCGGCGGTACTTCGTCCGGGGTTGCGGGCGGCTCAATATCCGGCCTGTCAGGTTCGTTAGGCGGCAGCTCCTGCGGGTCCGGCGTTTGCATTGGCGGCTCTTCAATCGGCGGCACCTCAGGCACCGGATTGCCAGGCGGTGCCTGCTCTGGAACAGGGTTTTCAGGGGGGGTTGGCTGCGCCATGGCAGAAGTAGTGGATAAAATTGATTGCTCCATTGTCTTCTCCTAAGTTTTGCACGCTCATTATGAGCATTGATGGAAAGCTGGAGGGCTAAATCCCCTCTTGTTGTTGCATTGTAAACGTATGTTTTTTGGCAACAGTCTTCTGCTGCTCCGCCATACGGTCAATGATTTCCGCCAGATTCGGCGGTAGCTGTTCCTGTTGCAGTTGCTGGTATAGGTCTAAAATGGTGTTATCAATGGTCTGCGTTATTGACTGTACATCACTCAATGTCAGCTCGCCGTCCGCCGTATCGCGCTCCGGCGCTTGCCATAAATCTTCAGTGCGAGCAAACTGCAGTTCAGTCTTCAGCAGCTTTTCCTCGGCATCGCCACAATAAGTCTGCAAATCATCCGCTTGCGCGAACTGCTGTTGTGCGAGATCCTCCTCTAGCAATAGCTTTAAATCGCCCTCTGTATGCGCAGTTAATTCGCGATAGTATTTACCTGCCTGTTGGTGGTAGGCAATAACACCTTCGATCACCTCAGCAAATGTTTGAAAACTCATAAATCACCTTTAGGAACCGCTATCAGAGATCTGGCAGACCGGTTTAAACCGATCTGCCAGACCGACTCGAGGGTCAGTGCTAGAAGTTGTAGCCGATACCTACGCTATAAAATACTGCGCCGTCATCGTAATTGCTGTCAATTTCGTCGGTTGATTCGAAGAAGAAGTCGTACTCTGCCTGCAGGGTGATATAGGTCTTATCGAGCACATACGCTTTAAAACCCAACTCCAATCCAGCAATCGCCGTCTCGTCGATGTTCTCACCGTAGATGCCACCAATATTGGCACCTACAAACGGCAGGAATTTAGCGCTACCGAAATGATAGTCAGCAAATAATCGAGTTGCGCCGTTCCAGTTATCCTCGCCGTTGTCTACCAAAGAAGCATTCACAGTTTGGCGCAGGCCGAATTGAAGGTTGTCGGATGCAAACATGCCGAATTCGCCATTAACGCCGAAAGTGTTGTCATTAAAATTCTTATCGCTTGAACCGCTACCGGAGAGAGTGAATGTACGGTCGCCAGCTTCAGGGCCGGCGAGAGCGGGCATGGCGACGCATAAAGAAAGTGCGCCGATTTTAAGTGCTTTGTTAATCATAGGAAGTATCCTGTTAAGAGTTGAAAAATTCGATAACGCTGTGGCGCTCTTGCAGTATTTTCTGGAAAATTTCACCAACCGTTGTCGTTAACGCATTACTTTGCAAGCAATGCGTATGCCAGTGTATTCAATTAAAATAGCCGACCCTTAAGGTAGAAATGGTGCAATAGTGATCGGCTATACGGTGTTTCTCTGTATGCCTGGTGTTATTTGTTCAATAGTTTGTATTAATTACAAAAGATTTGACTGTGTACCCGCTTGTGGCCCCTCCGCACCTCTCTGCTGCGTTCCTCTCTATGGCACACAGCTTGCAGAACGTTACGTGGAGCATATTAGAGCGTGAGTCGAATCAGTTGCTGTTGCAGGTGGCCAGCCTCGAAAATTCGACTTGCTTGCTGGTGGCTTGTTGGTCGTCAGTGGGCAACGACTTGTGCCTCACCGCACCTAACTACAGAGAACCTCAGCTATGAAATATACGTCGTATAAACTTATCGCCATTCTATTATCCGCTGGCCTGGTCATGGCCGCTTGCTCTAAATCGAGCGAGAATGATATGGACGCTGCCGATTCGACCGCAGCGGCACCGGCAACACCAGGTACTGAGGCCAGTGCCGAACAAACTGAAGAGTTTATGCAGCGGCCGCCGTCAGCCAGACTGCCGGGAGAGGAGGCTGATGGCAGCGAAATAGACGCGCAATCACAGCAGGCGTTTACTGAGCTCGATAAAAATGCCAATGGTTTGCTGAGCGCAGAAGAAGCCGCAACGGAAGAGAAGCTTACCCGGCAGTGGCAAGCGTTGGACAATGATGCTGATAATCAGCTCGACGCGATCGAGTTTTCCAAATTTGAAGCGTCAGACGAAGACGCGACAAACGCTGGCAACGGTCAGTGAGTGGCACCACGCCAGGCCGTTACGTTAGCCGGCAGCACTAGTGTGTGATGGCCGTCGATACTCGGCCACGGTAAAGCCCAGCAGCAGCCAAAAGCCGCCAACAAGGAGGCCGGCGGCAACGTCACTCAAGTAGTGTACGCTGAGGAAAATTCTGCTGAAGCCAACCAGGGCAATTAGCGCGACGGTCCAGTAGGCTACTTCGAAGCGCGCGCGCCTGGACGCAAGGTCGCGGGCGATGGCGTACGCGATAAACCCGTAAACGGCCATCGCCCCTGTGCTGTGGCCGCTGGGGAACGACGGTGTGACTGCCGTCACTTCAGTAAGAAACTCTGGCCGGGCGCGGTCGAAACCATACTTGCCTGCCGTTGTGGTGAGCTGTGCGCCGACCACCGTTAGCCACAGCGGTAATATTAACCGGCCGCTCGCGTGAGCCCACAAAAATCCTGTGCTCACCAGCGCTACCGCCAGCAGTGTAGTGAAGCTGCCAAGGTCAGTAATTTTTGCAAACAGCGAAACCAGGTCTGCACTTCGGTAATCACTGAACGCCGCATTGATTTGTGCATCAAGCGCAATCATTTCATCAGCTTCTACCAGCTCTTCAACAATGCCTCCAAGTAACGCGACAATGTAAAAAGCCGCCACGCAGAGTAAAGTCAGCGGTAAACCCGTAAACGTTCTGGTATTCAGTCGCGCTCTCACAAAACTTGCTGTGCGGGGGAATCTCGCGGCGAATAGTTCACGCAAAGGCTGTGCCCGTCGGGCTGCTTCGGAATTTATCAAACGCGTCAGCATAGACCGCCACAATCGCGGTGCCACGCGCATAGCCAGCCTTACAACGTAAGACAGCAGCAGGAGGAGGATGAACGCGATTAGCACTATCACAGCATCACTCCAAAATTATGTTTTAAGAAATTTCTACTACCCATTCTGCATCCTCAAATTCGCCAATCACTTTTACGTCACAAAATTCTGCCTGCTCGGCAATAATGGCCTGCACCTGCTCGTCCGGTCTGGCTTCCATTGCGTCGCGCTGGGCCTTGCTGTCCCATTCGGCAATCGCCAGCAGTACCTGGTTGTCGCCAATTTTACGATGCAGGCGCGTGCCGCGTGCGCCCGGCGCCTGCTGAATAATCTTACTCGCCCGCAGCCAGGCGTCGGCATACTGTTCGGCTCTGTAGCCATGTTGAACATGTACTTCAAATATAAATTTCATTGATTTACACCTGTTTGAACTATGAGTAAGTGCCGTTGATAGGTTTTACTGGCAAGTCTCGCGCCAAATTTCAGCAAGAGGATAAGCGAGGGGCTTGTACCCTTAAGCCTGCAGGGTCGAATAAGTTCAACCCTACAAAAATAAACATGCCAAACATTGCCTTGCTAGCGGTTCCCGGGCCGGTGGCCGGCCATTGCAAAACGGCAGTTTCTACAACGTGGTTGTAATATTTTCGCACTTCGAATGTGCGTTAGTGTGTAGTGCCTGTCTGTTCAACCCACTTTGCCAGAGTAGACAACAGGCAAGAGTTGGCCGCTTACCCATGGCTTGCGGCTTTGCGACGTATAAGCAGCGCATTACGCAGCAGGGTTGTAGACCATAAAGCGACGTGTACTGGTTGGCAATCATTTTGCATTAGAGTCTGAGTATCAAGCAAAAGTATTTGTTACGGGCGTGGCCTAATATCACCGTTCGTGTTACTTGAAGCAGCATACATCAATTCTGACGGAGACAAGTCCATGGCTACATCCACATCAAACACGGCAAGCAGTAAGCGGTCGGCAACGCAGGGCAGCGGCTCGCAGGCTGATCGCAATGCCGAACAAGTTAGCGAGACACTTAAAAAAGACAACGAGTCGATCCTGCTACTGCTAGATATCCTCCGCCGTCAACAGCAATTGCTAACCGGCAAGCGCACGCCGGACTATGCGGCGCTGGGCAGCATTGTTGAATTTGTTGATCATTATCAATCGAGTATCCAGCAACCGCGTGAAGAACTGCTGTTCCGCGCGCTTGAGCTGGGCGATAGCGCCGTGACGACGAAACAGAAGATCGATACGCTACGCACTGACAATGAAAAAATTGAGCGGGAGTTGCAGGCGGTCGATGAGCGTGTCAGCGCCATTCGCGCCGGTGAACAGCGCGCTAACAAAAAGCTGCTGCACGACAAGCTGCAGGACCTGACCCGGATGATGACCGAGCACGTCGATAGCGTGCAGCAAACGCTGCTGCCTATTGCCAAGCGAGTGCTGTCGGCAAGCGACTGGGAAACAATGCGGATCAGAATCCAATACCTCGAACAGGAAGAGCCAACCAGGGCTTTCACGGCAGCGCGCCGCGACGAGGCTACTGCTGTTGAAGAAGACAATGCTAAAACTGAAACTGAGGCTGTCAGCAAGTCGATGACACTGCGCCAGTTACTCAGCCCCGTTGCAGTGGTTGAGAGCACCGTTGCCTGGTGGCGAGGCGTGTCGCGTTTAGGAAGCATCGCGCGGCATGTCCTGCAAGGTGAAACCGAACAATTGAAGGGCATCAGGCCGGTTGTAACAGAAACCGCTGCCGCTACCATTCAGCCGTATAAAACTCGTGTGCATGCGCTGGGCAATTTGCTGACAAGGCAGCTGCGGGCGTAACTCAATAGCTGGTCGGCTGCGACATTCGTAGCGATGCTAAACAGTAGGTGTATATTAGGTCGGCACGCGTCTTGCGTGCAGCCTGGCTAGGCAAGCAGTCATTATTACCGCGCTATCAATAAAGAGGTTATAGATTATGTCCGATGACAAACGTAAACCAACCACCACCGACGCCGGCATAGGCGTTGCCAGCGATGACCAGTCTCTGACCGTTGGCCCCGACGGGCCGATCGTGCTGCACGATCACTATCTTATCGAGCAGATGGCAGTATTCAACCGTGCCAACATTGCCGAACGCCAGCCGCATGCGAAAGGCGGAGGGGCATTCGGCACATTCGTCACCACCGAAGATGTTAGTGCATACACCAAGGCTGCACTGTTTCAGCCGGAAGTGGAAACCGATATGCTGGCACGCTTTTCCACCGTAGCCGGCGAGCGGGGCAGCCCCGACACCTGGCGCGACCCGCGCGGTTTCTCACTGAAGTTTTATACCTCGGAAGGCAACTTCGACCTGGTCGGCAACAACACGCCGGTGTTCTTTATGCGCGACCCAATGAAGTTTCAGCACTTTATTCGCTCGCAGAAGCGCCGCTCTGACAACAACCTGCGTGACCACGACATGCAGTGGGATTTCTGGACGCTGTCGCCCGAGTCGGCACATCAGGTGACCTGGCTGATGGGCGACCGCGGTATTCCCAAGTCATGGCGACAAATGAACGGCTACTCCAGCCACACCTATATGTGGATCAACGCTGAGGGTGAACGCTTTTGGGTGAAGTATCATTTCAAAACCGATCAAGGCATAGACTATCTTCCCCAGGACGAGGCTGACCGCCTCGCCGGAGCCGATGCCGACTATCACCAGCGCGATCTTTTTAACGCTATAAAGCGCGGCAACAATCCAAGCTGGACGCTCAAGGTGCAGATTATGCATTTCGAGGAGGCTAAAACCTACCGGCTTAACCCCTTCGATTTGACCAAGGTGTGGCCGCA
>RCMY010003319.1_pt1 | contig 14282 bp, 12 predicted proteins | sample 2041341 | NCBI WGS metagenome assembly RCMY01 (sample SAMN09708234, study PRJNA481090) | Marine sediment metagenome, whole genome shotgun sequencing project.
ATGGTCACAACACCTACAATCTTGCCGTTGGGTATCCTAAAAGGACGGACCATATCGGGCTCACGATAGCGCAGCACAAGGAATGAGACAGCGACTAAAGTATAGGCAATAACAATACCAAAGCCACCCGCAGTCACAATCCAAACCAGCATTTTGCGACCGAATAATGGGGCGATAGTGGCAAGACCACCGATAAGTAGGATAGCGTTAGTTGGTGTATTGTATTTCGGATGTAACCTACCTAAAAATGCTGGTAACATATGCGTTTTTGACATGGCATATAACAGACGGCTACCGCCAATTAAAAAGGCATTCCAGCTCGACATAATACCAAGCACACCGCCGATGACTAGTAAGATACCTGCCCACTTACCTTGCCATGCATTGGTCATCGCATCAGCGGTTCCTAAGCTTGAGGTTTCTGCTTGTACCAATGGCAGTGTCGTACCGACACTCCAAATCACACCTATATACCACAATACTGCAATAATAAGAGAGATAATCAAAAACTTACCAATGTTTGGTCGAGTCAAATTAATCTCTTCAGCGGCTTGTGGAATAACGTCAAAGCCCACGAACATAAAGGGCACCATGACAATAACCGCCATTATACCGCCAACACCAGCGATAAATGCAGGTGCTTGCACGGTGTTAGAGGTCTCAGGATTGAACAAGACCGCGCCAACAAACAACAATATGCCGACGAACAAAATCCCTACTACCGCTATCTTTTGGAACCAAGCACTTACTTCCATGCCACGGATATTGAGCCAAGTGACTAAGATTGAACCGAGCATACCGACACCCGCCCATGTCGCATAGACATCCCAGCCAGCAACATTCCAAAGGTAACCTTTATTAAAATTAGGAATCAGATATTCAACTACCGTTGGCAGTGCCACCGCTTCAAAGGCAACTACCGAGAAATAACCAAACAACATACTCCATGAGCAGATAAAGGAGACATTAACCCCCAAAGCTCGATGCGTATAAGTATGCTCACCGCCGGTAACTGGCATAGATGAGCACAGCTCAGCGTAAGCAACACCAATCAGTACTACCGCTGTACCACCAATCAAGAACGCAACTATAGCGCCCCATGTACCAGCAGCAACAACCCAACCACTGGATAAAACTACCCAGCCCCAGCCAACCATTGCGCCGAACGCTAAGGCGATAATGTCAAACACCCCTAGCGATTTTTTCAATCCAGACATAATCTACTCCTTGTCTATGTGTCATCCTTGATGGGTTAGACTCATACTGATTTAATCAGCTGAGCCTATATAAATCAAACTTAGTTCGTTAATAGTACTATTTTTAGTAACGATTTATCCGTTTTTTTAATCTATCTAAACACTACTAATGTGAGAATGCCATAAACAGCAACGGCGTCTTGTCATGCAAGGCGCCGTTGTTTAACTTAGACTACTATTTGATATAGACTTAGTATCACACGTTCTAAGTATTGCCTTGCTTAATGTCTGACTTATCCAACCTCATCACTTATAAGCGACTGTTCATTAAGCAGTCAATAAAGTTTTGATAATATCAAGACCTTCTTGCAATACTTCTTCTTCAACAGTGAGCGGCACCATGATGCGGATTGCATTACTATGCATCCCACAAGACGCTAGTAACAGCCCATGCTCAAAAGCCTTGGCTTTTAGACTGGCAGTCGCAGCGGCATCAGGCTTGCCATCGCTATCGATTAATTCAAAAGCTAACATCGCACCTTTATGACGAATATGACCAATCGTACTCAGCTGCATGTCCTTTAAGAATTTTTCAATCTTATCGCCAATTTCAATACTACGCTCAAGTAAATTTTCTTCTTCGATCACTTCCATCACGGCTAAAGCTGCCACGCAAGCTAGCGGGTTACCAGCATAAGTACCGCCTAGACCACCCATTTTCGGGGCATCCATTATCTCTTTACGACCAACAACTGCAGAGATCGGATAACCACCGGCTAAGCTTTTGGCGCAAGTCATCAGATCAGGCTCAACACCTAATTGCTCAGCGGCAAACAAGGTACCCGTTCTAGCAAAGCCACACTGCACTTCATCAAAAATCAGCACAATGCCATGCTCATCACAAATAGCCCGTAGAGCTTTAGCGAATGAAGGCGTGACTTGATGAAAACCACCCTCGCCTTGTACGGGCTCAATAATCATTGCCGCCACTTCACTAGGATCAATATCGGCCTGAAAGATCATCTCAAGGCTGTGCAATGCTTGCGCCTCACTAACGTTATGCTCCTCGCATGGAAATAACGCATGAAAAATAGATCCTGGCATCGGGCCAAAGTCTTTTTTGTACGGTATGACTTTACCGGTTAAACCCATGCACATTAGGGTGCGACCATGCCAGCCGCCAACGAAAGAGATAATACCAGAACGACCTGTTTTAGCACGGGCGATTTTGATTGAGTTCTCGACCGCCTCTGCGCCAGTGGTCAAAAAGAAAGCTTTTTTATCACCGCTAATAGGGGCTGCTGCGCAAAGTTTTTCAGCCAGCTCGACATAGCATTCATAATTAATCATCTGCGCTGCCGTATGCGTAAACTTATCTAGCTGCTCATGGACGCGCTGGGTGATTTTAGGATGGCTATGACCGGTGTTAAGTACTGAAATACCACCAACAAAATCAATGTAGCGATTGCCTTCAATATCCCAAACTTCTGAATTCTTCGCATGGTCGGCGAAGATAGGAAAAGCTACGCCAAGCCCAGTTGGTAGTACTGCTTTGCGGCGCTCAAATAACGATTGATTGGTTGCTTTATTAGTAGTCATAAGAATGTCCTTTTCTGTATTTTTGATATAAAAGTTATGGGGTTGATAGTTGTTTATTTAGTAAATTCTAAAATCTACAGCAATTCGTATCGCTTAGCTTATTAAAAAACCAACCGCTAAGCTGAACGAATAGAGCTAGCTGATGTCTGAACACCAGTATTTAGTGACGACGTACTCTTCGATACCATATTTCGAACCTTCACGGCCAAATCCTGACTGCTTAACACCACCAAATGGAGCGACCTCAGTAGAGAGCATGCCTGTATTATGACCAACCATACCATACTCTAAGCCTTCTGTAACGCGCCATGCACAAGCGTAGTTGCTGGTATAAAAGTAAGCGGCTAAGCCATAAATAGTATCGTTGGCAGCATGGATAACTTCCTCTTCACTAGAGAAGGTAAATATCGGCGCGATAGGACCAAATATCTCTTCACTAGCGATATCCATGTCGCTGCTAATATCGCTAATCACAGTAGGGTTATAACTGAGCGCTGATGCGCTATTGGTGCTGCCACCAGTAATCAAAGTCGCTCCTTTGTCCAAGGCATCTTTTAGTAACGCTTGTACTTTTTGTAGTGCTTTTTCATTGATCAAAGGACCAACGTTGACCCCTTCATCCATGCCGTTACCGACTTTGAGCTCAGCGACTTTTTTAATAAAAATATCTAAGAATTCATCTTTGATAGTGTCCTGTACATAGACACGGTTGGCGCAGACACAAGTTTGACCAGCGTTACGATATTTAGACGCAATCAGGCCGTCAGCCGCTTTTTCTAAATCAGCATCAGCAAAGACGATAAACGGGGCATTACCACCCAGCTCTAACGAGAGTTTCTTAATGGTTGTGGCACACTGAGCCATTAAGGTACGACCCACTTCGGTGGAGCCTGTGAACGATAACTTATGAATGCGCGCGTCCCCTGTGAGGATTTCACCGATGACTGAGGACTTGCCAGTGACTACTTGAATAACGCCGGCTGGAATACCGGCTTGCTCAGCTAAAGCTACCATCGCTAAGGCCGAAAACGGCGTTTCAGTAGCGGGCTTGATAATCATTGTACAGCCAGCCGCCAAAGCGGGAGCAGCTTTGCGAGTGATCATTGCTGCTGGAAAATTCCAAGGGGTAATTGCCGCACAAACACCGACAGGCTGCTTTAAGATAACATAGCGTAACTCTGCTTTGCTAGAGGGTATGACATCACCATAGACCCGTTTGCCTTCTTCAGCAAACCAGCGAATAAAGCTATTAGCGTAGCCAATCTCACCACGAGATTCGCTTAAGGGCTTGCCCTGCTCAACCGTCATGATAATCGCTAAGTCCTCGCAATTATCATCGATAAGGTCTGCCCATTTCTGTAGCAGTACTGAGCGCTCTTGCGCTGTTTTTGCAGCCCATGCCACTTGTACCTCATGAGAATATGCGACCACATCATTGACGTCTTGGGTAGTTAGACTTGGAATAGTACCGATAACGTCGCCACTAAACGGATTGGTTACTTCAATAGTGGCAGCATCACTAGCCCCATACCAGCCATCTTTGATGAAACATTGTTGCTTGAGTAAGCTTGGATTGGATAAATTTAGTGCTGTATTTACTGATATATTTGACATCAAAACGCTCCTTGTCGTTAAGCTTTAAGTTCAAGCTTATTACTTTTATTATTGATTGATTGGTATAAAAAATAAGTTATGATTCAATAAATGATTGATAACCAGCAGCTTATTCTATAATATAGATTTTGTTCCGCATGCTGAACGCTTGTTCTATATATGAGACTTCATTATAGGAACGATAGGCTATACTTTGCAACCTTTATTATTGATATTATTATTACGATTTTAGTCGCTATTTTTGAGTTATAGGAAATCTATGAGCACTGCCGCCGTTCCCGCTTTGGACAAGACTTTTCAGATATTAGATTTGATTACTGATAGTGCACAGCCATTGACGGCTGCGCATATCGCTCGACAATTAGATCTTCCTCGTAGCTCTACTCATAATATTTTGCAAAGCTTGCTAGCCAAGCATATTATCTACAAAGACGCCGATAGCCGCTTTCACTTAGGCTCATACCTTTTGTATTGGGCGGGCAAGTATGAGCAGCAGCAAGGCGTCATACAGTTATTCAAAGACCTCATTGTGCAGTATCCTATCTTATTGCAGCATACCGTTACTTTATCCAAACTCGACTTAGGTGAAGTGGTGTTTTTGGCATGTCATGAGGCGCCTGCAGCACTTGGCTTTACCTTTCGCGCCGGTGTTCGCGTGCCAGCCGTGTTTTCAGCGACCGGCAAAGCAATGCTGTCAACCTTATCGTCACAAACCATAGAATCCTTATATGAAAGCGACTTTCCTGAGCCACTAACGCCCAACAGTGTCACTGACTTTGCCACCTTATCCACTGAGCTTACTACCATTCATAACAGCCGTATCTCACTCGATGACGGTCAGCTGCGTGAGGGTATGTATTGCTTAGGTACTTATATTCGTAACGCTTCAGGCCATGCTATTGCCGGTATGGCGGTTAGTTTTTTGCAAGCTGAATACGAAGCCAATCGTAGCGAGGTTAGCGCAGTGCTCATTGAATTAGCTGAGCAAATCGAGCTGCGTTTGGGATTTAACGCTGCGCACTCAGTATAGATAACCGCATCATATTGGTTGATTATCATAACTTTATTCTTCAACTAACCCTAATAAAAAAGCCTGTAAGTTATCATTAAGCTTGGGTAGGTAGTAGCCACCCTCGACTAAGACAATCAAAGGTTTGTTTAGCGCTTTTAGCTTTTGGGCTAAAACCTTAAAGCCTTCTGTGCTGACTTGACATCTCGCTTCTGGATCGTCTTTATAAACGTCGAATCCTAAAACATGAATAACAACGTCAGGCTCAAACTGTTTAACCGTTTCGATTGATTTATCGACATAATCAAAGAACCCAGCTTCACTAGTACCGTGCGGCATCGGGAAGTTAATATTGTAGCCCGCACCCTCGCCTACTCCTATCTCAAACTCATGTCCGGTAACGGCGGGGTAAAAGTTAATCGGACTGCCATGTACTGAGGTATACAGTACGTCTTTGCGCTCATAGAAGATCTCTTGGATACCCTGACCATGATGCATATCTGTATCTATAATGGCTATTTTCTGATATTTTTGAAGTAAGTGTTCAGCGATGATGGCCGCATTATTTAGGTAACAAAACCCGCCCGCAGCGCTCTTTCGAGCATGATGTCCAGGCGGCCGCGAAAAACATAGCTGCACATCAGCTTCACCGCTGTCATCACTTAATAGCGCATCAGCTGCCGTCAGTGCCGTTTGTGCAGACCAATAGATTGAAGTCCAAGAATGCTCACTGATTGGCGCACTATCATCCGCCTGATATTTGGCCGCTTTTGCCATTATGCCAAGCCCGGGATTATCATACGGTACATAGATACCAGTTTGCACTTGTGCGCCCAAGTCCTCATCTACCGCCATCCATTCCTCATAGCCATGCTGCAAGAAGTCAACATAACCAAAATCATGAACGGCTAATATCGGCGTCATACCTATATCTTTGGCCGTCGTCACTGTCAACCCTAACGCAGCGGGTGCTTTTAATAGCTCAGTCATGCGCTCCGGTACCTCTAGCGGCTCGTGCATTTTTCCGTAAGAGAAATAAGGTAGCGGTCTATGTAGGCTTAGATTGTCATGACTATATATTTTCATGCTTACACTCCATGGTTTGCGGTAAATTCCATTTTTAGTTTTATTACTAGGGTCTGTTAAATAAGCGAATCAAATCAGTATTAGTTAATACTTATAACGCTTATAGCATACTAAACAATACCATCAGCTTTAAGCTTAGCTATCATCTCGCTATCATAACCAAGTGCCGCCAGCGTACTATCGGTATGCTCACTCAAACGTGGTGGCGGCGAGCGATAACTGACTGGCGATGCAGAGAGTTTGATAGGATTGCCTAAAGCTTTAACTGGACTGCCTTGTGTGGTAAAGTCAATAACCATCTCGCGTGCTACCGCTTGCGGCATCGCTAAAGCTTCAGCGACATTGTGAATGGCACCAGATGGCACGCCTGCTTCAGAAAGCACCTTTAACCAATGTTCGCGTGACTGCTGAGCAAACTTCTCGCTTAACCATTCAGATAACAGTTGACGATTTTCTACGCGGGCAGGATTGGTAGTGAAGCGACTGTCTTGATACCAGTCGACTGCTAATATACGGCAGAGTTTAACAAACTGCTGATCATTACCGCAGGCTAAGATAAAGTGCTGATCACCCTCAGCCTCAAACACTTGATAAGGGACGATATTAGGATGCTGATTGCCTAGTCTCGGTGGCACTTTACCTGAGGCTAAGTGGTTCATGCCGACGTTGGCAAGCATCGCAAGGGCACTGTCTAAAAGCGCTACATCGACATGCTGTCCGCACCCGCTATGTTGCCGTGCTATCAGAGCGGCTTGAATACCAATAGTCAGCTGCAATCCTGCGAATAAATCGACAACGGCTACCCCTACTTTATGCGGCTCGCCATCGCTCGGACCTGTGATACTCATCAATCCTGATAGACCTTGGATAATATAGTCATAACCTGGCAGCTTGGCATCAGGGCCAGTCTGACCAAAACCCGTTAGTGAGGCATAAATTAAGCGTGGGTTAGACGATTTTAAGCTGGCATAATCTAAACCGTATTTCTTCAGACCACCCACTTTAAAGTTTTCGACCACGATATCGCTATCAGCGATAAGCTGCTGAATAATGGTTTGTCCAGCTGACGTAGTAATATCGACCGTGAGTGATTTTTTATTACGATTAATAGTGGCATAGTAGGCGGAAGTCTCATCGCTAAAAGCAGGCGGCGCCCAATGCCGAGTCTCATCACCTATATGCGGGCGCTCGACTTTAATGACTTCTGCTCCTAAATCTGCCAACACTTGAGTGCAAGATGGTCCTGCTAATACTCTGGATAAATCTAAAACTTTTATACCGTGCAAAGCGCCTTTTGCAGCATTATTATTAGTGTTGTCTGTAGTCGTAGCCATAAGAATCTCCTTTATTTTAGTAACTCTTTACGCACTTTTCTTGATACATTTATTATTTTTTGCTTGCAAGCTGTTATTAATAATGAGTAATCAATAAAAAAGCGTACGTTACTGAACGCTATATTAAGAGCTGAACAGTAGCGCACGCTTGTTATTACAATTAGCTAAAGTATCTTAGTAGAACGCTTGAATACCTGTCTGCGCACGACCTAAGATAAGCGCATGGATGTCATGAGTGCCTTCATAAGTATTCACCGCCTCTAAGTTCATAACGTGACGGATAATATGATACTCATCAGAGATGCCGTTACCGCCATGCATATCACGGGCAACACGAGCTATATCGAGCGCCTTGCCACAGTTGTTACGCTTAATCAGCGATATCATCTCCGGCGCCGCATTATGTTCATCCATTAAGCGACCAACTCGTAGCGCCGCTTGTAGACCAAGGGTAATCTCCGTTTGCATATTGGCAAGCTTTAGCTGTATTAACTGAGTCGCAGCTAGCGGACGTCCAAACTGCTTACGATCGAGCGTGTACTGACGCGAGGCTTTCCAGCAAAATTCAGCTGCGCCCATAGCACCCCAAGCGATACCATAACGCGCTTTATTTAAGCAGCCAAAGGGTCCTTTGAGTCCACGAATATCTGGAAACGCATTAGCTTCAGGGACGAATACTTTATCCATGACAATCTCACCTGTCACTGATGCACGTAGCGAGAACTTGCCGCCAATTTTGGGTGCTGATAAGCCTTTCATACCTTTTTCTAAGATAAAGCCACGAATGATACCTTCGTCATCCTTAGCCCAAACTACGAATACATCAGCGATAGGACTATTGGTAATCCACATCTTAGTACCGGTCATCTCATAACCGCCAGCGACTTTACGTGCACGTGTCGACATAGAAGCAGGATCTGATCCTGAGTCCGGCTCAGTTAAGCCAAAGCAGCCAACGTATTCGCCAGAAGCCAGTTTTGGCAAGAACTTTTCTCTTTGTTCTTCAGTGCCGTATTCATAGATTGGATGCATGACCAAACTTGATTGCACACTCATCGCTGAGCGATAGCCTGAGTCAACCGCTTCAATCTCTTTGGCAAGCAGACCATAAGCGACACTAGACATGCCCGCACAGTCGTAACCTTCAATAGTCACGCCAAGCAAGCCCATCTCGCCCATTTGACGCATGATATTGCGATCAAAAACCTCGTTACGATTGGCCTCAACTATGTTTGGCATCAGCTCCTTTTGGAAGAACTGATGTGCGGTATCATTGACCATACGCTCTTCATCAGTTAACTGATCGCGTAATAAGAATGGATCTTCCCAATCAAAACTTGGGCTTGAATCAGTACGTAGGGTAGTTGGTGTTGTCATGTCGTGCTCCTTGACGGGTATGCTTGGTGTGTATGTTTAAGCGCTGTATCTACAATTTATCTTTAAATGTTAGCTGTGAGATTTAAACGGTTTAACTTGAATCGACTGCTTGATTTATAAGTTCCACTATGCGAAACTTGGTTTCACAATATAGAACCATTTAAGCAGAAATTTTGTCTGCTGTAAACCTTTATACTATAAATTGGCAATAAAATGAAAAAAAACTTACCAAACGCTGAGACGTTACTAGATCGTATGAACGCTAACCTTGCCCAAAGCAAAGCAGCTGACGACCGACAGTTCGTTACTGCGCTTGGTCGTGGATTGACTTTACTTACCGCATTTGAGCATGATGAACAGCTCAGCCACCAGCAGTTGTGTAAGATGACTGGACTACCCAAAGCTACTGTTACACGGCTGATTTATACCTTGAACACGCTTGGGTTCTTACGCACCACTGTGCAAGGGCAATATCAGCTGGGTAGTAGTGCCGTTCGTCTAAGCGCTAGCGCCTGGAGTCAGCATGATTTGGTAGCACTGGCGGAACCTCTACTACGTCAGTTTGCGCTAGACCATGAGGTCTCAGTAAATTTAGCCACTGAAATTGAGGGAGAGATGCGTTATCTGGCATGCTACCGTAGTCCTGCTCGGCTTTCAGTCAACTTACAAGTGGGCTCGGCGGTACCTATTGCAGATACCGCAATTGGACGGGCATTTTATGCTATGAGCTCGCCTACTAGACAAGCGGTAATTGATACTAATTTGCAAAACCGGCTTGTTGAGGCGGATTTTCTTCAAGCACGAACGACTTTGATAGACTCAGCACAGTATTACCAAACCCACGGCTATACCCTCTCTGATGGTGAGTATTCAGCAGATATATTGGCAATAGCCGTAGGGGTGTTTGATGTGACGACCGGACACTATGCGTATTCATTAAATGCTAGTGTGCCAAGAGCAAATTGGATAGCCAAGGAATATGCGGAAATGGTAGTGCCTAAATTGCAACTGTTAGCTGAAAAGATTGGTAGTGGTACTTAAAACTGAAACCACCCCGCGCTTTTACTATCTATTTCACTAACTTTTTATGCAGCCTTATTGAAATAGTAAAACATCTGCGTATTATAATAGTAGATAACATTCGTTGAATAGGAACGCTCATGGATAATTATAATAATACTCGCATAAAAGGACACTTACCTACTGGCATAGGCTTATTACTTGCCGTCTCGCTTAGCGGCTGTCAGCCTACTAACGATAACCCTGCCATTGCTACTAGTACTCAAACTGAAAATGTAGCTTTAAACAATGAGGTAGACGCTACTGCCTCAGCATTAACCCCTACCAAAACAGAGTTCCCGTATTACAATATCGGCGGTATTGCAGCGCTACTGCACCCTATTACACCCGTTACTCTTGCGAGCGACGCTAATACGCTTAGTAGTTCAAAATCAAGAGGCGATAAGAACTCTCCAGCTGTATTTGAGGAGGTAGGGACTTATGATTATCGTACTTATGCGAGTAATTTTGTTTTTGAAGATATGGCAACAGGCGAGATACAAAGGCTTATGCCCAATAATGACTTTATCGTTAATCAGATGTTCTTACCGCATATAACTCAACCTAGTCTTACGCTGACCAAGACTATTGCTAGAGATTTGAATGTTGACAATGCAGTAGACATTGATGTCATCGCTAAGACTACGGCCACTCTTAACGAGCAAAAAGATCAAGCGCTAACGATACCTTTTAATCATATTATCTATCATGTCTCTGAGACGCCCTACGTGCAAAATATAAAAGGTAAAAACATAGCTCGGCAGCAAGCGTTATACATGAGTAATCGTTTGGGCAAGAATCTCACAAAATTGCACCCCGATAACGAATTTATACAAGACACTAAATGGATGCCGCAAGTATCGCGCTATTATTTTACCACCCAATCAGATAGTGATAGTAATGGCATTATTAATGAAGAGGATGACACTCATAATTATAAAATTGACTTTAGCGAAGACGCGCCTGTAGTAAAAGGCTATGACTATAGAGAGTAGCAGCGATCGAGCGTATGCACATTATTGCAGTGTTTAGACTATAGTTTACGCGCCGTATGAATAGCGACAATGCCAAAGCTTAAACGCTCAAAATTGACCTCGCTAAAACCAATATCATTCATTTCTTGCGCCAAATTTTCTGCGCTTGGGAAGTCCTTTACCCCTTTAAGTAAATATTGATAAGCCGAGCTATCACCACCCGTTGCCAGCCAGCCTATGATTGGCATTACCGCAGACATATAACCTAGATATAGTCTGTGAATCCAGTCAATAGGAATATTGGAAGCCTCCAAAACAACGAGTCTGCCATCTGTCTTTAATACTCGATAGGCTTCTTGCAATGCCTTATGCCTATCACATATTTTCAGTCCCAACGAGATAGCAACCACATCTTGGCTTGCGCTCTCAATTTGTAGCAGATTTTCAGCATCTAACGGCATAAAGATCGTATTTGCGCTATGTCCCATCACTTTTTGCTTTGCTTTATCAAGCATCTGCGGGCTAATATCTGAGACGATGATTTGATGCGAGCTATCAGTAGCACCATTGAATAAGCGCTGCTGCAAAATTCGATAGACGATATCACCCGTACCGGATGCCACATCCAACAAATTCTGCCAAGGCGCGTTACCAATAATATAGGCAACCCTGCGCTTCCACAGCCGATGAATACCTAGACTAAATAAGTCACAAAGAAAATCATAACGGGTGGCAATACGACCAAATACATCGTCGTCTTTTGGGGTAAAATTAGCAGAATTATTCATAAAATTTGATAAACCTCGTTTTAATTAATCTAATAAAGGTTCAGGCAAAACTGGCGGCGTGCTATCCATAAAGGTCAAATAATTTAGCCACAGCTCATGGGTTCTTTGCTTTGCCATTATAGTACTGCAATTAATGGACATTAGACCACGGAATGATCCTGTGTTCCATGAATTGTAAACTGCCTCACAATTACTATTCTCATAAACTTCCCATGCCTGTTGCGATACTTTTATCGCTTCGACAGTATTAGGGTCATGATTATATTGGGTATAACTGGCAATCAGATATCGGCGCATTGTTTTACTAGCACTCCCTCGCTTTTGCGCTGCGCAGTACTCCATATCATGGGTTGAATAAGCTTTCTCACAATCTACTTCATCACTTGCACTCGCTAATACTGTTTGTGCCACCGCTAACAGTACAGTTGCACTAAGTACAAAGCTAATTTTTCTACAAAGTGATTTAAATTTCATATTGTTACTTATCCTTTCCAAAAACCCTAACTTATGCAGCCACTTTATTTCTCTTGCAGCTCTGCCATCCAACTATTTAGCTCATTAACTCTGCTACGATAGGCATTATTCCAGCATGCTCCATTCACTAAACCTATACCGCCACCTTGCAAACTAGCATAAGGCAAGTTCAGCATCTGACAGTTAGCGGTAGTAAATTTATTCCATGCAGTTTGTGATTCATTGAAAGATTTTAAATACTCACTACTAGGCACAGATGCTTCATCAACCGATACTTTCGTGGTTTTTATAGTGTTATAAATAATATTCAAATCATTAATAAATTGTTTATTCTCTTGTCCAAGACAGTCAATATCTTCATAAACATTAGCGTTATTACAAGTTGTTTTGTCATAGATTGACGCTTGGGCAGTAGTAACAAATATTGCTATGCATAAAAAAATACTACTGTTTAAAAACGGTTTAAGCATTGAGAGTATTCCTTAATTTATAAAATTTAATTTCTCGGGTTTAAGGCTTTTATCTTACCAATCTCGATATTTATAAAAGTCTTTAATTCTGTAGGTACGCACTTACATCAGGTAACGCAGTCTCCATTCCTAAGTTATTCGAATTGCTATAACCGTAACCATACTCTAAACCTACTTCGATAAATCCACGTAGACTCATTTTATCTATACTGCTAAGCTCTGAGAGCATAGTAATAAACTCATCTTCACCCATCTGATAGATGATTTGGGTAATGAAATAACCCAAATCGTAGCATCCAGACCCACCACCGCAATTAAAGTTTATAAGCTCTGACAAAGCATTAGTGTCTTTTTCTAAGGTTTTTTCAATAAGATGATGTAGCTCTCTGGTCTGCGAACTACTCTGATTTACGACAAGGGTAGTACCTTTAGTATTTATACCAGAAACTGAACTTGGCACATTAATCACAGCATATAAAATAACTGCACTTATAGTAATTAAAATTGAAACTATAAAAATTTTCAATACTTCAACCTTTTTTAATCTAATTAACTTAACTCATCAAACCTAAGCCCAAACTTCATCAAATACTTACGTAGACGATCGCTGTCATTAGGATTTTTTAGCTTATCGCGGGAGTTAGCATAAAGATACCGCCCCGCTGCCGCTTGATTATTATGTTGCCTGCAAACCTCAATAACATAAGCCAATTGTACGGCTTCAAAAGGATCTAATTCGGCTAAAGTAGCCTCGTCAATACCGTTCGCTAACGTTTCATAAGTGACACTTTCAATTTGCTTAGTATCTAACAAAGCATCTTTATCACGATTAATACTTATATTACTTAGGCTATTTTGTGCAGATGAGTTTTGTGCGTAAATAACGCCACTAGTTGGCAATACCCATAAGGCTATCAAGCGTTCAATCTCTGCTTGCACATCAACTACTCTAATCACTTTACTATTAGCTAAAGTGGTCAGGCGAATCATACTGGCGGTCAAATCACGAAAATTCCCTTGCCATGTCGCATCCTTACTAGTCGCAAAATCTTCATATAGCTGCCGTGCGCTCGGCTCAAAACGATACTGCTGCTGCTGCTCGCTACCCAAACGTGCCAGCTCATAATCAATATTGGCGGGCAAATCCTCTAGTCTATCTTTAAGCGATGGTAAAAAGAACGTCCAAGTATTCAACCGTGCAAATAAATCCGCACGGAATTCACCGTTAGCGACCGCTTGCCGTAAGTCCTTATTAGTACCTGCCATTAGCTGAAACGAAACGTTTATCGGTGTATCACTACC
>RCMY010003321.1_pt1 | contig 14281 bp, 13 predicted proteins | sample 2041341 | NCBI WGS metagenome assembly RCMY01 (sample SAMN09708234, study PRJNA481090) | Marine sediment metagenome, whole genome shotgun sequencing project.
CGTCAGTGTAGTCTTGCCATGATCCACATGACCAATTGTCCCTACATTGACATGCGGCTTGGACCGCTCAAATTTACTTTTTGCCATGACGTAACCTCTCTAGCGTACTTTTTTAAAATTCCGAGCTGCAAAAAAAACAGCACCGATGGAGCCCATGGCCAGAATTGAACTGGCGACCTCTCCCTTACCAAGGGAGTGCTCTACCACTGAGCTACATGGGCAAGCAGTATGCAATCATTCGCACCCATCCTCTAAAACTGGAGCGGGTGAAGGGAATCGAACCCTCATCGTAAGCTTGGAAGGCTTCTGCTCTACCATTGAGCTACACCCGCGTTCATTCAGAGGGGGTGACTTACCAACCCTCAAAAAATGGACTCTTATTTACTTTAGCCAGCATTTTACATTTACACAAAAACACTTTTACAACTTTTCTTGGTGGAGGGAGAAGGATTCGAACCTTCGAAGGCTGAGCCGTCAGATTTACAGTCTGATCCCTTTGACCGCTCGGGAACCCCTCCAAACGGAACCGACAATTATGAATACATTGACACAATAAGTCAATTTACAATTAGATTTATTTCATCGACTCCTTACATGAGGGCATAACTGATTTCTCTTTTTTTTAGCTCAGAAAATGTTTGCGCACGCCAACTCGGAAAGGATTATAAAACAGATTGGCAATCAATATCTGACAATTAGCATTTTCTGCGCCAATAAGCTTGATGTTCTCTTTCCCCCAACCACTAATTAATTATTTTTACAGGCTTTTATACCAATCGAATTCTGGGGTCAACCAGCGTATATGATATATCAGTCAAAATTAACCCAATAATATAAAGCACTGAACCAAGAAAAACCATCGCACGAACAATTGCAAAATCTTGTGAGTTAATCGCCTCGATTGTATAACTACCCAATCCAGGTATGCCAAAAAAAGATTCCGCTATTAAACTTCCTAAAAACAATAGTGGTATAACCACCACAACTCCAGTAAGTATTGGAATCAATGCGTTCTTTAGCACATGCTTAAATAACACTATATTTTCTGGCAGCCCTTTTGCACGTGCAGTTCGCACATACTCCTTACCCATTTCTTCCAAAAAAATGGTGCGATACCAGCGTGTATTTGCGCCCGCACTACTAATTACACCTATAATGATGGGCAACACGAGGAACTTACCCATATCTAATCCCGCTCCAAATCCTGATATAGGTACTAGATGCCATAACTTACTAATAAGAAACTGACCACCAATGATGTAAAACAAACTTGATATTGACATTAATGCAACACAAAATACAACACCCCAGAAGTCAATATATGTTGCCCGGAAAAATACCATTAACAATGCAAATGTAATATAAGCAAATAATCCCAATAAAAATACTGGCAATGCTATTGCCAGGCTCGGCAACATTCGTGACTTAATCTCTTGAGCAATGTCTCGCCCATCATCAGCTTTCCCAAACTCAAGCACGAACATTGACACAGATTTTTCAAAAAAAATAGTATCTGTAATACTAGACAAGCCTACTTCTTTTTTATTAATTATCAGCGGCTTATCATACCCACGATCTTGCTTCCATTTTTCAATTGCTGCGGGAGTAACATACTTAATACCCAACTGCATTCGCGCCATATCATCTGGCGTATTAACTACAAAAAATAATGTAAATGTAATAAGATTCACACCAATTAAAATTGGTATTGCATAGAGGACTCGACGAATAATATATTTAAGCATTCTCTTCTCTAATATCTACGCTAATGCTGTGCGCCAACTCCCATACCACGCTCCCGACGTCTGTATGCTTTTATGGCGGGCAATAAACCCAACACAAACACTGCCAGAACTAACGCCATGGGCCACAATACAGGCGGATTCCACTCACTTCTCTTTTGCACTCTCAAAGCAGCATCAATCTTATAAAACTTTATTTTATTATGTGCTATCTTATTTGGCTTCACATTCTGCATCCAATCATGGTACAAACCATAATCTTTAGGATGATATCCCCAAAGCCAGGGTGCGTCTTGACGCAACACATTAACCATTCGATCTATGATTTTCTGACGCTCGGCACCATCTTCCATATTTTTCATCTGATCAAATAGGTCGTTATATTCTTGACTGTCATAATTTGCCGAATTCTTACCACTATTTCCGGCGATACGTTGCGGTCCATATAATAAGAATAAAAAATTCTCAGCATCTGGATAGTCCGCATTCCAACCCCACTCAAAAATCTGCGCATTCCCTTTACGAATTTTGTCCTGAAAACGATTGTAATCCGTACTCCTTACGACCAACTGAATATTAAGCTTTTGAAATTGCTTACGCATCCAGTCACGCGCTGATTTATCATCAACACCACGTGACGTCACATCAAAATACAAAACCAACGGTACACCCGTTTTTTCATCCACACCATTCGGATATCCCGCTTCAGCAAGCAATCTATGCGCAATCTCAACGGGCTTACGCTGCGCCCGACCATTTCTCCAATCATAAACAACCGTATTAATCCCCGCCTCTCCATCACGATGACCTGCTATTCCTGGCGCTATCGGACCATGTGCAGGCAGTCCACGACCATTGGCAAAAATCGAAAGAAATTCCTCATAATCTACCGCTATCGCAATCGCCTGCCGTAGTTTCCTTGCTGATTCACCGGCCCCACCCACAACAGAATCCAACATATTGAACCCCATATAATAAGTCGATGGCGCCACCGCTGTTTCTAAACGTATTCCCTGCGCTGCCATCTCATCAGTAACGGTTGCTTCACCTTGCCCAACAAGCTGCACCGCTTGATCAAAACTATCCGAACCAATACCCGACAAATCGTAATAACCCTGTAAAAATTTATTCCAGTGAGGAATACGCTCTTTATCTCGACTAAATACAACTTTGTCGATAAATGGCAGCGGTTTACCCGCATCAACTAACAAACCATTTTCTTCATCACCCGGCATACCTTCAGAAGGATAAAGCTCACCATGAAAATTTGGATTACGCTCCAATACCATCACTTGATTCGGATTATTCTCAGTCAGCATATATGGCCCACTGCCCACTGGATACCAATCTAGCGTAATATTTTTATCTTTTAATACCTTCTGCGCATAGAATTGCTCAGCCTCCCATGGGATTGGCGCAAAAAACGGCATCGCCAGCCAATACATAAACTGTGGATATTTCCCGTGAATTTTTATTCTATAAGTATAGGCATCAATAACTTCCGCACCTTCCAGTGCATATTGGTGCAAATCCAAATAACTATCATCCAATTGCCCATCTGCAACCTTTTTAAGCGTTCCAGCATATTCCCTTAGCCCCACAATATAATCCGCCATTAACTCATAAATCGGCGAATGTAAACTTGGATGTGCCAAACGTTTAATTTGAAAAACATAATCTTTCGCAGTTAGCTCACGCGTTTCTGTCTGAGCAAAATCTGACAATCGATAAATGCCTGATGACGCTTTATCAGTTAAATAATGGTAAGCAAATTCACCTTGATCATTTTTGACAAAAGCAGGATGCGGTTGAAATAGAATATCTGGGTTAATAGAAATCTCATAAACCGTATAAGCAATGTCATAAATATCAGCATCTTCAAGCAACTCTTCATCGTTCACATTGAAATAAGTCACCATTGGCATTTTGTTTGCTGTCAATGGAATTAATGTATAGGGACGCTTCAAATAATGATACTGCAGCGGCGGCTCATAGATCTGCCCCGTAAATTGGATTTCATTCGTACTATATGACTGCACTGGATCAAGGTGTTTAGGTCGGTCAGTAAATACATTGTAGAGAATGTTTTTACCGGAATCCGTCGCAGGGTATGGGCTATTCCAATTTTTACCACTACAAGCAAATAATAGAAACGAAACCAACAAAAGAAGCAATCGAGCGTTGAAAAATTTTTTCATTGGAAACATAATTTCTAAGAAACATTTAAATTCAGTGAATCGCTAATTTATATAGATGCAATACTAGATTTTAGTCATCATACATCAGTTCACTAATTCATCTATGTTTGCTTAAGCTATAATTAACTTAACATTTTAAACATTTAAAAAAATTTGCAAGGAAATTACATGGGCTTTCTAACCAACAAACGCGTTCTTATTACCGGACTCCTCAGCAATCGCTCCATCGCATATGGCATCGCCAAAGCCATGCACCGCGAAGGCGCCGAGCTCGCATTTACATACCAAGGAGAGGACATCCGTCCTCGTGTTGAGAAACTTGCCGCCGAGTTTGGCGGCAAACTGCTATTCCCCTGCGACGTCACCAAAGACGAAGAAATTACTCAGTGTTTTGATGATTTAAAAAAGTCCTGGGATAGCATTGACACCATCATTCACTCAATTGCTTTTGCACCGCGAGAAGCACTCAGCGGTGACTATCTTGAGACTGTCAATCGCGAAGCTTTTCGTGTCGCACACGACGTGAGCGCATACAGCTTTGCCGCCCTAGCGAAAGCAGCACTCCCCATGATGCAAGCTAATGGCGGCTCTCTATTAACACTCACATACCTTGGTGCGCAACGCGTGATGCCAAACTACAATGTCATGGGGCTAGCCAAAGCCAGCTTAGAAGCCAATGTTCGTTTCATGGCATCCAGCCTTGGCAGCAAAAATATCCGCGTAAATGCCATTTCTGCCGGACCCATTAAAACACTTGCAGCGGCTGGTATTGGTAATTTTAGCAAACTATTGGGTTACACCGAAAGAGTTGCGCCACTACGTCGCAACGTGACCACGGATGAGGTAGGCAATGTCGCCGCATTCTTATGCAGCGATTTAGCCAGCGGAATTACCGGCGAGATCACCTATGTTGATGCCGGTTTTAATACAGTAGCATTTGACCTCAACGATTAACCTCAATTGATACTGCGCGGTGAATATTACAACATTATTCACCGCAATTAACTCGCCAACTATTTAAAAATAATTTCGACACAACACATTGTAAAATCTAAAGAACCAGCGGCAACAACCGTTAATTGTGCTATCAATCACTTCAATAACTTAGGAAGATGAACGTACAGCCTTCCATCAGCCAAACTTTCTTTACACCCCCCCATGCAATTAATAGGGCACAACCCGCTGCACACGAAACAAAGGTAGACACCGAGAAAAAAGCAGAAGCAGATGCAGATACCAGCACCTCAAACCAAACTAAACCGACAGATTCCCTAGAACGAAGCCCAGAGGAAGAAAAACTGATTCAAGAATTACGTGCCACTGATCGAGAAGTCCGTGCACATGAAATGGCACACCAAGCGGCAGCTGGCGGCTTAAGCAAGGGCGGCCCCACGTTCGAATATCAAAGCGGCCCAAATGGCCAACGATATGCTGTCAGCGGAGAAGTACAAATCGACACATCGGGGGTTTCCGGCGACCCAAAAGCCACCTTACAGAAAGCACAACAAATTCAACGTGCCGCGATGGCACCGGCTCAACCTTCAGCACAAGACCGATCTGTTGCAGTGACTGCTGCTGCAATGGCTGCTGAAGCGAGAGCAGAAATAGCCAGTCAAGATACGGATAGCGAGAAAAATACTGACAATAACCCAGAAGAATCTGCCCTCCAACGTGTCACCACAAAAATCAATGAAGCATATAATACGATTACAGATGCTGACTCGCAAAGAGCCGCTACGCTTATCAACTTAACTGTTTAATTGCCATACTGACCAGGGTCGTTTATTCAGTCGACCAATCCCATTAGAAGTTTTTAGACAATTTGCACAAAACATTTTAAAAGCCACGTTGATACAAAAGAGCAACCACTGAGACTCCAAATGAAAAAAAGAAATTCGTTCGTTTTAGCATTCTTAATATTCATCTACACATTACCCGCCTATTCAAATGCACCCATATGGATAGCAGAAAAAAATGGGCATCAATTAATTATTGGTGGCACCATCCATTTATTAACACCCGTTGACTACCCTTTACCCGCAGCATTCAAAAAAGCATACGAGCAATCTGAGCAGCTGGTTTTTGAATCCGACATACAAAAAATTCAAGACCCCGCGTTTCAGCTGACAATGATGAGCGAATTAATCTATACCGATGGGCGCGTCATCAGTAGCGTCTTAAGCAAAGAAACTTACCAAGCGTTGGAAGCCTATTGCGTCAGCCGAGGCATACCAATAGCCATTCTTATGAACTTTAAACCAGGTATGGTCGCCATTACATTAACGATGATGGAATTACAACGACTGGGTATTATGGGAACGGGCGTTGATGCCTTTTTTAGCGCAAAAGCCATACAAGACAACAAGCAATTAGGGCAATTTGAAACAGCTGAACAACAATTGTCTTTCATTTCATCAATGGGTGAAGGAAAAGAAGATGAAATTATTGCTCATACCTTACGTGATATAGAAAAACTGCCAACCACCTGGGATACCCTAAGAACAGCTTGGCGAGAAGGAAACTTGAAGAAGCTCAAAGAAGTCGCTTTAACCCCACTAAGAAACGACTTCCCAAATACCTATGACACAATACTAGCCCAGAGGAACAATGCCTGGATGCCACAAATTGAAGCCTTATTTAAAACCAAGAAAGCGATATTTGTTTTAGTGGGGATACTACACTTAGTCGGTGACGACGGTTTACTAAACCAACTTTCTGCTAAAGGGTATCAAATCGAAAGATTCTAACCTACCCTATTGAAAGCTGGATAACACAGATCGATTTCTGTGAATGAACGCCCTGGCCCTAGTGGAGAATATACCCGATAACTGGAAAGTTCCGTTGGAGCAATATAACCCATGATCATTTCCAGCTCCGACAAACGGACACCTTGTTTGACCAGATAAATCATGTAAGTGTGCCGCAATGAAGCAGCATTCAATTCTTCAGGTGCTGGTAAACCAGCATCAATAACAGTACATTCCAATAGAGCCGCAAGATCATCACCTGTTAGCGACTCCCCCGCCGGGTTTGTCAATCGGCAACCTAAACCCACAAAGAAAGATTTTACAATATGATTTAATGGGATACTTCGTGGAGAAGAACCTGTGATCATCAACCTGTCTTCAACACTGTCCACATCATCGTCTTGAAGCATCGAAATTTCTTCTAATTTCATACCGCTCAGCAACAATGCAATCAGCAATTTTGCTTTGTCATTAGCTGACTGCAAAAGATCACCAACCTCTTGTCTGGAAATTTCTCTTATCGTTGATCTCTCCAATGCATATTGCTGCTGTTGAGTCAGTTTGTTTTGATGTTGCGGATGACTAAGCACCTCAGGCGCATCACCTTGGTACAAATGAATGCCCGATAGATTAACAGCAGACTTCGGTTGTTCCTTACGCATTAAAAATTCACTAATCCAGACACAAAACAGACCAAATAAAATTGAACCGATAACGGCTATCAGGGCATCCAACCAATAATTAGGTCGAATAGGCTCACTTGGTAAAAAAGCACGCTCAATCACATCTACCTGCGGATATTTTCCAGCATACCGAGTTTTAATCTGAACTAGTCGTTCTTGCGTCTCGCGATACAACAATTCCAATGCTTCTAGGTCACCCTGCAAAGCATCATGCTCTGTAAAACGGGTGGTAAATTCCGCCGCTGTTAGTTTATGTTCATCAAGTTGATTACGAATAGCATGAACAGTCTGTTGAGCGGCGTTGTATTCTTGCTCCGCATCTGCCAAAACAATACTCTGACCACTCTGGCGCAAATGTTTAATCTCACCTTCTAGAGCAGCCAGTTTCTTTGGAACAACCCTTAACGAAGGCGACAACTCCATATATTCACGCGTATAGCGACGATCCAACTCTTCCAGTTCTTCCCGCAATTCTTGCGCACGCTGCTCTAATAAACTAAGCGTACGCGTATCTTCTTGAGGAACAACCGACTGCCCTCTAGAGACGGCCTTATTGATTGAGTCAAGCCGAGACTTTGCTTTAACTGCCTCATCATTAGCCACATTCAATGATTCATTTAAACCACTCAAACGCGCCAACGCTTCATTCTCTTCACGCCCGATAGAAGAGATATCATGATCCTGCCGAAAATGACCCAACTCAACTCGCTTAATATTTATTTTCTCAGTTAAACCACTGAGTTCATCTTCAATAATCTGGGCCGTGTTACCAGTTAGTTTTGTAATCTCTGCCGCTCTCGCCGCCAAATAAACATCAATCCAGGTGTTGATCAACATAGGCAACACCGTTGCATCAGGTCCTTCAGCAATCATCTCAATTAAGTTAGTTTCTTCAATCTCCCTGACATCCAATATCCGTCGAATATCCGTAACTTTTATTCCCGGTATTTCAAGTCGCCGAGAAGTCTCAGCTAATAATTCTGATCCCAGCAATATCTGTTTTTGAATTGCAACATGCTGGATATCGGCATCGCCACTTACTTGATCAATGGCTGTTTTGGCAACAGTTAATAATGTGGCGGAGCTCTGATAAATTGCCGGACGGCTAAAGACATAGCTCAACGAAATAGTAATACAGAGCAAAAATGAAATAACGAAAAAGATAAAACGACGCGATCTAAACCATGGCGTTTGATCATCGGGAAGAGACGAGTAGCTTCCAGGGCCTTGCGTAATATCTATTGATGGGATTCGACGCTGCATTTTTTTATAATATCCTCTTAGATCAATATATAACCGAATTCACTAACACATAGCTCAGGATACCACATCCTATTTCTTAACTCAGGAGCCTATAAAAAAACAAACACCACATCAACAATTACCCAAACTTAACGGAATAAGTATAATGAGATTTTTTATTGATACTTGGTCGATATGTATTTTATTCAACGATATTTGAGAATCACATTACTCGTCAGCTTAATGTCTTTATCTCCTTTCGCACATGCCAATTCTGTGGCTTGCTTTAACTCGAACATAGGAAGTTATTGCGTTGAGTTATTTGAAACGCAAGCGCCTAGGACAACAGCTAATTTTCTTGATTATATAAATAATGGCGCATATACCAATGGAATTTTTCACCGTAGCGAGGCTAATTTTATAATTCAGGCCGGTGGTTTCAGGGTTGCAAACAGCGTCCAAGGTAGCACACTTGTAGCTGTAAGCACATTCCCGCCAATTGAAAATGAATTTAAGATTTCAAATACACGCGGAACGCTTGCTATGGCAAAGATTGCGGGCGACCCTGACAGTGCAACAAGCGAATGGTTTATTAATCTTAATGACAACACTGAGAACTTGGACAACCAGAACAGTGGCTTTTCGGTATTTGGGCGAGTTATTTTTGATGGAATGGATGTCATTGACGCTATTGGAAACCTACCCGTAACAAGTCTCGGCGGTAGCTTAACCAAAGCACCGACTATTAATTATGATGGCGTACAATTATTAACTTCCAATCTCGTGCAAATAAATAACATTGAAGTAACTGAAGTGTCAGGTATTTTTAGTGGTGGGTTTTTAAGCTTTTCCGTAGATGCTGGACCGATTGGATTATTGGATGTGAGTCTGCAATTGATTGAAGATAGCCCCAATATCGTTTTTGAACTTGATCCTTCCAGTATCACACCCATACAAACACTTCCAGAAAATGGTGCAACTTACGCATCCCTTGAAGGCACGTTAACTATTCCATCGGTGATGATTGATTCGACAACGGTTGTAACCAATGTATTAATGGAACTCACTGACGCCAACAGCTTTCAATTCACGTTGGTAAGTATGGAATAAGCCAATTAGCCTAGTCTAGATATTGCACCAGCACATTAAATTTTAGTCTAAAACCTTTATATCTTCTAACTTTAAGGCATTTAAGTAAAAGCACAGTTTGTACCAGGCTTCACTTGATGGTTCTTAACTTGCTATGTTCTGAGTTAAACGCACAGTTCTCTATGCCGCAGAATAACCGCGGCTCCGGTAGCGACCACGATTAACTTAAAACAGATCGGCGTTTAAATTCCAGCAACTGGCGCAATATCCAGGCTAGCAAGAAAACTATCGAGACACCGCTTAAAAAGGACAAACAGAACCCCGCTTTATATTGAGAAACTGTAACTACTCACCTCATATTTCATGAGTTAGACGTGTCAAAGTAATTTGTATAGCGACGAGTAAGTTACATCCCTTTTGGCCATGGGTTGCAAGTAGCTTTAAAGTCGGCAATAGGCGTGTGTGCGTTTAGTCTTTCCCAAAGGGTTACGTGCATCAAATTTGACAGGTTTACCGCTAGATCTGGGTGGAATGACCGGCAGTTCTTTTTCGCCGCGCGTTAGAATATCTGGTAACGTTTCTGTAGATTGGCCAACGCTTCATTGTTCAATCGCTTTTCCTTACGTTCAGAAGCTTTCTTCCAGGTTTCTTGCCCCCATAGCAGTCATGGAAAAAATACCACCATAGCGCGGGATAGTATTAATCGCTTCGGTGGCTGTTTTACCTCGTCTTCGATGTAAAAACTTGAGCGTATGTCGCCCAATGATTAAACGTGGCGTTTGGTCTCAATTATTCTGAAGGCAAAGTACTCTTGATTTATAATTCGGCATGAAAGAGAAAACTAGAATGTCAAAATATGTTGTTTGTGCCCTTTATAGGTTTGTGTCTTTACCTCAATATAAAGAGATACAGCCGCCACTGCAGGCGAAAATGATTGAAAGCCAAGTCAAAGGAACGCTCTTGCTTGCGAAAGAAGGTGTTAATGGCACCATTTCAGGCAGCCGTTCGGATGTTGATTCATTCTTAAGTTGGATGCGAACTATCCCTGAATTTGCTGAAATTGAGACCAAAGAAGCCGTCACGGACAACCTGCCATTCAAACGCAGCAAGGTTAAGCTAAAAAAAGAAATTGTCACCATGGGCGTCAAAGGTATCGATCCGAATCAGTCGGTTGGCACCTATGTAACACCTCAACAATGGAATGACTTAATTAGCGATCCAGATGTTTTGCTTGTCGACACGCGCAACCAGTATGAAATTGCGGTTGGTGCTTTTGCTCATGCAACAGACCCCAAAACCACAACGTTCCGTGAATTCCCGCAATATGTTTCTGAACACTTAGACCCATCCGTACATAAAAAAGTGGCCATGTATTGCACGGGCGGCATTCGTTGTGAAAAATCTACTGCATTTCTGAAAAAACAAGGGTTTGAGGAGGTCTATCACCTGAAAGGCGGCATTCTCAAATACCTTGAGGAAATTCCAGAAGAAAAGTCTTTATGGAAAGGCGAATGTTTCGTATTTGATGAACGCGTCACCGTCAACCATCAACTTGAGAGAGGTAGTTATGACCAGTGTCACGCTTGCCGCTTACCAATTTCTGACGAAGACAAATTAAGCAAATACTACCAACAGGGTATTAGCTGTCCAGCTTGTTACCATAAACGCACAGATGAAGATCGAGCCAGATACCAAGAACGCGAAAAGCAGGTGAAGTTAGCTGAAACTAGAGGCAAGATTCATATCGGGGATATGAACAGCAAATAGTCATTGAGACTGAAAATTTTAATCGGCGCTTCTAATTGATCTTCATACAAAACAAAAGAAGCTAAAAAAATTTTGAGCAGCGTGAGGCCTAACCCCAATATTGCACCAGTACATTAAATTCCGGTCTGCAACCCATATGTTTATTGACCTTTGGAAGCTCGGCGTTTAAATTCCAGCAACGGGTGCAATGCCCAGGCTAAACCAACCCAACCTGATTAAATGGCTTACCCTGAAAAAAGTTATCGATATTGCCTGCAAGCTGATCAAGCAGGCGTTGCCTGGACTGCTTGCTGGCCCAAGCCATATGTGGGGTTACAATCAAATTAGCTGACTGATGTTGTAATATCAAATTATCATTTCTAGGCGGCTCTTCATGCAAAACATCAAGGGCAGCACCGGCAATGTGCTCGTTAGTTAAACTATCCAGCAAGTCTACTTCATTCACCAATCCACCCCGTGCAGTGTTGATCAAATAGGCTGAAGGTTTCATCAGATCAAATTCTCTGCGGCTTACTAAGTTTTGCGTGTCTTGCGACAGAGGACAATGCAGCGTAATAAAATCCGCCCGACTGATGACTTCATCAAACGCAACCCTCCCTGGTCGAGCAGTCTTATCTTTGCGTTCGGCAATCATTACTTGCATACCGAATGCCTTAGCAATTTCGGCCACCCCCTTACCTAACTCACCGTATCCAATAATACCCAGGGTCTTGCCAGATAACTCTTCAATTCCAAAATCAAGGGGACAAAAGAATTTGCTAGTCTGCCAGCCGCCGTTTCTCACCAATTCCTGATATTCCACAAAACGGCATGATAGATTCAGCATGAGCATAAAAACATGCTGCACGACGGACGGAGTGGCATAGCCCCGGACATTACAGACGGGAATATTGCATTCAGCAGCTGCAACGAGATCTATATTGTTGTATCCAGTTGCCGAAACACAAATTAATTTCAGACGATCTGCAGCAAAGATTGCGGCGCGATTCAGAAATACCTTATTGCTGATTACGACCTCAACGTCTTTGATTCTCTCCAACACTTGCTGCTCAGACGACTCTTCATAGAAACACCATGGCGATATCGCCTCTTCCAGCTTCGTACAATCCATATCGCCACGAGTGGCTGAACCAAAATCAAGAAAAACCGCACTCATTCTATTCTTCCTATCGTTTTTTTATGATTCTAACTGGAAACACGATAACATTATAATATCTGCAAGATTAAAATTCGGGTTATGATGCCTGTATGGAAAAAATGTATTGGCTAGACCGCTGGGAATGCGACGATATCAGTTTTCATCAGACTGACGTCAACTCATACTTAAACAAATACTGGCCAGAATTAAAATTGGCCCACGGCAGCAAAGTTTTCGTGCCGTTATGCGGCAAAAGTCGCGACATGCTATGGCTCAATGAGAAAGGGCATGCTGTACTGGGCATTGAGTTAAGCAAACTCGCAGTAGAAGCATTTTTTCAAGAAAACAACTATACCCCGCATCATGAAACTAATGATAAGTTTGAGGTTTTTAGAATAAATGACCTCAGCATCCTGTATGGTGATTTCTTTGATTTGAACAAGAACGACTTGGCTACAGTCAGTGCCGTTTATGACCGCGCGTCACTTGTCGCACTACCACCCAAAATGCGCGAACGTTATGCAAGCCACCTAATGAACATCCTGCCACCTGGGACGCAAATTCTATTGGTTACTTTTGACTACCCGCAATCAGAAATGGCCGGACCACCATTTGCGGTTTCACCTGATGAAATAAAACAGCATTATCAACAATATGCTGATATTCGCCTACTCGCACAATCGGACGTTCTTGAACAAAATCCTCGCTTTAAAGAGCGTGGATTGAGTCGAATGCAGGAAAGTGTTTTTTTGCTGACAACCCATTCCAGTTAAAATTTCGCATAACTAGTGACCTGGGTAGTCTATATTCTGCAATGCACTGATGGCAGTCTCTATACGGGCATCACGACTGATTTAGCACGTCGAATCAATGAGCATGAAACAGGAGGAACTAAAGGTGCGCGATACACCAACGGTCGCGGACCATTCCGATTAATGTATCAAACGCATTGTGATAATAGAGCCGAAGCCTCAAAATTGGAATTATCGATAAAGGCATTTTCTCGCGCCAAGAAACTGGCTTTAATCTCACAACAAATAAATTTGCAAATTGATCATTAATTATGTTGACGATATCTGACAGCTTATCTGTACCACTAACCGAAATCGACATGCAAGCAATACGCTCACAAGGCTCTGGCGGACAGAATGTTAATAAGGTGTCGACGGCCATTCACCTGCGCTTTGATATCAACGCATCATCATTACCCGGCATATACAAAGAACGATTACTAAAATTAAAAGATAGCCGCATCTCCAGCGATGGCATTATTATTATCAAAGCACAACGCTATAACAGCCAGATTAAAAACAAGGATGATGCACTCAGCCGACTTCTGGAAATCATCAAAAGCGTTACCGTTCAGATGAAAATGCGCAAAGCAACCAAGCCAACCAAAGCATCTAAAGCCAAACGCCTAGAAAGCAAAGCAATTCAAAGCCGAAGAAAATCGTTACGTGGTAAGGTCAAGGATGAGTAGCATCAATTAAACAACGGCCTAAATTTTCCATCAATTGGAGAACCTAGAAGGCTGTCCGAGAATAGAATGATCTACTGCGGGAAAGCTATTTTGGCCAGGCTTCTCGATCATTTTCGTTAAATAGAATAACTATTCGCCTCAAATGATCAAAAAATCTGCCTCAAAATTACTTCCCCTCGCTACGACATCTATTCT
>RCMY010003322.1_pt1 | contig 14279 bp, 15 predicted proteins | sample 2041341 | NCBI WGS metagenome assembly RCMY01 (sample SAMN09708234, study PRJNA481090) | Marine sediment metagenome, whole genome shotgun sequencing project.
CGTCGACCTTCGCCCGAGTTGGCAACCAGAGCAGGAGAGCCAGTTCAAATCGATTCCCCGCTGAACGAATGGTGCGAATCCCCGCCGTTTTGCGGAACTGGTGGAGATTCCACCACGCCTTTGTGGAGATGGTCAACGGTGCTCGGTCACCAATGAGAACGTGAACAGCTGAGGCGAGTCGAGGGTCCGGTCCCTTCAAATCCAACCACAGAGCCGTCCCAGGGGCCGCGGCCTCCAGGATGTGTTCCAGCTCCGGCACATGGTTTTCTCGGGGCAGAAGGTACCACTTCTCCCACAACCGCTTGGTGGGCCACAGGCGCTTGCCATGGCGAACTTCGAGGCGCCGTCCCCTAGCCAGATGCACGTCTACTTCAACGGCATCAACGCCGGCCCGTTCCGCAGCAGCGAGCGCAACGATGCCGTTTCCGGCCCGGTGGGCGATGATCTCCATTACGCCTCGCCGCGCCCGGGACCGAATCGACCGAGTCGGTCTACGCAGCAGCCATGGTCATGGAGGAACCAAACTCGAGTTTGAAACCGGAGTGATGCATCTTCTTGCGGAACCAGATCACCGCGATGCCCAGGGTGACGGCGGTGAAGGATGGGCCGGTGAAGGACTTGATGAGCACGAAAGTGGTGACTTCCTGGGTCAGGAGCAACCAAAGCGTGAACCCAGCGTTGACAAGGCTGGTGAAGGCCCATAACAAGGACAGTCGCAGGAAGAAGAGCCGCAGCATCGGATGGTCTGCGGTCTCGGCGTCGAAGGGGCAGAAGTCGTGAGCCAATCGTGCGGCGAGGGGACGCTTGAGAGGAACTGACACCAGGAAGGCAACGCCAACCAGAGCCGTGGTGATGGTGGGCTGGAGGAAATAGACAACCCAGCTTCCGGTTGCCAGCGCAACCGCCGTGCGAGCTGCGAGCCCGATCGTGCTCAGAATCACCAGACCAGGGACAGACGAACCGGTGGAGAGGCGGTAAAAAATGACCGCTACCGACCACGCCAGCGCGGCCAGCAGTGCACCCGTGGTTCCAAGCAGATCCAAGAAACCGAGGAAGAGCACGAGAGGGATCACCTTGCCTTCCAAGACCTTTGGCCAGGAGTGGCGGGCAATTGCCCGCGGGCTCGGCATCACAATCGCTTTTCTTGACAAGCTGTCCACCTTTGCTGCATCGACGCAAAGGCGAAATTCTATAGGGGATTGTTGACCCACTACCGGCAGGCTGCATTGCTCACACTATGTCTCGACGCTCGAACAGCACCGTGGTCGCGAAAAGTATGACAGCACCGAGGGCCACTGCTCACCACTGGAGTCATAGGCAACGGCGCTCCGTTCGCCAAGACCCAGGATCGAGGTCTATCTGCAATTGCACGGGATCCTCATGGTCCAATGCCCGCCGGGCCCGGTCCACGCCCCTTCGTCCGCACTCTCGCGTCTTGGAATCCAGCTCCCACGGCTCCCGCCTACGGCGCTGCCCAGCAGTCATGGCCACTCCTTCGCTGTGAGTTCCTTTGTGCAATAAATCTACCTTTTGCTGATCTTCTCTGCTGGCTCTTCCGGCGAGGAGGGCCTAAGGTCACGATCAGGGGTGCTGGACCCACCAGTTGTCGGGTTCCTTTTGGCTCGATTTCTGGGACGAAAGGCCATTCCGGCGTCGCTGGCCAGCCCGTAGGGTCAAGACGCAACTGCGGTTCGTCATTGAGGAGACACGATGGTAGTGAAGAGAGTTCCCAGGTCCAAGGATTCTGGGAGCGTGACCGACCCTGTTCGCTCAGTGACAGCCTTTGTGGTCCTTACCGCTGAACCCAGGGACCCGCTCATCCTCCTCGCCCGGCGGATGAAGCTCTTTGACTGCGGTGCATTGATGGTGGAAGGTTCCCCTCCAGCGATCGTCTCCGAAAGAGACCTCCTCCGGGCAATAGCCGACGGCCAGGGCCATCTTCTGGCGAAGGACCTCGCCACTCCCAGCCCCCTGTCGGTCGACGCCGATGCCGACATCGGAGAGGCGGCCGCGCTGATGGTCATGGCCCAGGTCCGGCATCTTCTAGTGGAGGACGGGGAACGCTTTGGAATCATCTCCATGCGTGATCTGGTGGAGCCTCTTCTCGCCTCGGCGCTTCACTAGCGGCAGGCAATGGGGTCGTACGCGCAGTGAGCGCTCACCTCCGAACGCCCGGACCAAACCGGGCCCCGGCTCGCCATTGGGGACTCACGGTGTTCATGGTGCTTGTCACCGCCTGCTCCAGCCAGCCAAAACCCGACACCACAGACCGGAACGCGTCAGCGTACGAAGCGGCAATCGGTGCGCTGCTTCAGGGTTCGCCACCCGATCAGGAGGACCCAGACCGGCTCCCGGTGATCTACATCGAGGCGTTCGGCCAAGAGGGAATCGCGCTTACCGTTCAGGTAAAGCTTGTAACGGACTTCGCCGCCACCTACCGACTCCGGTTTGTAGACAGTCGTGGCGAGGCGTTGCTGGTCGATCTTGAGAACCAACCCGTTCGCCCAAATAGCGCGTTGATCGGCCTGGGTCCGATCCTTGGCGGGAACGAGCTAAGTATTCGCGGTGAACGCTACGTAGATCGAGGCGATATCGAGGCTTACCGCTACAGCCTTACAGGTGGCGACAACCAAGGCTGGACCCTTGCCGCTACACCTATTGACCCCGAGGGATTTGCGGGGGCACCGTGAGCTTGGCGGTGGCCACCAACACGGCTGGGTTAAGCCGCCGATTGCTCGGCGATGCGTCGGCGACGCGCCTGCTACCGGTGCAGGCGTTCCACAGCATGGGCGAGGGCCTTTTTGCAGTCTCGCTCGTGGGCTCGCTGTTCTTCAACGTGAGCGTGGACGCGGCACGCCCACGCATCCTTCTCTATCTGGCCATCACGATGGCCCCGTTTGCGGTGTTGGCGCCGCTGATCGGGCCAATCATCGACAAGTTCAAGGGGGGTCACCGCGCCATCCTGATCGTCTCGATTGGCGGCCGGGGTTTGATGGCTCTGGTGCTGGCCACCCAGCTCAAAACTCTGCTGCTCTACCCGCAGGCATTTGTGATTGTGGTGCTCGCCAAGGTCTATGGAGTTGGCCGAAACGCGCTTGTGCCGTCGTTGGTTGATGACCGAGATCATCTCGTAGTCGTCAATTCTCATCTGGCGAGAGTTGGGGCAGTAGCAGGAGTGATCGCTGCGACTGGCGGCATCGGCATCCTGGAACTTTGGGGTGCCGGATGGGTTTTGCGAGCGGGTGCGGTGTGTTACGGGCTTGGCGCCCTGGCCGCCAGCCGTTTGCCCCCTCACCGAACCCCCGATGCCATCTCCGGATCACCAGTGGTTGAAGCAACCGAAATGCACGGTCCGGGAGTAGCGGCGGCCACCAAAGGGATGGCCGGCATCCGAATGGCAACAGGGTTCACCGTTTTCCACGTTGGCTTCACGCTGAAGAGCGCCGGCGAGCCGAGTTTGCTGATCGGGTCGGTTGTTGCCATGTCCGCGCTAGGCGGATTTGCGGGCACGTTTGTGGCGCCCCGCCTCCGCCGGCGGTGGGACCCGCAACTAATGATTACCGCGTCGCTCCTGCTGCTTGCTCTGGCCGCGGCAATCGCGGCACTACGGTTTCATGCGTCAACCGCACTGGCCCTCGGGGCGTCGCTCGGCCTGGCCGGGAGCATTGGTCGGCGAGCCTTCGACGGTGTTGTACAGGTTGAAGCCCCGCACACCCAGCGCGGCCAGGCCTTTGCCGGGCTGGAGACCCGCCTCGAAATCGCGTGGGTGATCGGATCGCTCATCGCCGTGATCGCTCGAGCGCCGGATTGGCTGGGGCTCTTGCTATTGACCACGGGGCTGGCACTGTTCTCGGTGGACAGGCTGATAAACCGCTGGACGGTGAGCCACCTGCCGCTGAAATCAACACGGATCGCCGTTCCACTTCGCTTACTTGAAACGGCCGAGGCTGTTGCGGCGCAGGGTGACCGACAACAAGCGGTCCTTGTTGCGTTGGCAGCAGCCGATGCGCTCGCCACAATCGAGGCAATCCCCACCCACGAGATCGCCAGCCTCCGCCGTAGGGCCATCGAGGCATCGGCAGCCAACAACCAAGAGGTCGAAGACCAGGTCATCCGCGAGGTTCACGAGCTGGTAATTCAGGCCGTCAAGTAGCCGGCACCGAACCCGTGTCTGCCGTTTCTGAAAGCGGTCTAGCACGCCTCTCAGTCGGGGTATCGGTCCATGAGTCGTTCTGGAGCGGCCACAGTGTCTCGGCGGTGGTCCTCCGGAACTGAGGCGGCGGTCTCAAACGATTCCCACGCTGTGTGATCACCGGTTCGATCCTCGATCTCGTCGAACCTCGGCCCGCTCATACAACCCCATTCGCCGGAAGGTCAGAAGGGTCAAAAGGCAATACCGGTGAACCCAGATTGGTGTATTCTGTTGTCACCGACAGTGATAGAGCCTGAAGGCCCTTGCAGCGGCACGATCCTTCGACGAGGCTGGGGTAATTCAAGCTCTGATAACCAGCGGAGGAACAACGTGAACACCCAGGTAGCCGCATCACAAATCGCACTAGAGGCTGCCCGCCGCCGCCGGGGCGCAATGAAGGACGCGATTTCGCGCACCGAGGCGGCCGCATCAGCGCCAACGGCCGATCCCGGTTGGCACGCCGGCCTACTGGCCGAGCTTCAGAAGCTCCAGCTGGCCTTGAGTGCGCACGTGAAGGAGGTGGAGGGCAACGACGGTCTACTGAACCAACTGCGTACCGATGCTCCGCGCCTGGTCAACAAGATCCAGAACATGCGGGACGAGCATCCCCTAATCACGCAGGATCTCGCTCGAGTAATTGTAGAGACCCAACGTTCTACGGAGCCTGAAACGTTACGAACCCACGTGGTTGAAGTTCTCCTGGCGCTGGTGCGGCACCGTCAGCAAGGTTCTGATCTGGTGTACGAGGGCTACAGCGTGGATATCGGCGGCGGATGAGGCGGCCTCTGAACCGGCGGTCCTTACATCTCCAACAGGATCTTTCCACCTTCACCGGCCTGGAGTAGCTTCATTGCCGCCTCGTAGTCCTCGAGAGGAAAGCGATGCGTGATCACCGGCTGCACCACAAGCCCGGAATTCAAGAGGGAGACCGCTTTGTACCAGGTGCCGAACATCTCGCGCCCATAGATTCCTTTGATCGTCAGACCCTTGAAGATGATGTTGTTGAGGTCCACCATCGCCGACCCCGAGAAGAGGCCTAGGAGACCCACCTTTGCTCCGTGATTGGCGAGACTGAGTATGTCGCTCAAACCCTTGGGGCTTCCGGACATCTCAAATGCGACGTCAAAACCCTCCTTCATGCCCAGCGTTGCCATCACAGCGCGCAGCGAGTCCTCACCTGGCTCAACGCCGCGGCTGGCCCCAAGTCGTTCTGCCATGCGGAGGCGATCGAGAACCGGATCGGTGATCACCACATGGCGGGCTCCCGCGTGACGACAAATCGCTGCCGCCATTTGTCCGATGGGCCCGGCACCGGTGATCAGCACGTCCTCGCCAACAAGATCGAAGGACAGCACCGTATGGACCGCATTGCCCAGCGGATCGAGGATCGCTGCGACCTCGTCGGGGACCTCTGCAGGAACCGGGTAGGCGTTGGCGGCTGGGATCGCTACGAACTCGGCGAAGCCACCGTCGCGCTGAATGCCGACGCTGATCGTGTTCCTGCAGAGATGGCCCTTGCCAGCTCGACAGTTTCTGCAGTGACCACAAATCACGTGACCTTCGCCGGCGACCCGCGTTCCTACATCAATATGTTTGACTTGCTCCCCGATCTCCACCACGGTTCCAACAAACTCATGGCCCACAACAACCGGGGTGCGTACGGCTTCACTCGCCCAGTCGTCCCACTCATAGATGTGCAGATCGGTACCGCAGATCGCTGCATGTGAGACCTTGATCAGCACCTCGTCCGGTCGGGGCTCGGGCCGGGCGATGTCTGCCAAGTCGAACCCCGGCCCCGGCCCCGTCTTGACCAGCGCTTTCATACCCCACCAGCCACTACGCCCAGTTCGGTTCCAACGGCAACGAAGGCCGCCACCGCCCGATCCACATCAGCCGGCGTATGGGCGGCACACATCTGAGTCCGAATACGCGCTGTGCCCTTAGGGACCACCGGAAATGAGAACGCTGTGACGTAGACGCCGCGAGCCAGCAATTTGTGGGCCACCTGACTGGCGAGGCGAGCGTCTCCGATCATCACCGGAATGATCGGATGGCCCTCGCCGGACAGGGAGAACCCGGCCTTGGTCATCTCCGCACGAAACTGCCGGGCGTTGGAATCCAGCTGCGCTCGAAGAGCATCGCCTTCCTTGGCCAGCCGCAAGCCGGCCCGCCCTCCGCCAACCAAACCGGGAGCGAGGGCATTTGAAAAGAGGTAGGGCCGTGCCCGTTGGCGGAGAAGGTCCACAACGTTCTGACGGGCCGCTACGAAACCACCCATGCCACCGCCCAACGCCTTGCCCAATGTGCTGGAAACGATGTCTACCCGCTCCGCAACGCCGTGCAGGGACGGCGTGCCTCTCCCCTGCGGGCCCACCAAACCGGTGGCATGACAGTCATCCACCATGACGAGCGAGTCAGTGTCGTCGGCGATCGCACAGATCGATGCGAGATCGGCAACATAACCATCCATGGAAAAGACCCCGTCGGTGACGATGAGAATCGTACGGGCTCCATCGGCCCTCGCCTTATCTACTTGCGAGCGAAGATCGGCCATGTCTCTGGTGGCGAAGCGGTAACGGCGCGCCTTGCACAGCCGGATGCCATCGATGATCGAAGCGTGATTGAGGGAGTCGGAGACGATTGCATCGGCATCGCTGAGCAAGGGTTCAAAGACGCCGCCGTTGGCATCGAAACAGGCCGCAAAACTTATCGAATCATCGGTCCCGAGATACTCGGCAATGTCGGCCTCCAGGCCCCGATGTATGTCGGTTGTTCCACAGATGAAACGAACCGATGCCATCCCGTAGCCATAGCTCTCCATCGCCTCGACTGCCGCGTTACGGATTTTGGGATCATCGGCCAGGCCAAGGTAATTGTTGGCACAGAAATTCAGTACCTCTTGGCCGCTGGTGGTAACGGTTCCTCCCTGGGGCGAGGTGAGCGCCCGCTCCGATTTCCAGAGACCTTCAGATCTGATCGAATCCAGCGACTCGTCGATCGAATCGTAAAACCCACTTCGACTCATGATTGCCACTCCCCGATCGTCGTTGTCTGCGACCGTACTCTGGATGCGGAAAGCCGCGGCAACCCACCCCGGATTCGTGTATGAAAGAAGCGAACCGCTAGCCAACGGAGAAGCGCAAAATCACGTCGATGAGCTGCTCGAGCCTCTCCACCTCTTTGTAGACGACGGCGGCGATTCCCATCTGGCCCAGAACGTAGGGCGACGGTTGAGGCGGGATCGAGCAATGAAGCACCAGCCCCGCTCCGATGGACCGAGCCGCTCGGAAGAACGGATGTCCAGAGTCATCTGACGGGAGGTGATCAAGAACAACAACGTTGGGGCGAGCAGCCCATATCGCTGCGTCGTTGTCATGATGATTGGCCGTCGCACCAATCACCACGACGTTGTGGGTGGAGTTGAGGCGGTCGGCCACGAGAGCCCGTGCCACCTCCTGTTCCTCCAAAAGGAACACTTTCAAGCGGGAGTCGATCATTGTCTCAGACGCCTCGCCACTCATGCCCTGGCCCGATCTACTCTCGACCCGCCGTTGCGCCCACTCGAGGCGGCGCATGATCCTTGCCAAGAAGATCCACGGTCTTGGTGCGATCAACGGTTTCCGGGTTGCTACGCCGGTCGTTGGTTTGTGCCGCTGTGCTACGTCCCCACCAAGCCAATGCAGCCGCCGCAAGAACGACCCAGGCTCCAACCATCAACGTCCAAATGATCGGAACGAACGAAACGGGCGTAATCGTTTCGTAGTTGTCGAGATTGTCATCAAAGGTCTTCGTAAGATCACCAAATCTTCCGAGCGCATCGGGCATGGTGCCGAGCGCCTGCGCGGTGGCCGGGAAGTTCTCGCTGAGGAAGCCATTCAGTTGCGCCTGATCCATCCCCAACTGCTGGCCCAATGCTGGCAGCATCTCGGCCTGCATCTGGCTGCCCATTGCCTCGACCGTGACCAGCGCCCCCTTGGCTTGGTCCACGAGTTCCGGCGTGTAGATCGGCCGAAGGTTGTCATTGAGTTCGTCGGCATCGGCGGCCTTGGGAATCAGGCTCAATGCCACTACAACAACGACCAGTGCCGCGCCGAATCCTCCGGCCAGTGCCACCGCCAGCCAGCCTGGCTTGAAGAGAAGCCCGCCGATGATCAACAGGCTGATTCCGGCGAAGAAGAAGCCCCAGGGAACTGTTGTGGCCGGCAGGGACTCAGTAGGGATCTCGTCAGCGGATTGAAAGAGATCCCTCTGAGAATCCAGAGTGTCCACGAGTCCGTTGAACGTTGGCACGATCTCCGGTAACGCCGCAATCCCGTTGGCGACGTCGGGGAAATTCGCTTCGGTGAACGACATGAACTCCGCTTCGGTCATGCCAAGTTGCGGGGCGAGAGCCGGCACGATTGCCGTCTGGAATTCCGTACCAACCCCCTCCAGCATCACAAGGTCAGATCTTGCAGTTGCGATGGATTCTTCAGATAGGGCCGGTCGGAAATCATCGATCATCTCTTCAAAGTCAGGCCCCACGGTGAAGAGATTGTTGGTGAACGTACTGACGAGAAAAACTACTCCCACAGCTGCTACCAACCAGGCGGCGGATCGGCGATACACCGATGCCTTGCCTTTCAGATCCACGAGTGCATTCATTACGTTCCCTCTCATTCAGCTGCCGCGCATCGGCAGTCTGGAACGAGTGTCTGCCCGCTCCGCGCCACTGAACAGGGCCGAAGGCCCCATCGTCAGTAACGTTCTGGCGCCGTGCGTCGCAGCAAACGTAGAACTCCCCAGCACCAGCGTGCCGGGGAGTTTGGTGTGGATTATAAGGGAGGACTAGGTCAGGGCATCGACCTTCTTCTTGTCAACGAGCCGCTGTGGCACGGTGTCAGGGAACTCGATTTCCTTCGATCCTCGCATCGCCCAGGCCAGCCCGGCCCCTGTCAGCATGAGGGTTGCACCCAGGCCACCAAACAAGCCAGAAAGGGCGAGCCCCATTTGGAGGGTGGAGTGCGTGACGGTCCCTACACCCAGTTCGCCGATCAGTCCGTGAACGGTGCCACTCCAGGCTTGTTCACGAGCGGGTCCTTCAATCGGGTGCTGGCGGTCGAAGTCGGTCCAGTACTTTCCGTCCACTTCGAAGTCGTGAGATCCGGCTTCATAGACCACACCGTTGTATTCAACATCCTCGGGTAGAACGACCGTCTGGGTGCCGTGCAGCACGTGGAAGCTCACGGTGGCCATCTGGAACATGTATTCGGTCCCAGTGTTGACCAGCGGATCGTTGGGATCCAGGTCACCCTCGACTACCGGATACTTCCAGTCATCCCGCAGGGTAGCCAAGATTGCATCTGCACCTTCGGTGGTGCCTCGATCGATCAATTGGCCGTCTTCGTTGTAGCTCAACTGGACATCCTGTGCTTGGCTGAAAGCCTTCAGCGAGTCATACCCATCCTGCACTCGGGTGTAGGCGACACCGCCAGCCACTGCGAAGGCCAGGCCAATCGCCAGAAGCGCATACCCAAGCATTGCCAGTCGTTTCCTCATCGGATTCCTCTTTCGGTTTTCGTGATCGTGACGATTCCCGATCAACTGCTTCGATCATTTCGCCGATCGACGATTACCGATAGGGACCTTCGTCCTGACGCCCTGTGACGAGCGACGCACCGTCCGCGACGTTCGGGTCGTTCGCCAAGCTCGCCAGGGTCTCCATGAAAAGGTTGATCACACTTCGGCGCATGCAGTACCAGACCCGCGACCCATCGCGGCGGGCCGACAGAAGCTCGGCATCTCGAAGAAAACGAAGATGCTCGGAGACCGTGGACTGGGCCAGTCCCGACGCACCCACAATCTCGCCGGTTGTTCGAGAACACCCGCCCCTGAATTGATTGAGGATGGCAACGCGCGCGGGGCTGGCCAATCCGCGCGCAAGCTTGGCGATCTGATCAGGGGTCAGAGGCGACGGTTCTGGCAAACCGAGTTCGGTACACGGTGGCACGTTTTCGATACGGTCATTCGCTGGTCTACAGGGCACTCTCGTAGTCGTTGACATCCTGGGCCTCCTGGTCTGATTCGGTAACTGTGGTCGGCGGTTCCCACCAATCCAAAATTCGCAACGCCCGCAGCGTTGACCACCGACTGGGGCCGCGAGCCTCCATCCTGAACCAGTGTCGCCCCGAATAGGGACGGTACATGGGCCATTTCCCATCGCTGCGACGGGCATTGCGGATGGCCTCAATGGCATCGGCCATTCGGGGATCTCGATCGGAGCCAGCCGCCCGGAAGTGTTCGAGCCCTCGCATGATGTCGTAGTGCCATTGGGGAGGGAACGGGAAACGGGTGAAGGCGAGATCGATCACCTCGCCGGTGCGATGGGATTTGTAGAGACGGTGCACCAGTAGGAACTCGCGCCCTGCCGCCATGGCCTGGCCAACCACGACCTCACCACCAGAGTTTTGGTATTCATGCAAAGCCTCAAGAACCGTGATGGTGGTGTGCATCGATCCGTGGGTTGCACCTCGGCGGATGGCGTCACAGTTCCAGCCACCGTCGACGAGCTGTTGGTGGAGCAGCCAGGCCACGGTGTCATCCACGCGCTGATCCATTGACCCGAAAGCCGCCGCCAGCTGCACCAGCATTCCGGTGATGCAGGTCTCGGGCTCACGAATCGTTTTGGCCAGATTGATACCCCCGTCATAAAAATGGGCGGCGTCCCAAAGGAGTTCGGTCCCCTTGCAGGCCTGGTGGTTACCTCTTTCCAGACCGAGGCGATTCAACAAGAGCAGGGTGTAGGTGGTGGAAGTCCATTTGGGGCTGTACAACGCTCCGGCCCAACTCCCGCCGGCGTCTTGAAGAGCGAGCAACTGAGCACCCCACCCCTCAGTGGCCACGAGCGCTCGATCTTTGGCAATCTGTTCGGGGGGCGCGTGAAAGACCCCGTCACTCACCTGCCAGCGGATGGCGGGATCAGCATCAATCAACCAGGCACACAGGGAACGGGTTCTGCCTTGGGCGGAGTTCGTCGTTACCGCTTCCATTAGGGAACCCATGCCCGCGCAAGCTGATTCATTCTGAACTCCTCTCGAATCTGGAGCCGGACTTCACCGACCAGGTCGAATTGAGGATCGCCTCCGAAGCCAGCGGCGTGTAGGGCCGGAGGTCACATGCGGTCAAATCATGCCCACGACCACGATCGCTTACCCCTAGGGTCCGAAGTCCCTTGCCACGTCAGTACTCGGACGTCAATACTCAGGGCATGAACAACACCTACGAATCGAGCGGCGACACCCCGTGGGAGTTCTATCCAGATGACGACCTTCGAGAAGAACCGGGCAACGCCGCCGAGGATGAGGCGATGCACATCATTTCCCCGGATGGCCTCAACATTCCGCTGGTTCCCGAAGACGAGGAAGAAGAGCCCGAGGTGGTCCACTATTTGGAAGACGAGGATCCCGAGATCCCCGATGCGTCAACTCCCCCGGTCAGCGATGAAGTCACACCAGGCGTGGAGGATCTCCTCGTCCGACAGCATTACATGAGCAACCCGAGCGACGACTAACACTGCCGAGGCGTCACCCAGTTAAATCGCCGGAGGGTTCCCTTGCCAGCAATACCTTTGGGCCAGCGATCTAAGAAGAGGCGCCGTTACGAGTGGGCCGAAGGTGGAGACAGGCCCCGGGCGTCCGATCCCACAAGCTCCGGAGCAGTGGCGGTGCGGAGATCCACCCTGTCAAGCGATGTACGTTCCAGCGATGTGCCAGGAGAACCAGCCGAGGGCTCCGGCGGGAGCGGAGGCCAATTTGGTTCACTTCCACCTTGATCCAAACGGAACGGCGGGTACTCATCGGTCATCAACGCCACGTAGGCAATCACTCGGTAGATCCAGCGGTTCAGCCCGATGATCAGTGAAAAGAGCGACTTCGGGTATCGACCCGTGAAGAGCAACACGATCCCGGCCACAAAGACCAAAAGCCCGAGCAGGCTGCCGCCGTTGTTTACATTCCCTTCAGTTGTGGACCAACCCGCCGAGCCGGCAAGCACCGCCACGATTACCAGGTGGGGGATGGCCAAAATCCACTTCACGAGCACCAGTGACCGAGACATCTCTTCGGGATACACGATGTCGAGTCGGGCATGGTCTCCCTCCTCGGGCGACAGACTGAACGGTGGATATCGGTCACTGCCGATCCCTCCGGTGGTCGCGTAGTAGGAGACTCGCCACGTCCAGCGCATCACGCCAACATTGAAGTCGAAGATGCCGTGCGGATACCGCCCGCTGAAGAGGATCGAAACGGCTGCGACGATCGTGAGAACAACGAAGATGGCCCAGAGAAATGCCAGCGCAATGAAATGGGGAATCGCCAAGAACCATTTCACCAGCCACCGCCAGCGCGACAACGAGGGGTCAAGCTGGGCGGTCAGCGCGACCGGCTCGGGGTGGGTCCACTCCGAGAACGATGGGTGGGGTTCGCCAACCGTTGACCTAGCCGCAGTGCCGTGAGACGCCCGCGCACCGGCCGCAATCAGCACACCGGCGATTCCCGTGAACAGCGCTCCTACACCGATCATCAGCAGGCTGAGCGGAAGGATGAAGCCTGCCTTGGCCCCAACGTTCACATCGGCGGCCAGACCAGGCGCCCCGTCAGCGTTCATCAGAGCAGCGGCCCAGCGGCCCGATGTCGCTTCCCATGTCAGCTCTTGCATCCCGACGCCGCTGGAGGAGGCAACCCAGAAGCTTTGTGCAGTAGGAGCCTCAATTGCCTGGCTTCCAACCCTCGGTGTCAACTGGCCTTCCAAATCATTGTTGACCTCGACCAGCTCGTCGTGCGCAACGCCAGCGAGGTACCGGTCGAGATCGGCCTCACGGGCAATCCCGATGAACAGCTCATCAGTTGCGTTGGCGCCGGTCACGCGCAACCGGACATCGGTGTCGAGAGCATCGAGCACCCAATTGGGTGAGCCCGGATCGGCACGCAAATCAGCATCCTCCGCCGTGATGGCCGGTGTTGTGGTCTGTAGTCGATCCAGTGAGACATCGAAGTATCCATCATCGTCACGTTCAGCGACGTAGCCCAGTCCAAGTAGGACTCCGCCGACCAAGATGGCGACCGCTGGCAAAACGAGAAGACATCCGGCGATGAGAGCAACAATTCTTCCTGGGCGCATGGAAATTCCCCTCGGGTTGAAGTGGCGCAAGTCTGAGGCTGCCCGCAGAGTCTCCGTCGGGTCATGTCATCGGGCTAGAGGCTTCTGTCAACATCAGTACTATTCCGGCACTCTTCAACTGGCAAATACTGTGACCACGATTTGCACGCTCCCGTAAACAACCAGCAACGGAATCCCCAGTCGCCAGTCATACCGATGACTCCTGACCACCAGCACAGTGGCGAGCAAGACACCGAGTGCTGCACCGGCCACGCCGATCCATACCTCGCCGGACACGACCGATCCGAACACCGCAGGACCAATTCCGATCGACAGCGAAGCATCAACGAACGACGATCCGAACACGTCACCAACCGCCAGGGACGATGCTCCTCTTCGAATTGCGACCCAATCGACCGCCAACTCCGGCACCGACGTTCCGAGGGAGAGGACGATGAAACTACCCACAAACTCCGGAATCCCAAATGCGTCGGCAATACGAATGAACGATTGGACGACGCCAATCGCCAGGGCCCCAATCAGACCGAGCCACATCAGAGTTCGTAGAACGTCGGCGGCGATGCCAGCAGTGAACTCGGAGCCGACGACCGCGGATTCCAGCTGTTCCTGACCAAGCAGCAAACTGCCCCCCAACCAGAGGGCGATCAACAACAAGCCGTCCAGGTGACCCAATTCTCCATCCTGCACCATGGCCAAGACCGCGACGCAGGAAAAGAAGGCAGCAACCCCGACGCCGATGACGAATCTCCGATCCACTGTGATCCCGCGACTGAAGATGCAGAGCAACGCCATAACCAGCGTCACCTGTGTGAGGACCGAACCCGCCGAGTCACCCACATTGAGATCACCATGTCCGCTTGCCGTGCTCACCAGGGAGTTGGCAATCTCGGGCAGGTCGGTTCCGATCGCCATGACCGTGAGACCAACAACC
>RCMY010003324.1_pt1 | contig 14275 bp, 11 predicted proteins | sample 2041341 | NCBI WGS metagenome assembly RCMY01 (sample SAMN09708234, study PRJNA481090) | Marine sediment metagenome, whole genome shotgun sequencing project.
GCCCAATGACTGACCATTTGACCCCCGAGCATTTGACTCATGTGACCCATCCGCTTGTGCAACACAAACTGACGCTGATGCGCGACAAGGACACGTCGACGGCGCTGTTCCGTCAGCTTTTGCGCGAGATTAGCCAGCTTTTGGCCTATGAGGTCACGCGCGGCCTGCCGATGACGACGCGCAGGATCGAGACGCCGATGCAGGAAATGGATGCGCCTGTGATCGACGGCAAAAAGCTGGCGCTGGTGTCGATCTTGCGGGCAGGGAATGGTTTGCTGGACGGGATTTTAGAGTTGATCCCGTCGGCGCGTGTGGGATTTGTGGGGCTTTACCGTGACGAGAAAACGCTGAAACCTGTGCAGTATTATTTTAAGGTGCCGACTGAACTTGAGGATCGTCTTGTGATCGCTGTCGACCCGATGTTGGCCACGGGCAACTCGTCTGTTGCGGCGATTGATTTGCTAAAGGGGGCAGGGGCCAAGAATATCAGGTTCTTATGTTTGCTTGCCTCGCCCGAAGGCATCGCGCGCATGAAGGAAGCCCATCCCGACGTGCCCATTGTCACAGCAGCAGTGGATAGTCACCTAAATGAGGCTGGATATATTGTTCCTGGGCTAGGGGATGCGGGTGACCGCATGTTTGGCACAAAATAGCGGCTGTTTTTGCGTTGATTTTAAGGACAATGGCTTTACAAAATGGTCATTGTCACGCATCGTCCCACAACATATTGTGGGAGCGCCTATGTCATATCGTGGTTTTATCAGTGCAACAGTCTTGGCGATTGTGTTTTCGGGGCAAGCTGCGGGTGCGCAAACGCGCAATAGTATTCCTTCCGAGTTCCCGCCGTCATCCTATACTGGTAACCAATATGTTGACAGCAAAGGCTGCGCATTTGTGCGCGCAGGTATTGGCGACAACGTGACATGGGTGCCGCGGGTCGACCGCAAGCGCAACCAGCTTTGCAGCTTTCAGCCGTCGATAGCACGTGCAGCGCCAGCACCCGTTTTGGCCGCCGCACCGACCCCTGCACCTGTGCGTACAAACCGCGCGCCGATCCGCACCGTGGCCTCGACAACAACGCCGCCGCGCATCGTGCCCAAACCCGTTGTGCGCGCTGCAGCGCCAGCGCCCGTCGTGCGGTCAGCGCTGATCACCCCAGCCGCACCCGTAACCCGTCCGGTCGCAACACAGGCCGCTACGCGTCAGACGATGTCTGCGTTCTGCATTGGCCGAACCGGTCCACAGCCCGGTTACGTTAGCAGTACAACGGGTCAAACAATCAACTGTGGTGGCGTTTCCGCGCCGCGCGCGATGTCAACCGTCGCCGCACCAGCATTGCAAACACGCAGCGCATTTTGCGTGGGTCGCGTTGGGCTTCAGGCGGGCTACATCAGCAGCACGACCGGACAGACAATTGATTGCGGTGGCAACACGCCTGCGCAGATTGTCGCGGCTGCATCGCCCGCTTTGCCAACCATGTCGATGGCGCAAGTCTGTGCCGACATGCGCGCAACAGGGCGTCAGTATCAGAACGCGCAAACCGGTGACGCCGTGCGCTGTGGTCCGCAAACACAAGCGATTTCAAACGGGGTGTATGGCCGTATCGCCGCGCCAATTGCGCCACTGGCCCCGAGTGTCATGCTGCGTACATATCCAAATTGCCCTGCGAGCATCTTGAGTGTGGGTGGCGCTGCTGTGCGTTGTGGCCCGCAGACCCAGCCGATTTCGACCCAAGTGACACGCAATGCAAGCCCGGCTTATTCCGATCCATTTGCGTTTCTCAAGCCGCCTGTTGTGCCAGCGTCCAATCCCGTTGGTATCTCGCAGCGCCAAGTGTTGACCCCGCCAAAGGGCTACACGCGGGTTTGGGATGACGGGCGTCACAATCCGAACCGTGGACTGCCAACAGCGCGCGCGACCGTCAACGATGGCGCGCGAATCTCTTCGCGCAGTGTGGCCCCACAAGCCGCGACCGCGCACCGCTATGTGCAGGTCGCAAGTCTTGCAAATGCCTCCCAAGCTGCCCAGATCGGCCAGCAGTTTCAGCGTGTCGGGTTGCCTGTGGGTTTGGGGTCCAAATCGGTTGGTGGCACGGCGTATAAGGTTGTGATCCTCGGCCCATTTGGAAATGCGTCACAGCTTCATGCCGCTCTGCGTACGGCGCGCAATGCTGGTTATAGCGACGCCTATACACGTAACTAAGGGTCTCCCGAGGAAAAGCCCTGCAACGCGCGCGGGGCTTTTTCTTGCGCGCTTAGTCGTTGCAAATGCCTTGTAGGCGCACCCAATCCGCATCATCCATGATTTCCGGCTCGTCGCGCTCGGCGTAGGGGTCGCTTGCGATCAATGCCTTGGTGCGTTGGCCTGAAGCATCGCGGGCATATGCAAAGGGTGAGGTCGGGATTTGCGCGGCTTGGAACGCCTCGATTATTGCAGCACTTGGCAGAAATGACGGCTCTGCTTCGGTCACGGTGCGGGCAAAATCGGCGAGGCTTTCAGTAGGCAGTTCGCCTGTTGTGAGCAGGCCCACGGTTTTGCCAAAGCCCACCGCATGCAGCACATCGGCCAGCGGATCGGTTGTGGCCCGTTTGGCCGCCGCCGCCACAATGTAACCCGCAGGCACCGCAGGATCGTCGGCATTTTCAATCACATTTTTGTCGAGCAGGATGATCTGCCCTGCCAGCGCGATCGAGCCCTGCGCCAGTTGTGGCAAGACCACAATCTGTCCCAGAGCATCCGCGCCAAACAGGCGCTTTTGTAGTTTCTCAAGGGCTGCGACGCCTTCGACGTTGCGGCACCTTGGGCCTGTCAAGCGCTGCACATGGCCCAGCACCGTTGCGCCAATTTCGGTACGTTTGACCATTGGCACCACCGAGACCGTTTGGCGGGTCAGCGCATCAGGCAACCAAAATATCGCAATCGCCGCTGTGGATGCCAAAAACCCGAACGTCAAAATCTGGCGCAGCTTGCCGCGCTGCGGACGTTGTTTGGCGATGGTTTTACGGATCTTTTCAATCGCGCCGATCATCAGATCATCGTCAATTTCCAAGGCTTCGTCCGCATCATCACCGGGGGCAAAAACCGCAGGGCGTTCGCTTGGATTGAGCCGGATAATCGCAGGTAGCGACCAGTGTGTCAGCGGACGACCCGCGCCATCAGAGATCACCAACGTCGCGTTGCCAAAGGCCACGGTAACGTCGCGGCGCTGCGCGTCGCGATCGCTGCGCCAAATCCCGCCGCTTTCTAACCGTTCATATTCACGGAGTGCCGTCATGTGCCTGCTTTTGTTATTTGACCCAGCTTAGCGGCCTAACTTTGCTTTGTGTAGGTGCGTTAAAGGTCTTTGGCGATCATACGCAGCTCAAACTTCTGTATTTTGCCCGTCGAGGTCTTTGGCAGTTCTTGAAACACCACGCGCTTGGGGCATTTGAACCCTGCGAGGCGGGAGCGAGCGAAGGCGATCATCTCGGCCTCGTCGGCGCTGGCACCGTCTTTCAGCTCGATAAAGGCGCAAGGCACCTCGCCCCATTTGTCATCAGGCTTGGCCACCACGGCACACAGGTTGACCGCCGCGTGGTTCATGAGCGCGCCTTCGACCTCGACCGAGCTGATATTCTCGCCGCCCGAGATGATGATGTCCTTGGCGCGGTCGGAGATTTGCATCGCGCCGTTAGGATGCTGGATCGCTAAGTCCTCGGTGTGGAAATAGCCGCCCTCGAACGCCTTTGTCGTAGCTTTCGGGTTCTTGTAATAGCCTTTCATCACAACGTTGCCACGGATCATAATCTCGCCTTGGGTGGCACCGTCCATCGTGACCTGTTGCATGGCCGGATCCATGACGGTGATGTGTTCCATCATTGGCTGTGCAACCCCTTGGCGGGTCATAAAGCTGGCGCGTTCCTCAGGTGGTAATGCGCCCCAAGCTTCGTCCCAGACGCATTCGGTCACATGGCCGTAAGTTTCGGTCAGCCCGTAGACTTGGGTCACGTTGAAACCTAGTGTTCCCACCGCCGCAAGTGTCGCGGGGGCAGGGGGCGCGCCTGCGGTGAAGACCTCGACCGTATGATCAAAGTCCCTGCGGTCTTCGGGTTTGGCGTTCACAATCAGGTTGAGCACAATCGGCGCGCCGCCAAAATGCGTGACACCGTGGTCGCCGATTGCCGCATAGATCGACTTGGCAGAGATGTCGCGGCAGCAGACCACCGTGCCGCCAAGCGCGGGGATCATCCATGTGTGATTCCAGCCGTTGCAATGAAAAAGCGGGACGATTTGCAGATATTTCGGGAACAGCGGCAATTGCCATGAAATCGGCGTGCCCATTGTTGTGAGATAAGAGCCGCGATGCGAATAGACCACGCCCTTGGGCCGTCCTGTGGTGCCTGAGGTGTAGTTGAGCGCGATGCTTTCCCACTCGTCGGTAGGCATGATCCATTGAAAATTGGCGTCGCCGGTTGCCAGAAAATCCTCGTAATCGATCTGTTCGCCGATATGTTTGATGCCTGCTTGGTGATCGGGAACCTCGATGACTATGGGGGCGGGGCCGACCATTAGTTCCACTGCTTCCATGACCATCGGCAAAAACTGGCTATCGACGAGGGCGGCCTTGGCCCCGCCGTGATCCAGAATATAGGCGACCGTATCGACGTCGAGCCGCGTGTTGATTGTGTTGATCACAGCGCCACAAGCAGGCACGGCAAAGCTGGCCTCGGACTGTGCAGGAATGTTGGGCAGGACCGTTGCGACCACATCGCCAGTGCCAATCCCCGCTTTGGTCAGGGCGGAGGCGAGGCGGGTGATCCGGTCGTGATATTGCCCGTAAGTCAGGCGGATATCGCCGTAGATCAATGCATCGCGGTCGGTGAAAACGCGGGCCGCGCGATTCAAATGTGACAGCGGGGTGAGCGGCACAAAATTAGCGGCACATTTATCCAGCCCTGTCTCGTCAGACATCCATCCCATTGCACCGCTCCTTTGGTTTTGCTTGCCTTGTAACCTTAGGGTATGTCACTGATTTATATCAATGGGGTATTGCACCTCGCTTGCAAGATCGGGTCGCCGATGACACTCGCCTCCTCCCAAACGCAGCGCGCCGCATCGCTTATTTTGCTGGGCATGTTTGCGCTTGGGATCAGTGATAATCTCGTGCGTGTGGTCTCGGCGGAGAGTTCTCTCTGGCAGTTCCACCTGATCCGTGGCGGCATGGTTATTGCGGTGCTTGTGATTGCGGCGATGTTCGGGGGCGGTGCGATCTGGCCTCAAAAACCGTTGGGCGTTTTTGGCCGTAGTGCTGTGCAAGCGGGCGCGATGCTGATTTATTTTGGTTGCCTTGCGATCTTGCCAATCGGGGTTGTGGTTGCGGGCATGTTCACGTCACCCCTCTTTGTGTTGCTGATCGGGGTGATATTCCAAGGTAAACGTGTCGGACTGATCCGTGGCGTGGCGGTTTTACTTGGCTTCATCGGCGCGCTTTTGGTCATCAGACCTGACCCCGCAGCGCTTGATCTGATCTCGTTTTTACCGATCTGCGCGGGGTTGCTTTATGCGATCGGGGCGGTGGCGACACGCGCGTGGTGCGAAGGCGAGGCGACGCTGACGCTCACTCTGTGGTTCTTTTCCATGCTCACGCTGTTTGGGGCGATCGGGGTTTTGTTGCTGCCAAACGGCGGTTCGGGCGGGGCGGCGGATTTTGCGGCACGCGGCTGGATGCCGCTCTCTGGATCAATGGTCATATGGTATGTGGGTTTGGCGGTTGGTGCGCTGATCGGCATCGGGTGTCTGTTCAAGGCCTACCAAATCGGCGAGGCAGGCACGGTCGCAGTTTTTGAATACACGCTATTGGTCTTCGCGAGTTTCTGGGCGTGGGTGCTTTGGGGCGAGGTCGTGCCGCCGCTGGCACTTATCGGCATGGGCTTGATCGTGGCTGCGGGCAGCATTATTGTGCTGCGGTCCGACCCGTGATTATCTCGGGCGGGCGCAACTACATTTTTGTGCATATTCCCAAAACAGGCGGCACCGCGATGGCTACGGCGCTTGAGGAACGGGCGATGCGCGATGATATTTTGATTGGCGATACGCCCAAGGCGCAAAAGCGCAAAGTGCGGTTGAAAGACCTGAACGCGCGTGGGCGGATATGGAAGCATAGCACCGTGGATGACATGCAAGGCGTGGTTGATCCGGCCGGCATGTTTGTTTTTACGTTGGTGCGCAATCCGTGGGACCGCATGGTCAGTTATTACACGTGGCTGCGGTCGCAGAGTTTTGCGCATACCGCTGTGGCGCTGGCAAAGTCGCATGATTTCAGTGGGTTCCTGAACGATCCTCACACGCGGCGCAGCATTGGGAAGAACGGGTATGGAACATATGTGACCGAGGATGCGCATTTTTTTCGGTTAGAGTATCTGGATACGGATCTGGTGCCGCTTTGGGAGCACTTAGGGTTTCAGCTAACTATTCCAAAGGTCAATCAATCTGCGCGCAATCGTGATTGGCGGGGGTTTTATAGTGACTTTGACGCGGCGCTGATCGCAGACCTGTGTGCCACAGATATTGCGCGGTCCGATTACCGGTTTGATCCAACGTAAATTGGGCGCAAGCGTCACAGCCTGCGCCCCAAGTTCACTTAAGCAGCTTTGGCGTCTTGACCAAAGCGGCCATAGAACGACTGACCTTTGTCGGCCATTTCGCGCAGCAGTGCCGGAGTGGCGAAGCGGTCGCCAAACAGCGCGGTCAATGCGTCACAACGCTCAGCAGCATAGGGTGTGCCGATGATATCGAGCCAGCTAAATGGCCCGCCCGACCACGGCGCAAAGCCCCAGCCAAGAATCGCGCCCACGTCGCCTTCACGGATATCTTCCAGTACGTTTTCCTCTAGCGCGCGCACGGCTTCGAGGACTTGTGCGAACATCAAGCGGTGCTGCACTGTGTGCAAATCGGGCTGCTCTTCTGCCACGGGATATTTCGCCGCGAGGCCATCCCAAAGCAGTTGGCGCTTGCCCTTTTCGTCGTAGCTATAAAAGCCGGAATTGGACTTGCGCCCAAGGCGGCCTTCGTCAAACATCCAGAACAACACTTCGTCTACCGCCCCATCAGGATAAGCGTCGCCCATTGCAAGTTTGGTTGCTTTGGCGATTTTTACGCCCAGATCAACGGATGTTTCATCGACCAATTGCAGCGGCCCAAGCGGGAAGCCCAGCAGTTTTGCTGCGTTTTCGATCAGCGCAGGCTCAACACCTTCGGCGACCATGCGAATACCCTCGTTGATGTAGGGAATGATGCAGCGGTTGGCATAGAAGAACCGTTCGTCATTCACGACAATCGGAGTTTTGCGGATCTGACGCACGAAGTCGAGCGCTTTGGCCACAGCCACATCGCCAGTTTGTTTGCCCTTGATGATCTCGACCAAAAGCATTTTGTCCACGGGGCTAAAGAAGTGAATGCCGATGAAGTTTTCAGCGTTGATGGCGGCTTTTGCCAGCTCGGTGATCGGCAGGGTCGAGGTGTTGGTCGCAAAGATGCAATCAGGGCCCGTTACCGCCTGAACCTTGGCGGTCACTTCGGCCTTTACGCCCACGTCTTCAAATACGGCTTCAACAACCAGATCACAGCCCTTCAGCGCAGCATAATCAGTGGTCGCGTTGATCAGGCCAAGCACGGCGTCTTTCTTTTCGGGCGTTGCTTTCTTACGCGCAATGCCCTTGTCCATATAGTCGGCAGAATAAGATTTTCCCTTATCTGCCGCCTCTTGTTTAGCATCGATCAATACAACCTCGATGCCAGCCAATGCGGACACCAACGCAATGCCTGCGCCCATCATGCCCGCACCAATAACCCCAACGCGTGAGACCTTCTGGTCAGTCACATCAGGACGGTTCGCACCTTTTTCTAGCGCTTCCTTGTTAATGAAGAGTGAACGGATCATGGCTTCTGAGGAAGGATTCAACAAAACATTGGTGAACCAGCGCGCTTCGATCTTGATAGCCGTATCAAACGGCACCAGCGCGCCTTCATAGACCGCCGATAACAACGCCTTTGCCGCAGGAAACGCGCCTTGGGTCTTGCCGTTCACCATCGCGGAGGCGCCGACAAACGTCATGAAGCCCGCAGGGTGATAGGGTGTGCCGCCAGGCATTTTATAGCCTTTTTCGTCCCAAGGTTTCACGATGTTCGGGGAGGACAGAACCCATGCTTTTGCGGCCGAAAGCAACTCGGACGCGGGCACAACCTCATCAACCAAACCCGCCTGCTTCGCCTTGGCAGGATCGGACAGCTTTCCTTCGAGCAAAAACGGCGAGGCATTCATCGCACCCATTTTACGCACCAGACGCGTGGTTCCGCCCATGCCCGGAAAAATCCCAACCATGATCTCGGGCAAACCAATCTTGGCCTTCGGATTATCGGCCACAAAAATACGGTGACAGGCCAGCGGAATTTCAAACCCGATGCCCAGACCCGTGCCCTGCATCGCACAGACAATCGGCTTGCCGCCTTTGTTGGTCTTGGGGTCCATGCCCGCGCGCTCGATTTTGCGTAGCACCGCGTGGGTCGCCATCAGGCCGTCCATCAAACCGCGCGCAGGATTGTCGCCGGCGCTTTCTTTCATCTTGGCGATGATGTTCAAATCCATGCCGCCCGCAAACGAGCCTTCTTTGCCAGAGGTAATGATCACTCCCTTGATCGCATCGTCGGCAAGTGCGAGATCAACCAGCGCATCAAGGTCCTCAAACCCCTGCTGGTTCATCACATTCATGGATTTGCCAATGGTATCCCATGTGATTGTGGCAACACCATCGGTGTCCGTTTTCATGGTAAAATCAGTCATCTTCATCTCCTGCATCGCGGGACCAACAGGGCAGCCGCCCTAGGTCGCGTCATCTGTTGAGTGGGGTGTGTTTTGTGAGAGTTTGTTAAGGGACTTGGTCAGGCTGCTATTTTGATCAACAGCATAGTCGCTTTTGGATACGCGCCATATGCCACCTGTGCGGGACAGCACCGAAAATGCGGGGTAGGGGTCTTTGACGCGGCGGGAGCCTGACATCAAATGTGTGACGTGCATGGCTTTCACGGTGTCGGGTCCGTCAAAGTCGGCCGTGGTGCAAATGCGCACGATATCGGTGACGTTTGATCTGCGGAAATATGCGCAGTTTGCGTTGAATATCATCTCCAGCTCGGCCTCGGTTTTAACTGTGCGTTTGGTATCAAAGGTGGTCACCAAGTTCGGCAGTGAAAACGACTGCGCAAACCGCGCGAAGTCTTGCGCCATGATCGCGGCCCCGGTGGACGCCAATAAATCGTTGCTAATCTTACGCGCAATCGGGTTGGACATATCCGTCTCGGGGGGGGCACTCACATGCGGATACATGCCAGACGCAGCATGATGCCCGCGCGCGCCAATGATCGCAGAGATGCGCCAAGTGCCATCTATCAAGCAAACGGTTGCCGACGATTTGAACGGCTCGACCATGCGTTGATTACGGCTTAACAACTCGGTCTGGTAGGTCGCAATGACCGAGCCATCATCACATGGCTCGCACGAAATCGGGGTACGATGAACCATGTCTAGCGCCATTTTGCGACAAGCCACCAAGTAGAGCTCAAAGTTTTTACGCAGATCAGCAAGGGAATAAGAGATGACAGGACCCGCCAGCGTGACCATCGTAAACGGTAACGTCACGCGTCCTGCCCATTGCTCGAAATCCGGCGTGAGCAAACAGGCCGAAATATCATGCAATAATGCCTCGAATTCCCCAGGTGTCATTAGATGCGCTCGATGATCGTGGCGGCACCCATGCCTGACGCAATGCACAGCGTGGCTAGACCCGTGCCCTTGCCCGTGCGTTCCAATTCATCCAGCAGCGTGCCGATGATAATCGCGCCAGTTGCACCAAGCGGATGACCCATCGCAATCGAGCCGCCGTTGATGTTGACCTGACTATGATCGACATTAAACGCCTGCATGAAGCGCATGACCACGGAGGCGAAGGCCTCATTCACTTCGAACAAATCAATGTCTGAAATTGACATACCGCTATCGGCTAAAATCTTTTCGGTGACGGGTACTGGACCGGTCAACATGATCGTCGGGTCGGTGCCGATTTTGGCGGTGGCACGAATAATCGCACGGGGCTTCAAGCCCATGGCTTCGCCCCATTCTTTTGAGCCAACCAAGACGCCCGCCGCCCCGTCGACGATCCCCGACGAGTTGCCTGCATGATGGATGTGGTTGATTTTCTCCAGATGCGGATACTTCATCAACGCGACTTTATCAAAGCCGGGCATGACCTCGCCCATCATCTGAAACGCGGGGTTCAGCGCGCCCAAAGTCTGCATATCCGTGGTCGGGCGCATATATTCATCATGGTCCAAAATCGGCAGACCGTTGATGTCCAGAACAGGTACAATCGACTTGGAAAACCGACCCTCGGCCCAAGCCGCAGCAGCACGCTTCTGGCTTTCCACGGCGAGCGCATCGGCCTCGTCACGGGTAAATCCATATTCCGTCGCGATAATATCCGCAGAAATCCCCTGCGGGACAAAATAGGTATCCATGGCAATCGACGGATCAACTGCAATCGCGGCCCCGTCAGAGCCCATCGGCACGCGGCCCATCATCTCGACACCTCCCGCGATATAGGCCCCACCAGCGCCGCCCTTGATCTGGTTGGCGGCCAGGTTCACGGCTTCCATGCCTGAAGCACAAAAGCGGTTGATCGCCAAGCCGGGAATGGATTGGTCCAAATCCGAGGCCAGCACGGCAGTCCGCGCCAAACAGCCACCTTGCTCGCCAACTTGGGTCACATTGCCCCAAATCACATCCTCAACGGCGTGACCTTGCAAATCATTGCGAGACTTAAGCGCGTTCAGGATACCGGCTGAGAGGCGGGCAGATGTGACCTCATGTAAGCTGCCGTCTTTGCGGCCCTTGCCACGCGGCGTGCGGATTGCGTCGAAAATATAGGCTTCGGACATGGTGGTCTCCTTTACGTGCGGTCGGCAGGCGAGCCGGGCATCAAGTCATAGGGGTGTTTCCAACCGGGGGTGGCGGCAATCGCGTCCAGCCAGCGGTCAATGTGGGGGTAATCGGCGCGGTCAAATGTGAACGGCTCGGGGTAGTATAAGTAGCCACAGCAGGCGATATCCGCGATGGTCAACTCGTCGCCAGCGAGGAACGAGGTCTGTGCCAGCTGTGCCTCCATGATTTTCAGCGCGCCCGCCAAACGGGCCGCATGAAACGCAATCACGTCAGCGTTGCGTTTTTCTGCTGGCAGGAAATTCATCTGGAACCGCAACGTACCGGCAACGGCGCTTACTTTGGAGTTGTCAAAAAACATCCAACGCAACACGTCGCGACGCTCTGCGGCGGATTTGCCGCCCAGCTTGCCTGTCTTGGAGCTGATGTAATCTTGAATGACGCCCGATTGGGTTAATACCAAATCGCCGTCCTCCAACACAGGGACTTCGCCCATGATATTTAACGCGCGAAATTCCGGGCTGCGGCCTTCGCCATTGAAAAAGTCAACAAACACAGGCTCCCATGCTTCATCAGCAAGCGCCAAGGTCAAAGCTGCCTTATACGAATGCCCACTTTCGCCAAAGCAATGCAATTTCATAGTCATGTCGGACATCCTCCCAGATGGTACACCCTGCTTCAGGCGTTGATTTTGAGTATTTCTAAAAAGCGAGACGAAGGCCTGCGCGATCAACTCTTACTTAAGCACGATGTTGAAAACTTACAGGGCGGTACAGGCTGGAGAGCCCCAGTCGTAAATCGGGTCCGTAAAAAGCGAGGCTCCAACATCTTGAATGGGAACGCCCCTTTTTGATGTCGGACCGTTGCCCTCGCTTTTCCCCAAATACTTATCTTTTCAACGCTTGCGGGCCTCCAATTCATTTTGAAACATGCGCAATCGCTGACCAAACGTGTCCTCGTTAATCACCGAATTGAAGTTTTCAAACAAAAACGACAAAGCCTCTCCCTCTTCCAACTTACTATCCGCGGCAAAGCGCTTGAGTCTGCGATACCCGTCTTCCGTCATAGCAACAGGGAAACGGCGGGTCAGGCGTAGGCGCTTTGGCATGGTTTAAGTCCTTAAACGTAGGATGGGTTTTAACCCATCATGGCCTTAAAACTGATCCGCATCCAGTGCCATGACCGTATCCGCGCCTGTATTGATCCGCGCCAAATGCATGCCTGTTGCGGGCAATTGGCGGGCCATATAGTAACGGCCTGTTGCGATCTTGGTCTCGTAAAATGCGCGGTCTTCGGCACCAGTCTCCAGTGCTTCCATCGCAGCCTTGCCCATACGCGCCCACATCAAGCCAAAGCAAACGTGACCCATCATGTGCATAAAGTCATACGATCCAGCCAAAGCATTATTCGGGTTCTTCACGCCGTTTTGCATGAAATACATCCCCGCTGCTTGCAGATCCTTAGACGCCACCTTCAACGGATCAAGAAAATCAGCTTTCAGCGCCTCATTGCCCTCATTCTCTTTGATGAACGTCTTGATCATTTCAAAGAACGCCATGACATGTTTGCCGCCATCCTGCGCCAGCTTGCGGCCCACAAGATCAAGCGCCTGCACACCGTTTGCACCCTCGTAGATCATCGCAATACGCGCATCGCGGGCGAACTGGGACATGCCGATTTCTTCGATATACCCATGACCACCGTAGACCTGCTGCGCTGCAACCGCATATTCAAAACCTTTATCGGTCTGGAAACCCTTGATCACAGGGGTCAGCAGCGACACAAGTCCGTCGGCCTCCGCGTCATTGTTCTTGTGTGCGCGGTCGATCAGGTAAGCGCCCCACATCGTGAATGCACGCGCGCCTTCCACAAACGACTTCTGATCCATCAGGTTGCGGCGAATGTCGGGATGCACGATCAGCGGATCGGCGGGGCCGTCGGGGTTTTCGGCACCTGTCACCGCACGCCCTTGCAGGCGGTCATTCGCATAGGCAACGGCGTTCTGATAGGCGGCCTCGGCCTGTGCGTAGCCTTGAAGGCCCACACCCAAACGCGCCTCGTTCATCATCACGAACATGGCGCGCATGCCTTTGTGTTCTTCGCCCAAGAGCACGCCTTCGGCCTCGTCGTAGTTCATCACGCAGGTGGAATTGCCGTGGATGCCCATTTTTTCTTCGATCTTGCCTACGGTCACGCCGTTGGGATCGCCAAGTTTGCCATCATCATCGACTTTGATCTTGGGCACGATAAACAACGACACCCCTTTGATCCCGTCAGGACCGCCCGGAATTTTCGCCAGAACAAGGTGGATAATGTTGTCTGCCATATCGTGATCGCCCGCCGAGATGAAAATCTTCTGGCCGGAAATCTTATAGGTGCCGTCGTCTTGCGGGACCGCCTTGGTGCGCATCAGGCCCAAATCCGTGCCGCAATGCGGTTCGGTCAGGTTCATCGTGCCAGTCCATTCGCAGGTCACCATCTTGGGTAGCCACTTCTGCTTTTGCGCGTCGCTGCCGTGCACGTTGATCGCGGAGTAGGCACCGTGGGTCAGACCTTGATACATGTTAAACGCCATATTCGCCGACACCGACGGCTCCAGCGCGGCAATGCTCATGATATAGGGCAGACCTTGGCCGCCGTAAGCCTCGTCGCAATCCATCGACGTCCAACCGCCTGCGCGCACCTGATCAAACGCGGCTTTAAAGCCCGTTGGCGTGCGCACGACACCGTTTTCCAAGACGCAGCCCTCGGTATCACCGACCTGATTAAGCGGTGCCAACACATCCGTGGCAATTTTGCCCGCCTCTTCAATCACCGCACTGGTAAAGTCGCGGTCCAAATCGGCATAGCCTTTAATATCCTGCTCGGATACTTTCAGCAGGTCATGCAGAACAAATTGCAGGTCTTTCGCAGGGGCGTTGTAGATCGGCATTTGATGGCTCCATCTTTCGGTTTAACGTGAACAGGGCGGGCGGGTGTCAGGCCGCCGCTTTGTCTTTCGCAAGGGTCGTCAGCTTGTCGGCGGCCCATTGCATCTGTGTCTTCATCTCACCAATCGCCTCTTCCAACTCGGCTTTTTGGGCCTGCATGTCGGCAAGATGGCGTTCGGCCAGCTCGTAGGTTTTTGACAGCTGGGTCTCTTGGCTGTCGTCCATATGGTAAAGGTCCAGAAGCTGGCGAATTTCCTCTAGGCTAAATCCAAATCGCTTGCCGCGCAGGATCAGTTTCAGGCGGGCGCGGTCACGTCTGGTAAACAAACGGCGCTGACCTTCGCGCAGGGGAAATAGCAACTCCTTTGCCTCGTAGAAC
>RCMY010004307.1_pt1 | contig 14267 bp, 14 predicted proteins | sample 2041341 | NCBI WGS metagenome assembly RCMY01 (sample SAMN09708234, study PRJNA481090) | Marine sediment metagenome, whole genome shotgun sequencing project.
ATAACTACACACTGGTCGTCGGACAGCGGCTGGATCGCATGTTTCTGACGGACCGCACCGTGTTCCGCACATTCTCCATTACCGGATTTATCGTCGTCCTGACGATGTTGGGTGCAGGATACCTCCTTAGCCGCAAGAGCCTGCGCAAACTGGAGGGCCTCGAAAAGGCGATGGAGCGGGTCTCTGATGGCGACATGTCGGCGCGCGTCGCCGTGTCGCCGCACAATGATCAGATCGACCGCATCGCCGAGCGTATGAACGCGCATTTCGACAGTCTTGCGCGGCTGATGGCATCTACGCGCGGCACGGCCGCTGCTGTGACGCATGATCTGAAGTCGCCGCTGGCGCGCGCCTATCTCGGGCTTGGGCGGGCACTGGCGCAGGTCGATGCGGGCAAGGATCCGCGCGCCGAAATCGAAGACACACAGGCCGAACTGGAAGGGATGAGCGCAATTTTTGACACGTTCCTGCGGCTTGCACATATCGAATCGAGGGTCGACGGCACGCAGTTTACCAAGGTCGATCTGAGAGCGTTGGTGGACGATCTGGCCGAAACCTATCAATTGGTGGCCGAAGATCATGGCCAGACACTTGTTTATGATCGCCCTGCAGCGGACGACTTTGCTATCATGGGAGATGCGGCAATGCTGCAGCAGATGGTGGTCAATCTGGTGGAGAACGCCGTGACACACGGTGGCGAGGGAAACGAGATTCAGCTGAAGCTCGCGCGAGAAGCGGATCGGGTCCGCCTGACCGTAGCCGATCGTGGTCCTGGCATTCCCGAAGCCGCCCGCGATACCGTGTTCGAGCCGTTTCATCGCCTTGATCCCAGCCGTAGCAGACCGGGCAGCGGATTGGGGCTGGCGTTGGTCCGGGCCATAGCCGAACGTCACGATGCGCAGATTGTGCTGTCAGGCAACGATCCCGGACTTCGCGTGTCCGTGGAGTTTTCGCAATGACGTCGGTGTAGGCAGGGCGAGCCTGGTAAAAGAAGGAAGGCGGCAGAACACCCTGCCGCCCGTCTTTCCGCTCTGACTTATTGGCTGAGGATCTTCTTGACCTCCTCAGCGCGAACGCCCTGATCCCGCTTTTCTTGAAAGACTTTCGAGATCTGCGAGAGCTGCCCGACGGTCAGTGTGTCAGGATGCGCAATTTCGACGCCGATGCTCTCCATGTCGTGCATAACGATCTTTTCCATGACCTCTTTTGTCGGAAGATCCGCCACGCTGTTGATCTTGGGGGCGCTATGGCGCGACTCGTTCAGCACGGCCATCGTTGCTTCCCGGTGCGAGGGTTGATCACCCGATGCGAACACCTTGGACAGCTTTTCGGCGGTGCCGAGACTCAGCGAGGCGGCGTCCACATCATTGATCCCGGCAGCTTTGAGATCGGCCCCGACATTGTCGCGGACACCGGCAACCATCTGATCACGGCTGACCGGCCTCGTGGCAGATGCGTTGATGATCTTTTCCGCCGCAGCCTTCTTGGCGGTCGGATCGCTTTTTTAAGAGAAAATGGCCGACAGCTTGCCGATCTGCTCATGGGTCAGATGCCCGATCTTGGTGTCCGTGACACCCACTTCGGTCAGTTTGCGGCTGAGAGTCTCGTTCAGTTTGTCGTAGGCCGCCGAGTCGGCGAAGCCTGACGTTGCAGTCATTGCCGACACCAGAGCAGTCGCCATCAGCAGCTTGGACGTGCGAGAGAAAGTTTTTATTTGGGTCTCCATTGATTGGGATCAGAGCAGGTTGTTCCTGCTACGGTTCCAAACCTATTGGTTGATGCTCGCAGGTCGTTTGTGCGAAGTTTACATGATCGCAATGTGGTCGATTTCTGAAAACGACCTGATTTGCGATTGACAGGAGAACCCTGGCTCGAAGTTCGGCTTGATGAGGTCAGGCTTTCGAAACCTGATCTTTTGTGCTGGCCGCCGCACTGGCGACTTTTGCAGGACGTTGCAGGATCAAGACGACCGGCAGCATGGCAAATGCCGCGAGTCCGGTCAGCCAGAACGCATCCCGCCAGCATGCTGGCCTGAACCTGGACCTGAGCGGCCAGTTGGGCCACACCCGCCTGCGTCTGGGGATCGAGGCCGAGCGGTGCCAGATATGCTGCAACTGCGGGATTGAACGGGGTGATGCCCGCAGACAGCGCGGCGTAATGAAATTGCATCCGGCTCGCCACCTGCCAGCCGACTATGGCGATGCCGACGGACGAGCCCAGTGAGCGGGTCACGCCGTAGATGCCCGAGGCTTCGTCCTGCCGCAGCTGCCCGATATTCTGGAACGCCAGCGTGGACATTGGCACAAAAAACAGACCCATGCCCAATCCCGACACGACGCCTGGCCACGCCAGATCCCAAAAGCCAGCAGTCAGATCGAGGTAGCCCAGCATCAGATTACCCATACCGGTGAGGATCAAACCGATGGCAACCAGCGCGCGCTGATCGAACCTGTTGACCAAAACGGCACCCGTAAAGACCATCGAAAACCCTGCCGCGATGCCCCGGGGAATGAACAAAAGCCCAGAATCCAGAACCGGATAGCCCAACAATCCCTGCACAAAGAGGGGCAATATCGCAATTGAGCCGAACATCGCCACGCCGAAGCCCATGATCGCCACGTTCGCCCCCGCAAAGCTGCGATCCCGCAGCAGCGAGAAGTCGATGATGTTGTCGCTCTTGCCTATTCCGCGGATGATGAATGCTGCTGCGCATAGCGTCATCGTGATCGCGGCCACCTGAATCAGATGCGATGCGAACCAGTCGTGTGTCTCGCCGAGGTCGAGCATCAATTGCAGCGCTGCGATTGCCCCAACCATCAGGATGAGGCCCGTCCAGTCGACCGTGATGGACTTGACGTCCTCTTTCTTTAACTCGCCCGAGATCATGATCAGCGCGAACGCCGCGATGGGCAGGTTGACGTAGAACACGGCCCGCCAAGAGAAATATTCGGTCAGGATCGCGCCCAACGTCGGCCCCAGGATCGGGGCTACGACGACGCCCAGACCGAATAGCGCCATGGCCTGACCGCGCTTTTCGCGCGGGAAGCTGTCGAACAGGATGGATTGCGACAGCGGGATCAGGAACGCTCCGAACAACCCCTGACCCAACCGGCAGATCACTATGGTCTCGACGCTCCACGATAGTCCGCAGAGCGCAGAAAATCCTGCGAAGCCGAGAATTGCCGTAGTTATTAGTCGTCGCCGCCCAATACGGCGCACAAAGAAACCGGTGAGCGGCATCACGACGACCGACGCGACGATGTAGCTGGTCAGGATCCAGACCGCTTGGTCGTTGGTGATGCCGAAGGCCGCCTGGATCTGGGGCAGGGCGACGTTGACGATAGTGCTGTCCAGAACTTCGAGCACCGCCGTCAGAACGACGGCGAGGACGATGGTCCAGCGGACTGTCCTGCCCGCAGGCGACAGCACTGAATCCACGGGTGCACTCGTCATTTCGCGCTGCTTTTTGTCGAGGTGTCCACAGTCGCTGTCACACTGGCGCCTACGCGCAGCTGCAATGCGGGGTCAGCGGGCTTGCCCGTCAATCCGATGCGGACGGGAAATCGCTGCGTGACCTTCACCCAGTTGCCGGTCGCATTCTGTGGCGGCAGAAGGGAAAAGACAGCGCCCGAGCCCGCGCCGATGCTGGCGACCGTGCCGCTCAGTGTCGTTCCCGGATACATGTCGATCGCCAGGCTCACCGGCTGACCCGGCCTGATACGCTGCAAATCGGTTTCCTTGAAGTTGGCATCGACCCACCAATCACCGTCCTCAACCAGCGAGAAAAGTGGCGCACCTGTTGCGATCACCTGACCAGGGCGCAAATCAATGTTCGCGATCCAGCCGGCTGCAGGCGCTGTGATGCGGGAATTGTCCAAGTTGATCTGCGCCGCCGTCAGCGCACCTAACGCGGCGCGCACCGCAGCGTTGTCTTCACCCGGCGTTCCAGCCTGATTGCGCGCCGCCGCCAGCGCGGCCTCGGCCGCCTCATTGTTGGCCTGTGCCTCGTCCCGCGTCGCCTTGGTCTGATCCAGCGCTGCCTGCGCCACATCGCCCAGCTTGAAGAGCCGCTCGCTACGATCAAACGCAATCTCAGCCTCGGTCAAGCTGGCTTTTGCCCCGGCGAGTCTCGCCACGGCAGCCGACACGTCGGATCCTGATGCTCCTGCATTCTGTCTTGCGACATCGTACTGGGCCTGCGCTGTGGTCAACTCTGCATCCAGCGAGGCCGTGTCGATCTGGATCAGCAGATCGTCGGCCTGAACATGATCGTTCTCAGCAATCGCAACCTGCGTGACGCGACCCCCGACCTGCGATGCGATCGTCAGCACATTGGCCCGAAGATAGGCGTCGTCGGTGGACGGGTAGGTCTTCTCGTGCTGCCACCACCACCAAAGCCCGGCACCGATGATCAGGACGACAAGGATAAGGATGAGGAATTTTGCCTTTTTCATGATTTCCCGACCCGGATTCGTCTGTTGGCGAAATAAGAGGCGGCAGGTTTGGGAATACTGCCGCCCGGATTGCTTTGATCTGCGCGCGTCAGATACCGCCGAAGACATGTGGAAATAAGCCCGCCAGTCCGAACAGGATCAGGTATGCCGCGATAACGTAATTCAGCAGCCTCGGAAAAATCAGGATCAAGACACCCGCTATCAGGGCGAGGATCGGCTGAAGAACAAAGACGCCGGTCATTTGCCGGCCCCCCCGTCCAAATTGATCTCCTTGACCATGCCCAACAGTTCCCTGAGGGCGACTTCGGCATGATCGGGTGTGCGGTATCCAAAGACGATGAGGTCAGACATTGGTTTTACTCCTTAGGTTCTTTAGCGCATTCAGTTCATGTACCAGCCATGGCTGACGACCAGAGACTGACCGGTGAGCGCGTTAGTGGGGAAGGCGGCGAACAGGTGCGCGACTTCGGCGACGTCCTCAATCGTGGTGAATTCCTGATCGACGGTTTGACCCAGCATGACCTTGTTCACGACCTCCTCTTCGGAGATGCCCAGATCCTTGGCCTGTTCGGGGATCTGCTTTTCCACCAGCGGTGTCTTGACGAAGCCGGGGCAGATCACGTTGGCGCGCACGCCATGCTTGGCGCCTTCCTTGGAGATGACGCGCGCGAGGCCCAGTAGGCCGTGCTTGGCCGTCACATATGCTGATTTCAACGGTGAGGCCTCTTTCGAGTGGACCGACCCCATGAAGATGATCGATCCGGACCCGGCCTTGTACATATGCGGCAGGCAGGCCTTGGTCGTCAGGAAAGCGCCGTCGAGGTGAATCGACAGCAGTTTTTTCCACTCGCTGAAGGGGAAATCTTGCAGCGGGTGGACGATCTGGATACCGGCGTTTGAAACGAGAACGTCGATCTTGCCCCACGCTTTGATGACCGCTTCGACGCCGTTGTTGACTTGGTCCTCGTTTGTCACGTTCATTTCGACGGCCATCGCCTTGCCCGGCCCCTTGGCCGTCAATGCGTCCGCCGTCTTTTGCGCCGCATCCAGTTTCAGATCGGCGATGACGACCTTGGCCCCGTCCGCGATGAACCGCTCTGCGATGCCGTGGCCGATGCCGCTGGCGGCGCCGGTGATGATACAGACTTTGTCCTTGAGGTTCATTTTTCAGTTTCCTTTGATGAAGTTGGAGGTGAAATTGACCACATCGCCCGTAGGCTCTGCTGGTTGGTAAAGTGATGGATCAGCGCCATCCCGGCATGGCCGATCAGATACGCCCAGACGAGATTGGCCATGAAGCCATGCATCTCCTTTGCCAGCCAGACGGCCAGCCCGTCCTGATATCCCGCAATGCCGCCCAGCCAGTAAATTGTGCCAGTCGCGGCCATCGCGGTGATTAGCAAGAGCCCGAGACCATGGATGGCCGCCGCAAACGGGGCCGCGGGTTGGTATTCGGGCAGACGAAATGATCTGGCGGTCGTCCAATGCCTCTTGGCATCCGCCCAGAACGCACCGCGCCGCGCGGCGCTGAACCAAGGCAGCAAAAGGCCCATGTCCGTGCCGCCGATCCGGGTCATGACGACAACCCACAATCCCAGCGCCATCGTCATGGCGAAAAGCCCGCTGTATTCATGCACTTCAAACACCCAGTTGCCGGGGCGTCCTTGTCGGGGCACCTGCATGAATTGGCTGCTGGTAAGTTGCGACAGCACGGCCAACGCCAACCCGGCGTGGAACAGGCGGGTGCCTGCCGGATACCGTGTAACTGCTACGGTTTTCATCGTTGCGCTCCATCTGCCAAATAGTCATGGACAACCTCGCCCAGTCCCAGCGTCAGATCGGTCAGCAGATGGACCGCCGAAATCACCTCGCGCACTGGCAACTCCGCGACCGGGGCCAGCGCGTGGGAATGAAGCTCCAACCCCGCCGGACCTTCCCAGGCACCTTTCACGGTGATGTCCGTGGTGTAGTAGCGCACCAACTCGCAGATGCGTGGTGTGCAATCGACATGCGGAATGATCTTGAGCAGGAAGCTGGGCGCAGCGAGTGATTTCAGCACCTTGGCGTGATCGAGCGTTCGGTGCTTGTAGCCCATCGTGCCGGTCGCCACCCGGACGGACCCGACATCGAGCGTGCCGACCAGCGTGTCCTTTTCGACGCGCAGTGAGGGATCGGCCAGCTTCTTGGGAAATCCCCAGATCTCGCGACCACCGGCGATAGGGGCCTCATCGTTGAGGAACATCGCATGGACATAGCCGCCCGCCACGCCGTCCAGCGTGACGGGGACGACCTGACCACTTTCGGTATAGTCACCAAAGCCGGTAGAATCCGGCATTCGGATGAATTCGTATTTGACGATCGCATCGGGAATTTCGAGCGGCTCGGGAACGACCCGGCGCAACGCGTCCATGTCGGTGCGATAGGTGATCGTCAGAAATTCGCGATTAATGAAACGGTATGGCCCGCGTGGATATGAGGGGCTCATTAGCGGCATCGCGAATGCCTGTTTGCGGATTTCATTGCGATTCATGGCGCTCTTCCTTCATTCATCCTTCGCGCCGAGGTCAAAGACCTGCAGCCCATCCATGCCGATCTGGCGGGATTTCCATGATTGATGCGAAAGCGTGCGTTTCACGTCCGTCATTCCGGCTGCCCAGTGTTCGGACATCGACAGACGTGAAAACTCGTAGTCCTTGGAGTTGCTCTCAAACCCCTCCTTGCGATGGATGAGATGCGCCAGCGTCACTGGGCATTCCGGGCCCGTCGCGCGCAGAAGCGCCAGATCGGAATCCGATTGCATATCCTTGGGGAGTTTGCCCGCAAGCCGTTCGGCAGCGGCGCGGATATCATACAACTGCTTGTATCTGTCCGTCGTCAGGCGGGTACGGCTGGAATAGCGAATGTCTTTTTCACGCTGCTGCACATCAGCCAAATCTGCGGGTATCTCGCCGCGCGCATCGAACAGATCGATTTGAAAAATGCAAAGTGGATCGATGCCGGCGTTCTCCATCACATATTGCAACGGTGTGTTGGAAACCAACCCGCCATCCCAATAGAAACGTCCATCGATTTCGATCGGCGGGAAACCCGGCGGCAGTGCGCCGCTGGCCATGATGTGGCGGACGTCGATCCGCGTCTTGTCGCTATCGAAATATGCAAAGTTGCCGGTTTCGATATCGACCGTGCCGACGCTGAGACGCGGTCCTTGGTCGTTCAGATAATCGAAATCCACCAACTCGCCCAAGGTCGCCTCAAGAGGCGATGTGTCATAAACGCTCAGCGTTTGGGCTTGGCCGAACGGCCAGAAGGCGACCGGAAGCCGCGGCTTGAAAAACCCGGGAACGCCAAACGACATGGTGGTGGCAGCAGCGAATTCGGCAAAGGCCTGACGGGACTTTGGCCCATGCGTCAAAGGTGAGAAGGCGACAGCAGAGCTGATCTTTTCCCATAGAGTTTCAAGCTTTTCGACCCGGATATTCGGAGGATTACCGCAGATGATCGCCGCATTGATGGAGCCGATAGATATGCCGGCGACCCATTGCGGATCGAATCCACCCTTGGAAAGCCTCTGGAATGCGCCGGCCTGATACGCCCCAAGCGCACCGCCGCCCTGCAACACCAACACATTCTGTTCAGATTTCGGCATCTGCCATCTCCTTCATGCAACAGCGGTTTGTTGAGGAGAAGGTAGGGAGAGAGTCGCACGTGGCTTTTGCCCGAAGTTTACAACTGTGACAGATTTCGCGGCACGGCCTGCATGTAGAGGGCTGGCAGTATCGTGACGCGGTGCCGGACCGGGCGCTTGCCGACAGTCCTGTCGGCGGCGCGAACGGCTGTCAGGAACGCCGCCGCATCCCACGCAACGCGTGCTTGCTCGGAAAAGACCGACACCTCCAGTTCTTGCCAACGGGTGCGAAGATCGGGATATGCAGTGAAGAGCGCGTCTGCATCGGTTTGGCTATCGCCATCTACCGCGTTTAGCCACTCCAAGGCGGCTGAATAGGTAGCTTGGGGGTCTTGGGCCGCGCAGGCCGTTGCGATCCTGGCCATCGCAATGTGCCGCTGGGACGGGGCTGTCCTATTGCCACGAAGAGACTTGATATCTCCATGGTAGCGCCAGAGGATGGCCGTTCCGAGTATCAAAATGACAATGATCGCGCTGAGCGGCCAAGGCCACCGAACGCGCGGGTTGGTCAGATGGTTCGCACTGTCCGCAACCGCAGGAGCGGTAGATTCAAGGGCTGACTGCCCTGCCACGTCCGCGACAACCGGACCCTCGACCGTGATCGTCTCGGCGGGGAGGGTGGCGATGCGTGACGTCTCAGTAGCGGTGTCGAACCAGCGCAATGTCACTTCGGGCAAAGTGAGCGTGCCGCCGCCCGTGGGCACGATCGAGTAGCTGAAATCGCGCACCGCTGCCGGACCGCCGGGCGTGTCGATCATGCCGGATTGGGACCGGTCGAGATAGACGCGCGTGCCCGCCACCTCTGGCAGAGCGAGGTCGGGTAACTGCACATTGGTCGCGCCAAGCGCAGTGATGCGCACACGGCGCGTCACCGCATCACCCACGCGGAACGCTGGGGTTTCAGGCTCCCAGCGGGCTGAAAGCGTGACATCCTTGGCGGGCAGAAACCAGTCTGCGGCAGTATCGGGCTTCGCCTTGATGTCGAGTGTCAAAGGTTGGCTGCGCACGGCAACCGGCCGCGCCGGAGTCAGCATCCGCCCGAATGGCGATCCGGCACCGCCGAAGGGTGACCGGCCGAAAAGGCTTGCAAACGGATCGGACGGGAAGGTCTTGCCCGTAGCCGGATCGTTTACGATTCCGCGCAGGGTAAATGGCGGCACTCTCAGCGCTCCGCTTTTCTGGGGGCGCAGCAGATAGTCACGCTCGATCATCGTGACCGGTTGACCGTTCTTCATCGCGGCGCTGATCCGGTCTTGGCCGCGCCGTTCCAGAACGAAATCGGGGCTCGCGGGGGGCTCGATCATGCCGTCGCGAAAGTCAGGCCCGGTGGTGATCCGCAATGTCAGTGGGATCTCCTGTTGGACGTAGTGCGCGCCGGGTTCCAGTTCAGCGGTAATCGCGGTGCCGCCCGCTGTGTGGGTTTCAGGCGGAAGATCGGCGGCATCGACCACATCGAGGCTCAGCGCAGCAGTTTGCACCGATCCGGCGGTCAGAACAGGGATCGCCAAATGCCCGGTCTTTCGCGGCTCTAAGGTGATGCTCCATGTGACCGTCTCGGAGCGATCGCCGTTGATGATGCGCGTCTGCGAAGATTTCGATGTGCCCAGAATGTGGAAATCGGGATTCAGAGCGGAAATATCGGGCGCGGCTGTCAGGTCTGTAGGATCGGCGCTGAGCGTCAGTTGGAACGTGTCGCCCAGAGCAATCTTGTCGGTGCTAATCCGGGCGGTCAGCCCGTCGGCAAGGCAAGCCGTCGCCATGGCTGTAAGCGCCAGAAGGAAGAGGGCGGGGAGGCTACGTCTGATCATGTCAAATCCTCACTGACCACCCGCACGCAGGCGGGCATAGTGTTGGCGGATACGGGCGCGCAGAAGGCCCGAAGGATCGTCCGGCACAGCGCGTAACTGCTGCTCGGCAGCCTGATCGAGCGTCGGGCCAGTTTCCTGCGCAGTCGGTTCTTCGTTAGTCGACGTGTCGGTGTTGCGATTGCCCGCCAGAGCCTGATCCATCCGTTTCTTCAGGTCTCCGGCAGTCGGCTCGCCCGGCGTTCCGTCGCCATGGGTTTGCGGAGTTTGCCCTTGATCAGCGCCATCTGGGCCGGGTTGCCCGGCTGCACCGCCATCGGTTTGGCGGTCGCTGGCGGGTGTGTCCGATGGCTGCGTGCCGTCCTTCGGTTTGGTGCCGTCGTTTGCATCGGTAGGCTCGCCCTTTTCGTTCAGCGCCGCGTTCGCTTCGCCGGGTTGACCTCCGGTTTCGTCGGATTGCTGCGCTTCGCCTCCTTGCGCGTCAGCCGCGTCACTTGATTGCGGATCCTGTTGCTCTTGCTGCCCTTTGTCGTTGCTCTGATCCTCACCTTCCGCTGAATCGCCCGATTGCGATTGATCGTTCTTGTTCTGGTCCTCGGTCTTCTCGTCCTTCTGCTTTTGCTCCTGTTTCTGCTGTTCCAGCAGCTTGGAGACCAGATCGCGGTTGAACTTTGCGTCCGCATCGGTCGGTATCTCGTCCAGCGCCTGATCATAGGCGGCCAAGGCCTTTTCCAACTGGCCTGCCTTCGCCAGAGCGTTGCCCAGATTGTAGCTGTCGGACGTGCTTGTGCCCTCCGGTGCGCCGTAGAGCAGCGCCGCCGCCTCAAAATCTCCGTCGCGGTAAAAGGCGGCGGCCTTGTGGTTGGTGCTGTGAAAATCCTGCGTTGCCGTCGCATAGTCGCCCGCGTCGAAGGCGCTCTGGCCCCGCTGATCCGGGGTCTGAACGAGATCTCTCCATCCCTCCGCCTGCGCGCCGCTTGTGGTCATGCCGACGCCCAGCAACATCAATGGCACGGCAAAGAGTAACCCACGGCGAAACGTGAAGGGGGCCAGAAGGACCGGGATGAGCAACAGAAGGTAGCCAGCGTCGTGCCAGCTGTCCGTGACCATATCGGACGCCCGACCCGGCGCGGCGGAAGTATCAGAGCGCGGGGGAAGAAGCCTTGTGATGTCGGACTCGTCCGCCGTCACGGGCGAGAATTGTCCACCGCCAGCCGTCGCCAGCTTTGTCAGACCGGCGGTGTCCAATCGCGCGGTGATCGGCTGACCGTCCTTGCCAGTAATCGCGCGGCCATCGGCGGTCTGAATATCCGCGCCTTCGGTGGTGCCGACGCCCAGCACGCTCACATTGTAGCCCGCGTGCCTTGCCGTTTCGGCGGCCTTTACGCTGGCGGCGGGATCGAGTCCGGTATCGTCTGCGATGACCACGATGCGGCCTGTCGTCGCTCCGGCGCTCGACAGAAGTCCCTGCGCCTCGTTGATGGCGAGGTCCAGGCGATTTCCCAGCACCGGCATCAGGTCGGTCGAAAGGTCCGGCAGCATCTGGCGGATCACATCGGCGTCGCCGGTCAGGGGGGTGGCGACAAAGGGGCGATCGGCATAGATCACCAGCCCCACATCGCTGCCCTTTTCCCGGTCCAGTATGTCGCGCAGCTTGTGCCCCGCGCGGATCAGACGGCTTGGCACCAGATCGGTGCCGTTCATCGACTGCGCGAGGCTGAGGACGATGACCGTGGGGTCAGACCCGCCGTGGACGGGGGTCGGCAGCTTTTCCCATGTCGGACCTGCCATCGCCAGAACCGACGCGACCAAAGCGATGGCCAACGCCGCGATCCAACCGCGCGTGCCACGCCGCGCTGTGCCGGGGACGGCTAAATGGCGCATCAGATGCGCATCGACCAACCCGCTCCAGCCTTCGCTCTGCGCATGGCGTATTCGGTGCAGCGCGAGGACGACGATCAGCGCGGCGGGCAACAACGCCAGCAGCCATTCGGGACGGAGGAAATGAAAGGAATTCGGGATCATATCGTCAGCTCCTTGGTCCGTTTGCGGCGCGCGGCGAAGCGATAGGGTGCGACCCAGAGTGCAAAGAGCGCGAGCAGCACCAGCGCACCGCCGAGAGGCCAGTAAAACAGCGAAACGGTCGGGCGCATGAACAGCGGATCGTCCGCGACGGGCTCTAGCTTGTCGATCTCGTGGTAGATGCCCGCCAGACCATTCAGATCGGTTGCGCGGAAATAGAGCCCGCCGGTGGTTTGTGCGATTTGCGTCAATGTGGCTTCGTCCAGATCCTGCGATGGATCGACGATCCTCTGCCCGAAGGCCGTGTTCACCGCCACGCGGTCTGCACCCACCCCAATCGTGTAGATCTTCACGCCCAGCTTCTTGGCCAGACCGGCGGCGACGAGCGGCGTCATCACACCGGCATTGCTGGCGCCGTCGGTCAGCAGGATCAGCACACGTTCGCCGGCAGGTCTGTCCTTTAGCCGTTTGACGGCGATGGCGATGGCGTCGCCGATGGCGGTTTCGGTGCCGGTCAGCCCGACCTCGGCCTGGTCGAGAAGCTGGCGCACCACACCCCGATCAAAAGTCAGCGGCGCCTGAAGGTAGGCGCGGTCGGAAAACAGCACGAGGCCAATCCGGTCGCCCTTGCGGCGCGCGATGAAGTCGTCTGCGGTCTGTTTCACGACGCCCAGCCGGGTGCTCGCCCGTCCGCTCAGCATGAAGTCCGCGCGCCCCATGCTGCCCGACAGGTCGATCGCCATCATGATGTCGCGCCCCTCTGCGGGCAGCGGCATTTCGGGGCCGACAATTGCTGGGCGGGCCAGAGCCGTGACCAGCAAAAGCCAGATACACGTCATCGCTGCCAGTTTCAGCCAGCCTTGCAACTGCCTGCCGCCGCCTGCGGCGTGCTGCCGTTGCAGCGTGGCAAAGAATGGCACGCGCAGCGCTCCGGCGGGCGATTGCGGCAGTGGCTTCAGGGTGAGCCGGACCAGCAACGGTGCGGGCAGAAACAGAAAGGCTAGTGGCCAGAGGAAGGTCATTGCGCGTGCCTCCTGATCCAGGTTTCGGCCTCGTCTATGGCGCGGCGCAGATGGGTATCGGCCTGTATGAGGTTCGAGGGCGCGTAGGGTGCATTGGCGATGAACTCAGCGATGGGGACGGATATGCCGCCGGGATTCCGGCCCAGTTCGCCCGCCCAGTCCGACCCGCTGAGCGCGCCGAGCCTGTGCGCTTCGGGGCCAGTCAGAACGACGCGCCGCAGGAGAATGGCAAGATCAGAGGCAAGTTCCGAGGTGTCGGTCTCGGCTGTAAACCGCGCCTTCAGTCCGGCGAGTTCACGTAGGGCTGCGTGTCGTACCGTTCTGCGGCGATGAAGGATAAAGACGATCGCAGCCACAAGGCCAAGCCCCGCCAAAGCGATCAGCACCCACAGGCCAAGTGCCAAGGGCCACCACCCGACGGGATCGGGGAGGTGGATGTCACGTAGTTTTGCCAGTTCGGCTTGTATTTGAGGTGTGAGGGAGGAAGTCATGCGGCGCTCCTACGCTGGGTGCGGACGACATGTTGGATGTGCTGGGGGCGTAGCAGCGTCCGGGGCTCATCGGGCGTGCTGATGGAATGGAAAACCATGCCGGTCTTGCGGGTCAGTGTTTGCAACGCCGCCTGCCGGTCGGCAAAGGCGCGGGCATGGGCGGCCAGATCGGCCCGGCTCATCGCGTCGATTGCCAGCACGGACGCGCCATCGCTCAGCCGTCCGCCGCGTGGGGGCAGGTGGGCGTCCAGTGGATCGTGAACGAAGATCACCGTGACATGGGCGCGGTGCGACAGACGGCGCAACTCCTGTTCGGCCATGGGATCATGATCGGCAAAGTCGCTGATCACGAAGGCCAAAGTGCCCGGGCGGCAGACATGGCGCAGCTTGCGCAGGGCGCTGTGCAGCGGCACCTCATCGCCGATGGGTTGATCAAGGCGCGTTGCCTCGCTGGCGGCGTGAAGGAAGGCCAGCATCGCGCGGCGGGTGCGGGCGGCGGGAAACTCCAGCAGGCCCGCGCGCGTCAGTATGAAACCGCCTACCCGGTCGCCGCCATCGAGGCCGACCCAAGCCAACATGGCTGCGATCTCGGCGGCCAGATGCGCCTTGAACCGCGCTTTTGTCCCGAACTGCATCATCGCGCGCAGATCGAGCAGCAGGTAGACCGGGCGTTCGCGTTCTTCGTGAAACAGCTTTGTATGGACCGTGTCGGTTCGCGCGGTCAGGCGCCAGTCGATGCTGCGGATCTCGTCGCCGGGCTGATAGGCGCGGGATTCCGCATATTCCAT
>RCMY010003325.1_pt1 | contig 14265 bp, 15 predicted proteins | sample 2041341 | NCBI WGS metagenome assembly RCMY01 (sample SAMN09708234, study PRJNA481090) | Marine sediment metagenome, whole genome shotgun sequencing project.
TCGATACAATTTCTGCTTTCGTCATCTTTCGTGTTAAATTTTAAGTAGTTAGAATCCAATGTGGATGCCGTTTTTTTGGGATGCAAATATATAAATTTAATTATATCTTTCCTGCTAATGGGCTAATTTTAAACGATTCATCTTTTGCCAATTTTTTAAGATGGTAAGGATAGGATGGTTCCTTGGATAATCCGTTATTTTTGCAACTTACCTTTCCTGCCGATGACCTTTGCCCAAAAAATGCTAACATGGTATGCCGCGAACAAACGAATCCTGCCTTGGCGGAGCACTCGAGACCCCTACAAAATTTGGCTTTCCGAGATTATTTTGCAGCAGACGCGGGTAGTTCAAGGCACTCCCTACTACCTGAAGTTTATCGTCGCTTTTCCTACTGTGCACGATTTGGCGAACGCTTCCGAAGAGCGGGTGTTAAAACTTTGGCAGGGCCTTGGTTATTATTCCCGCGCCAGAAACTTGCATGCTGCGGCGAAAACGGTGGTTGAAGCGCATAATGGTACTTTCCCCGAGACCTACGAAGGACTCCTAAAATTGAAAGGCGTGGGGGATTACACCGCAAGTGCCATTGCCTCCATTTGTTTCGACCTTCCGGAACCTGTGGTCGATGGCAACGTCTACCGCGTACTTGCCCGCTATTTTGGTGTGGAATTGCCTATAAACAGTTCTAAAGGTATCAAATATTTCAAAAGTCTTGCTCGTAAGGTCATGGATCCCGACAATATTCGGGATTACAATCAAGGGATAATGGAGTTCGGTGCCGTACAATGCACACCGAAAAACCCCAATTGCATGTACTGTCCGTTGAACGATAGCTGTGTCGCGTTACAAAAGGGCAAAGTTCAAGAACTTCCCATTAAAATTAATAAGACCAAGGTCAGAAGTCGCTATTTTAATTATATGTTTTTTATGGATGGCAATGGAAAGACAGTAATGAACAAGCGAACCGGAAAGGGTATTTGGAAGAATCTTTGGGAATTCCCGCTGCTCGAATCCGAACAGGGAATAGATGAGGATGCCGTAATCAAGAAATTGGATGATTTTGTGGATGCCAAAAAAGTACGGAAAATAGTGAGGTGCAATTTGAGCCCCATTGTTCACAAGTTGTCGCACCAACATTTGCACACCGTATTTTGGATGGTTAAAACGGATGAGGTTTTGCAAAATGGTATTCCCTTATCCGAAGTTGAAAAGTATCCTGTGCCCGTATTGATAGCCGAGTTCTTGAAAACATCCAAAAATTCGTACTTTTGAGGATTAATCTATAAGAAAGAGATAGAAATGAGCGGTACATTGAACAAGGTGATGTTAATCGGTAATCTGGGAGACGATGTGAAAATGCATTATTTCGAGAACGGTGATTGTATCGGGCGGTTTCCCATCGCTACTAGTGAAACCTATACGAGCAAGAAGACTGGCGAACGCACTACGACCACCGAATGGCACAATATTATCGTACGGAACAAGTCGGCCGAAATCTGTGAAAAGTACTTGGGCAAGGGAGATAAAATCTATGTAGAGGGCCGTTTGCGAACGCGCCAATGGCAAGATGATAGCGGAAACACACGCTATTCTACCGAAGTGCAGGCGCAGGATTTTACGTTTTTGACCCCTAAAGGAGATAGTGCCGCGAACGCTCAACAAGGCGGTCAACCCGACAATCAGAAGGCAGATCCGACAGATTCGACAGATTCGGACAATACCAAAACCGCCGATCCAAAGAAAAAATCGGCTCTAAGTGCATCCGAAGAGGATGATCTGCCCTTCTAAAAAATAAACCCGTACCTATTGGACCCTGACCCCCTTATTTCCCTTTCCTACTTCGTGGCATCTGTCGGTGCCTTTGCGTTCAAAATCATATTTCTTGTCGTGCTATTAATCTGTTCCGCACTGATTTCTGGGGCAGAGGTAGCTTTTTTTGGACTTTCGCAATCCGACGTAAAAGACATCGATGAGAGCAAAACGACCCGCGGAACCATTATTGTTAAGCTGTTGGATAGGCCCAAAAAACTTCTGGCCACCATTTTGGTCGCCAACAACGCCATCAATATCGGGATCGTACTGCTTTTTAGCATCATCGGCGATACCGCTTTTGCGCATATCGAATTGGAATGGGTCCGGTTTCTTTTGGAAGTTGTCGTGGCCACCTTCCTTATTTTGATGTTCGGAGAAATACTGCCCAAGGTTTATGCCAACAGAAACCGGTCGGCATTTGCCCATTTTATGGCCTATCCGCTAAGAGTATTAGATTTTTTATTTTCGCCATTGAGCCTTCCCATGCGTTCGGGCACCCTATTTCTGCACAATAAACTGGGCAAACAAAAATCGAACCTGAGCGTTGACCATCTCTCGCAGGCGTTGGAGCTGACATCCGAGGGAGATACTACTAAAGAAGAACATAAAATCTTACAGGGGATCGTATCCTTCGGCAATACCGATACCAAACAGGTCATGCGACCGCGTATCGATATTTTTGCCCTGAGCGAGGACATGAAATTTCTGGAAGTTCTGGAAGAGATCAAACAAAATGGCTATTCCCGTATTCCCGTTTTTTCCGAGAATATGGACAATGTTCTGGGGGTACTTTACGTTAAAGATTTGTTACCCTATATCGAGAGAAAAACCTTGAACTGGATAGATCTTATCCGTGAACCGTATTTCGTGCCCGAAAACAAAAAACTCGATGACCTTTTGTTGGAATTCCAAGAGAAGAAAAACCATTTGGCGATTGTGGTCGACGAGTACGGTGGAACATCGGGCATCGTTACCCTCGAGGATATAATTGAGGAAATCGTTGGTGATATCAGCGACGAATTCGACGATGAAGATCTGATATTCTCCAAATTGGATGATTTCAATTTCGTTTTCGAAGGAAAGACCACGCTTAAGGATTTTTACCGAGTGGTAAAAATAGAGGATGAAACGGAATTCGAACAACAAAAGGGTGAATCGGAGACCATTGCCGGTTTCGTTCTTGAAATTGCGGGAAGTTTTCCGAAAAAAGGTGATATTGTTGCTTTCAACGCTTATCGATTCGTCGTAGAGAGCCTTGATAAAAAGCGATTAAAACAGATAAAAGTTACCTTGCCACATGAAGTTTAGATTTTGCTTAGCCTTACCGGTGTTTTGTATGCTTTTCACGGCATGCAACGAAGAGGTGCTGCCCAAACCGAACGCCAAACTCCGTCTAGAATATTCAAAACCGGTGCTCACCGAGTTGAAAACCGAACATTTTAGTTTCGACTACAACGAATCGGCCAAGGTAAAAATCAAGAACAGCACCGCGCTGACATTGAAATATCCCGAAATGCAAGGGGAAATTTTCATCAACTATAGAAAGGTCGATAACAATATCGACAAACTCCTTTCCGACGCCCAAAAACTAAGTTACGAACATTCGGCAAAGGCCGATGGTATCATCGAACGGCCTTTTGTCAGTGAAGAGCACAACGTGTATGGTATGTTCTACGAAGTAAGTGGTAACGCCGCCTCGCAAGCGCAGTTTTACGTGACCGACAGTACCCAACATTTCTTGACGGGTTCGCTGTACTTCCTAACAAGGCCGAACTACGATTCCATCTATCCCGCGGCGGCCTATCTGCAAAACGATATTCGGGGGATTATGGAGACGCTGAGATGGAAGGATTGAGTAGGAAGTGGCAATTGTGATATGCAATTGAAAGTTACGATGCATTGCAGATCTGCGACATCTTCAAGGTTAATCCTCCTTCCCTAACAAACCTTGGGCATTTTCGATGCTTGAGTTGATGTGCTCCTTTACTGCCCTTACTTTCTCTTCCTCTTCATCGAGCCATAGCCGCTTTTGTTCCGACAGTTCCGCTCCCTTCATGATTTCATCGGGGGTGAAGCGGCTGCCAAATTCCTGCATCCAATCCATCATCGCCTTGTTGGCATCCTGTAAGTCTATTCGGGCGTCCATGTATTGTTTTCCGATTTCGGTACTGTCATTTTCCATCCCTTTGAGCTCTCCGACCAATTTGCCCAATTGACCCATTTTGGGCATGACCTCGTCGTGAACGGCCATGACTTCTTTCATTTGGGTAGATTCCTTTTCCTCTTTACAGGATATGGTGAATGTGATAAAAACAATAGTCACCAGCAGCATTAATTTCTTCATTTTTCAGCTTTTTGATTGTCCGCAAAGGTCGTAATTCGGAGGTCGGATTATATTATTATCCTTGGACCTATCAGATAGCGCAAATTTACGACACGTTTTCACTTCCTTTAGGTCTGAAACCAAAAAATCATCACTTTTGTCCTTTTAAAACCTTCCAAACTTGAACGACTATTCGAAAAAGTGGGTCTATTTTATTTTGCTGTCCTTGGTCTGGGGCTCGTCCTTTATCCTCATAAAAAAAGCGCTACTTGGCCTGACCCCTATACAATTGGGCGGTCTGCGCATAGTTTTTGCGTCGCTGGTTTTATTTTTATTTGGATATCCCAGCCTTAAAACCATCGACAGCAAAGATTGGAAATGGGTAATCGCAGCCGGACTCCTAAGCTCTTTTTTCCCACCTTTTCTGTTCGCCTTGGCCCAAACGGAGATCGATAGCGGGGTAACTTCCATTTTTAATTCGGTGGTGCCTTTGCTGACTACCGGTGTCGGTATTGTAGCCTTTGGCGCCATAGTGACCAAGCGGCAGATTCTTGGTGTCGTTATCGGCCTACTGGGAACTTTGGCGCTGATTTTGGCGGGCATGGAGTTCAAACCGGACCGTAATTATGCCTTTGCCATTTTTATTCTGATCTCGGCCTTGGGCTATGCATTTAACATCAATATTATCAAAAAGCACTTGGCGCATTTGAGTCCACTTGCTGTTACAACGGGCAGTTTCGGCGTTGCTTTCTTACCGGCACTGCTGCTTGTGTCCCTTTCCGGATTTTATTCCGAATTCGAAAATAACGAAGCGATGCATACCGCTTTGTGGTATCTCTTGGCCCTTGCCATTATAGGCACTTCGGTAGCGAACATTATCTTCAACAAACTCATTCAACTGTCGAGTCCGGTTTTTGCGGCTTCCGTTACCTATGTGATTCCTTTGATTGCCTTGCTCTGGGCCGTTTTGGATGGGGAGACCATGAATGGCTATCAATTGCTAGGTGGGCTGATTATTTTACTTGGGGTTTGGTTGGTGAACCGACGGAAAAAGGTGGGTTGATATCGGATGGATGCGCAGGGTATCTTACATTTTCGTCGAGAGTATAGCTTAATCTTTCAGTTCGATAGCTTCAGCACTTTTTCCCAGACTTCTACACTAACGGGGATGCCTTCCTCCAAATTTTTCTTGCGGGTCTGCAACGTGCGTTCCCCGGGATAATAGGTCTTTCCGCCAGGTTGCATGGGTTCTACATCATGGGTATAATCGATAATTTCGCTGAGCAATTTTTCTTGAAGCCCGCTATCGCCGAACATTTCAGGATACACGCAAAGGAAAATTTGGGATACCCCTGTTTCATATTCGCCTTGGCTGATTTTATAGGTAGATTTTCCCGCGGATAATAAGGTCGCCAGCATATCCAAAACCATAGAAAGTGCCGAACCTTTCCAGTATCCGATGGGCAGGCCGCGTTGGTTGCCCAAAATTTTTTCCGGGTCTTTGGATAGCTCGTCTTGGTCGTTCCAACCACCGGGATACGGCAGTTTTTCGCCTTTTAGCTTATAATTGTCAATGGTGCCGAAGGCGAACTGCGAAATGGCCATATCCAAGACCACATGCCCATCTTTTCTAGGGATGCCCACAATAAACGGATTGTTCCCCAACCGGCTGTGTTTTCCGCCCCAAGGCGGCATATTGGGCTGCGTATTAGTGAAGAGTATGGAAATACATCCTTGATCGGCAGCACGCCATCCGTAGGAGCCGCCCCGCATCCAGTGGTTGTTGTTGCGCAAGGCAACCAATCCCATTCCATGTTCTTTGGCCAAGGTTACCGCGCGTTCGGTACATTTGATGGCATTGATGATTCCCGGTCCGGAGTGACCGTCCCAGCGTTCGATGCTTCCGAAGGCTTCCCTTTTTTCAGCTTCGGCATCCACTTTGATCACTCCATTTTCCACATATTCGATAAAAACGGGTACGCGGTTGATGCCGTGGGAGTTGACCCCATCCAAAGTAGTTTCGGAATGGGTTTTAGCGAGCAGTTTCGCTTTTTCTTCCGTAAAGGAATGCGTTCGGAAGAGGCGATATAGCACCTCTTGCATTTCGTCAAATTGGATGGTAAGAGATTTGGAATTCATTGGTTAGAAGTTTTAAATATCATGTTAACAACTCAAGACGAGTTCTAAGCAAGTTACCCCTTTTTAGCGTTCATCCTAGTAATGAAATAACTGCTTACGATAATTAATGCCCCACCGATTAAGGTGTTCAGGGTCACTTTTTCATCCAAGATAAAATATCCCAACACCATGGCGCTTACCACCTCAAGGTACATTAACGACGAAGCGGTGGAAGCCTCTAAATATTTCAGGCCGTAGAAGAAGAGCTTAAAGACAACGATGCCTATCAAAAACCCGTAAAATACACCTACCCCCAGTTGGTCCAAAGATGCGTCGGGAATAAAGAACAGAAAAGGGATAAAGAAAAACGCACCTACCAGATTTTGATAAATAATGGTCTGCTCTTTACTGTAACGCTGCGATTCAGATTTGTAGATCAGTACGGTCACAGCATAGGTGATTGCGGACAAAACCGCGGCCACCATGCCGATGATATCCTCATTTTCAAAACTGAAGGTTTTGTTGGAATACGTGACGACCAAACCGGTAAATGCCAAGAGCAATACCCATACATGCTGTGTTTTAAACGGTTTCTTACAATAGAACGCCTCGAAAATAAACACGAAAATGGGCCATGAATAGAAGAGTACCACTGCATTGCCAATAGATGTGTAAATAAAGGCGACTAGGTACAGATAGATGCGCGCTACGTTTATAGTCGAGGCCAGCAGCATCTTTTTGTAATTGCCGGTAAACAGGGGATTGGACTTGCTGAACAAGACGGGCGCCAAAAATAGGACGGGCACCATGGTTCTGAAAAAAGCGATGGCGCCTGTGCTCAAGCTGGATAAATATTTTATAAGGAGGCCATTATTTCCAGCAATCAGGGCGCATAGGATTACGGCGTAAATGGCTTTTTTCATTTGGTAAAACTACTGAACTCATGGAAAAGAAAAAGTTTAAACGAGCTCACTGCTTTAGTTTCCCAAACAACCATTGGCTTCTTAGTTCTTGCTGTTCTGGGAAAGTCCAATGTTGGGTTTCCTGAAAAAGATGCAGTTCTTTTTCGGCGTCGATTACATTATAGGCCGCAAAGGTCGAGGCAGGCGGACAAACATTATCGTTGTATCCCCAGCTGTACCAACCCTCGGCTTTTACCGAGCGTGCAAAGTTGACCACATCGTAATATTTCGATACCTCGATTTTTTCGGGTTTGTTGGTAAATTCATCGACAAAGATCTGAGGCCATCCCCCGGCACGGCCGTGCAGAAATCCGGTCATATCAGAAAGTGCCGGATAAAAAGCTGCCAAATAATCGATACGGTCGTCAAGGCTTGCGGTCACGATGGAAAGCGCACCGCCTTGGCTTCCTCCGGTAACCGCCATATCCTCTCCGTTAAAACTATCGAGACTATCCAAAAAATCTACCGCACGCACGCAGCCCAAATAGACACGGCGGTAGTACATATTATCCTTATCATCGAGGTTAAGGACCTGATAATTGTTCAAAGCGCCGGCTTGCAAATCGTCATAAACGCCCTTGTCCATGGTAACCGGAATACCATGAATGCCGATGGTAAATGTCACAAAGCCTTCCGCCGCTTCGTCGACTTCGCCATAATACGGACGGATACCCGCGCCCGGTACATGTAAAATGGCCGGGTATTTGCCAGCCTTCTTCGGTTTACATAAAATGCCATATATTTTGCCCTGCACATTGTCAAGTTGCACGTGGTACACATCTACCTTATCGGTACAGCGTTCGGGTAGCAAGGTCAGTACTGGGTTTATAGGTACTTCGGCCAGTTCTTCCTTGCCCTTTTCCCAAAATGCCTTGAAATCGGAGGGCAGCGTAGTTGTCGGCTTTATCTTGTAAGGCGCAAAACCCGCAGTAGCGTAGGATGAATATTCCTTGCCATCGACAATAACGGTGGCGGTACAGCGCAGAAAGCCGGGTTCCTTAAATTTCCCAGCTTTGACTTTTGTCTTATTGTTTAAGGAAAGCGTACCCTCGTCCCAAATTTTGACTTCACGATAGCCGGGATCGGTCTCGATTTTGTAAGCTATTTTGACACCTTCAATGGGCACTTGATTTCGCAGCACATTGATCGAGAATTCGGCCTGTTCGCCGATTTCATAGGTCCAGTCAGCATGATTGGGACTTACGATTACTTCTACAAGTTGTTTGCTGGGTTGGGCGGTGAGGTAGAAGGTGAAGAGTAGGGTGGCTAGGAGGGCGGTGTAGTGTTTTGGGTTCATTTTCTAAGAGTTTTACCGTTTTTACAAGCTTTGGACGGGAATCAGAGTTTAATTCTAAGAATTTCTGAAAAATAGGAAATATTGATTGGATTGATTGAAATTTTAGCGATTTTGTCACACTAAACTATAGTTTTCGCTTGGCGGAAAAAGTAATTCAATGCCTTTTGGTTTTATTTTGAACAATGGCCCTTTTTCTACAACGCTACCTTTTGAGTTTCTTTTTATCAAATGATCAAGTGTTATAATCCCTTGATCAATCAGCAAATCAAATTGAGAGGTTATCGGTTTTTTGGTATGCTCCACTAGAGTGTATTGAAAATGTTCTCTACCACTAATTCTGGTGCTTTCCGCTTCAACCCAGAAAGTTTCTTTATGCTTTGCCTTAAGACGGTTATGTAGTTTTTCCAATGTCCATACTACGAAGTCACCAACCTCCGGTTTATCCGAGTTTTCAATTACTTGTTTGACATCATCATCAATCCGCAGATTTAATCCTTGCGAATTTCTGGTTATGGCTGAAACCGTACAATACAGTTTAAAATCTGCTCCACGTTCGTAGCCAAACGCATCTAATATTTCAGCGGAACTTTTAAATCTGCTCAATTTCCAATCTGGCACTTGGGCAAACAAATTTTTGCGATTAGTTCTGCTGTTGCGGAATGATTTAAGCTCAACACCTTTATAGTCTGGCTTTTTGGATGAATTGATGTCAATTCCGAGGGCAGTTTCCAGAGTTCGTCCAACGGATGTGTCTGCATCTATTATCGATGGAATAGGACCTGCATTGGCTATTTTCCTTAACATCGCCAATAGCTCAAAAGCTATTTCATTTCCGGCACTATTTATCTCGGTGATTAAGTCCTTAAATGGGTTTTGGATGGAGGAATTTATCAAAGGCCCAACATCTAATTTTGTCAGATTGAAAATTTGAAAACCGTCATCAAAATAGGTTATGGCAATTATGTCATTTGGGTCGGCGATTTTTGTCAAGCCATAAAACCAGATTCGCGGGTCTCCTTTTTTAGTGACAGGACGATATAACGAGGCTTTTGATTTTATGGTTTTAAACCCAGTATGAACAGTTGCAGATATAAAAACCTTGTTTTTTGGGCCTTGTCCTTGTAATTCGTAATCGTGAATTTCTTCGTCTTTCAGATAACTACGGACTGAACCTGTAGCATCCATAATCGATTTTTTCAAAGCAGTATCGGTAGGCTCTATTAAAGTGAGGGAAACTTGATTTTTTGTAAGTAGCTTTATCTTGTTTTGTTCAGTACTGGATAGTTTTCTCATTTAATCTTTTTCAAAATTTCGTTTGCGACAGCTCTTGCCATTAACGGAGGTATTGCATTACCTACGAGCGTATATTGCGGCACTTCTGTTTTTCTGTTATTGCCACCTGTTGAACGCTTACCCTGAAATACAAAAGAATCGTCAAAAGATTGCAAACGTGCCATTTCTCTAACAGTAAGTGCTCTTGGCGAATTATAATGGATATAATCGTCAGGTATTGTCATTATAGTTGAGCTTTGATTTTCGGGTTTCAGAACATTGTAGTTCCGTTTATTTGAAGAAAGGCCATGTTTTTTAAGTTCAAACTGAGAGTCTTTATAATTACCATTTTTAAGAATTACTTCAAGGCGTTTTATCACTTTTTCGTTTTGGTTACTCGTTTTATGGTTGTTAAGCGTATCAAAATACTTTTCCCCATTTTCAAGTCCTTTTGTGTTTTTTACATAGAAAGGTTTTGTCTGTGGCTCGTATCGCTCGATTAATCGTCCGTTTTTTGACCATTCTGCAAACGATTTTCCAGCTTTTAAATTAGGCTTTCCGTCGATTTCTCTTTTTTTGAGAAGTTTAGCCATTTTTTTGGCAGTTCCATTAAATTGTTTTGAAATGTCGACTGACTCGTAATGATGGGCTTCTTGATTGTTACCAATAAAATCCAAATCGTGAAGGGCTTCGAAGATTGTGACTTTTTCATCTTCCAAAACTGTTGGCTGGATTTCTGAAATAAATTTCTGGTCTTTACGACAACCAATGAAAAGCACTCTTTCTCGTTTTTGAGGAACACCGTAATTCGAAGCGTTTGCTACGAATGGCTTTTCAATTTTGTAAAGCCTGATACTTTCCAGAATAGTATTTAATTCTTTTTTTTGGCTTAGATTACATAGGTTTTTGAGAATTTCAATGGATTCATCAAATGAAGTAGTGTAAATCTTTAAAGCTGTAATTATATCTTCACAATCCTTTTTATAGTTCGCAAGGATATATAGTGATTTAAATGATTTTTCAATTTTTGTAATAACATTTTCCGAACCTATTTCGGTTAGGAAATCAGTAATGCTATCTATAAAATTATCATTGTTGACGTTGCAGAAATCTTTCTCTTTTATCACATCGCGCTTTAGCTTATCCCATTCTTTAGAACGTGCCAAAAGATTGAAGCCGTGGCGAATTGTATTGATGTTGTCATCTGTTTTACTTGTTTTATAATCTACGATTTTTGGTGTTAATTTTTTGAAGCGGTTGTCAACGAAACCGATAAAATCTTCTCTTCCAGATTCTTTGTCCTTTTCAAGTAGTTTTTCTAGTTCTACACGTTTGACAATGCTATCAAAAAGAAATGAGTTTGATTCATTTCTTACTTTTTTGATAAAGGAAATTAACTTTGGAATCTCTTTCGTGTCAACAATGGAGTTGATTTCTTGAAGGATTAATTCTTTTATTTTACCGCTTTCCTTTGTCAAAATTCCTTTTACATTCTCCATAATGAAGTATTTAGGCTGTAGCACCTTAATTACTTCTAAATAGTGAGAGAATAAATCATCTTTTTTATCGAATTTTTTTCTTTTGCCGGCTAGACTAAAACTTTGGCAGGGGGGGCCACCACAAACGACATCAATTTTTTTACCTCCGATTTTCTTCAAGAGGTTATCCAAAAAATCTGGTTCGGTAATATCTTGTTTTAGAAACTCCGCATCTAATCCAAGTTGATAGTTGTACCTGACAACGTGTGTTAGTTCACAATTTTCGTTTATATCATTTGCAGCAATAAAATCAAAATATTTATTGTTGTATTCTGCCTGTAGAAACCCCTCGCTAAAACCACCTGCTCCCGCAAATAAGTCAACAAATGTAAATGGTTTCCCATATAGTGGAACCTGCTCTCTGGTAATACTTGTAGTGTTGTTTCCTTTATAGTTTTCAATATGATCATATAGGATGGTTTTTACTTCATCCTTTATAAATGTTTTTTTATTTGAATTATGTAAAAGTTCGTCGGCTCTTCCGCTAAGAAAATTAAGATAATGATTTAGCTCTCGAGATTCCGCCGTCAACCCTGTTGCCCTTTGTTTTTTTTTATCGAATTTTATTGGTCTTATCTTTTCACCTGTGGAAAGTTTTAATTGACTTCCATTACAGTTTATTCGAAGATGGATTGGTGCAAATCCTTTTTTGTCAGATTTGTCGAGGTAGAAATTTATTGTTGCCATAGTTGCGGACACTTTTACGTACACGGACAAATCTACGGACAAATATTTCATTTCCTTATGTTAATTGAAAATTTAAAAATTAAGTTTTTATCCATACCATTAAAGTTCTGTGAATGCCACGCGTGGAAAAGGACGAATATCCCGTCGCAGCCGTCCGAGAGAGTTTACATAAGCATTGGTACACCGTAATTATGTGGGTGCGCCGACACAAATTAGACTATATGATACTGATTTTAGCGTTTGGAACGATGGTGGTTTGCCCGAAGGTATAACCGAAGAAGATTTATAAACAATGCATCCCTCCAAACCAAGAAATCCGCTGATTGCAGACGTTTGCTTTAAAGCGGGTTACATCGATGCTTGGGGAAGGGGAACTATAAAAATTATAGAGGCTTGTAAGGAAAGCGGATTGCCAGAACCTGTTTTGAAGGAAGAGCATGGCGGCTTCCTTAGCAAAATACTGAAAGACAGGTTTTCGGAAGACCTATTGAAAAAAATTGGGCTAAACGATAGGCAAATGAAAGCGGTTGAATATGTAAAACAAAACATTTCAATATCAAATTCAGATTATCAACAGCTAAATGATATCGGCAAGACAACTGCTACCGAAGAACTAGCTCTACTTGTTGAATTGCAAATTTTTAAAGCACCAACTGCCAAAGGAAGGGGTGCAAAATATTTATTAGTCTAATTGGCCGATAATGGGCCGAATTGGCCGTTAATTGGCCGGCAAGTTTAAAAAATATAATCTTCGCGGAACACCGCCTATAGTGATTAATCATTGCTGGTCGCACTCGAATTATTTGAATCTTATGACGTTAGGGGAACTGGAGCGTTCTACGTTTTAGGCTGAATTGCACATCAATTGCACATATTGCACAATATCCTAAAATGACAATAGGATGCCCCCGCCTTCATAGTAGACGGATTTACACTACTTTTGAATCAATGAAAAGCCTATACGTTATTGCAGGTTGCAACGGTGCCGGGAAAACAACGGCGTCGTACACCATATTACCTAAGATATTGGAGTGCGATGAATTTGTAAACGCCGATGAAATCGCTAGGGGACTTTCTCCATTTAAACCTGAATCTACGGGTATTCAAGCGGGGAGATTGATGTTGGAAAGAATAAAAAGTTTACTTCAAAAAGGGGAGAACTTCGCTTTCGAGACCACTTTGTCTACAAGAAGTTATGTAAATTACATTAGCGAAGCAAAATCAAAGGGATACACTGTAACACTATTGTTTTTTTGGCTGAATTCTGAGGAACTAGCCATTAAACGCGTTGAGGTGAGGGTTAAGGAAGGAGGACATCATATACCAATAAATGTCATCAAAAGACGTTATGAAAATGGTTTAAAAAACTTTTTCAAGTTATACCTTCCCATAATAGATGATTGGATGTTTATCAATAATTCTGGGGATACATATGAAATCATTGCCGAAAGCACTTTTCAAAGCGAAAAGATTGCAAATAATGATATCTGGTCAGAACTAAAGGATAAATATAATGGATAAAGCAAAAGCATTAAAGGATCAACATAGGAAAATCGTTAAAGGCCTTGAACTTGCTTATAAGGAACTCATCAAATTTAAAAAGAGTAAAAACTCACCTTTGGTCGTTGTCAGAGATGGTAAAATCATCGAACTTGATCCTGAAAAGGCAGAAGCTACCGTAAAATATAAATACCACTAATCGTTTGCTTATTTAATGGTTTAAAGATGATTAAACCTCTGCAGGCTTCATCTCAAAAGGCTCCATTACTTCCAACGCCCGTTCCACGTTCGTAACCCCCTCAAAAACCAACAACAACCGCAACCCGTTACGGGTCTGCTTTTCCTTGATCTTACAAAGTTGTGCATGCGATTGAACAAATTGCAGCACTTTGGTAAAAGAGTCGGTCTGGTAGAAGCCGGACTGCTGGTCGGCGATAAAGTAGCCGATCATTTTGCCTTTTTTCATTACGATCTTTTCGAGGCCGATGCCGTTGGCAATCCATTTGATGCGGACGGAGTTTAAAAGGTCTTCGGCTTGGGCAGGCAGTTCACCAAAACGATCGATGAGTTCGGATTCGAATTTTTGTAGGCCTTCCTCGTCTTTTACCTGGTTGAGCTCGGTATAAAGGTTTAGGCGTTCGGTGATGTTGTTGATGTAATCGTCGGGGAAGAGCAGTTCGAAATCGGAGTCGATTTGGGTTTCTTTCACGAAGATTTTTTCTTTGTGGCCCTCGACTTCGTCGTAGAGTTCCTTGAATT
>RCMY010003326.1_pt1 | contig 14264 bp, 11 predicted proteins | sample 2041341 | NCBI WGS metagenome assembly RCMY01 (sample SAMN09708234, study PRJNA481090) | Marine sediment metagenome, whole genome shotgun sequencing project.
GACATGACGCTGGAGCAGATCAAGAATTTCCGCCAGTGGGGCGCAATCACGGCAGGCCATCCCGAATACGGTCACGCCAAAGGGATCGAGACGACGACTGGCCCGCTGGGTCAGGGCCTCGCCAACTCGGTCGGCTTTGCCATGGCCGAGGAAATGCTGCGCGCGCGCTATGGCCGCAAGCTGGTCGATCACCACACCTACGTTATCGCCGGTGACGGCTGCCTCATGGAGGGTATCAGCCAAGAGGCAATCACGCTGGCGGGGCGTCATTCGCTGGGTAAGCTGATCGCGTTCTGGGACAACAACGACATCACCATCGACGGCAAGGTATCGCTGTCGGACCGGACCGATCAGGTCAAACGCTTTCGCGCCGCAAACTGGCAGGTGATTGAGATCGACGGGCACAACCCGGACGAAATCGACGCCGCGATCACCAAGGCCAAGACCTCCAAGAAACCCACCATGATCGCGTGTAAGACGCATATCGCGCTGGGTCACGCGGCGCAGGACACATCCAAAGGCCACGGCGCGTTGACGGACAAGGACCAGATGGCCGCAGCCAAGTCTGCCTATGGCTGGACCACCGGGCCGTTCGAGGTGCCCGGCGATATCAAAACCGCATGGAAGGCGATCGGTGCGCGCGGCGTGGATGAGCGCAAAGCATGGGAAGGCCGCTTTGCCGAGACGTCCGAGCGCCGCCAAAAGGAATTCACCCGGATATTCGAGCGTGAGGCCCCCAAGACCCTCAGTGCGCGTATCAAGGCGCTGAAAAAGCAAATCAGCGAAGAGGCGCCCAAGGTGGCCACGCGCAAATCCAGCGAAATGGTGCTGGAGATCGTGAACCCGATCATGCCCGAGACGGTTGGCGGATCGGCGGACCTGACCGGCTCGAACAACACAAAGACCGCCGATCTGGGCGTCTTTGACATCGACAACCGCAAGGGCCGATATGTCTATTGGGGCATCCGCGAGCATGGGATGTCGGCGGCGATGAACGGCATGGTTCTGCACGGCGGCATCCGGCCCTATGGTGGCACGTTCATGTGCTTTACCGACTATGCCCGCCCCGCGATGCGCCTTGCTGCGCTGATGCGGATCCCGACCGTGTTCGTGATGACCCATGACAGCATCGGCCTGGGCGAGGACGGCCCGACGCACCAGCCCATTGAGCATCTGGCGATCAGCCGCGCGACGCCCAACACTTGGGTTTTCCGCCCCTGCGATACGATCGAGACCGCAGAGGCATGGGAACTGGCACTGACATCCAAGGAGACGCCGTCGGTCCTGTCGCTGACCCGCCAAGGCCTGCCGACCCTGCGCAAAGAGCATCGTAACAAGAACCTGACAGCCGAGGGCGCCTATGTTCTGGCCGAGGCCGAAGGCAAGCGCCGCGCGATCATCATGGCCACCGGATCCGAGGTCGAAATCGCGATGAAGGCTCGCGATCTGCTACAGAGCGAAGGGATCGGCACCCGCGTCGTTTCGATGCCCTGCTGGGAGCTGTTCGCGGCGCAGGATGAGGCGACCCGCCGCAAGGTTCTGCCCGCCGGTCCCGTGCGCGTCGCGGTCGAGGCCGCCGCGCGTCAGGGCTGGGATCGCTGGCTAAGTGGTGAGCGTGGGCGTGAGGCGAAATCAGGCTTTGTCGGGATGGACGGCTTTGGCGCATCCGCCCCTGCCGAGGAACTGTACGAGAAGTTTGGCATCACCGCTGAGGCGGTTGCGGACAAGGTGAAGTCCTTGCTCTAAGCCATTGGGAAGACCGGATCTCTCGGTCTTCCCACCGCCCACGAAAAGTCGCGAACGCTCTCCCTCAGGTTTTTCGCGAAAAATCTTGGCGTCAGACCACCGGGTTCAAACGCTTTAGCCGCTGCCAAATCGGTGTGATCACACGCGTACCGATCGGTATCAGCACCATTCCCAGCATCAAACCCAGAACACCGTCCATTGCCGCGACCAGTATCCATTTTGCCGCCGCCCTACCACGGTCCAGCCCATCAACAATCACATCAGCAGCATGATGTATCTGATTGTAAGGCCAAGCTAATCCCAGTTCAGTCAATCCATGCAGAATGATATTTCCGCCGACCCACAGCATCGCCGCCGTGCCGATGACCAGCAGGGTCGTCAGCACTTTCGGCATCACGGCGACCAATCCGCGTCCCAATCCGCGCGTCGCGGCCAGCCGTCCCTTGGCAGCCATCAGCAGTCCCAGATCGTCGGCCTTCACGATCAGCCCCACCGCGCCATAGACGGATGCCGTGATCAGCACCGCAACGGCGGCCAAGGTGGCGGCCTCCATCCAGAACGTGCTTTCGGGAATGGCGGCCAGCGCGATGGTCATGATCTCGGCCGAGAGGATAAAGTCCGTCTTGATAGCGCCAGCAACCTTTTGCTCTTCCAGATGTGCGGGATCGTCCGGCAGGGCCTCGGCCGTCTCGTCCTCGTGATGGCCAAGCCCCAGGACATGCGCGACCTTCTCGGCCCCCTCAAAGCACAGATAGCACCCCCCCAGCATCAATAGCGGCGTAATCGCCCCCGGCGCAAAGGCGCTCAGCGCGAGGCCGGCGGGCAACAGGAACACCAGCTTGTTGATCAGCGATCCGCGCGCGATGCGCCAGATGATTGGCAATTCGCGGTCCGCATCGAAACCGTGGACGTATTTCGGCGTCACGGCGGCGTCGTCGATCACCGCGCCCGCCGCCTTGGCCCCCGCCTTGGCGGCCTGCCCCGCGACGTCGTCGATCGACGCTGCCGCCACCTTGGCGATCGCGGCCACGTCGTCGAGCAGGGCCAGTAGTCCGCTCATGCAATGCCTCCATGCTTGCCCCGGCAACGTAGCGTCAGAAGGCGCGCGCACAAGGACTGCGTCGCCAAATAGCGCTAACAGTCGAAAACCTATGCATTTTGACCTTTCGGCAATCCGCCTCGCGCCGTATATCGCGCCCAACGCTTGTCAATCGTCAGGAGCCCACATCATGACCATCACCGTCGGCATCAACGGATTTGGCCGCATCGGCCGCGCCACCCTCGCCCATATCAGCGAGACAGGGCGCGAGGATATCAAGGTGGTCAAACTGAACGCCACCGGCCCGCTGGAAACTGCGGCGCATCTGATCCGCTTTGATAGCGTGCATGGCCGCTTTCCCGGGACGGTGACGACCGGCGACGGCACGCTGGATCTGGGGCGGGGCGCAATCCAGATGTTTTCGACCTACGAGATGGACGAGTTGGACTGGGAGGGCTGCGACGTCGTGCTGGAATGCACCGGTCAGTTCAATGATGGTGACAAGGCCAAGGCCCATCTTGAGCGCGGGGCAGGCAAAGTACTGTTATCGGCCCCCGGCAAGAACGTGGACCGCACTGTCGTCATGGGCGTGAACGACGGCGACTTGCAGTCGGGCGAGCGTATGATTTCGAACGGGTCCTGCACCACCAACTGCCTCGCCCCGCTGGCCAAGGTGCTGCACGAGGGTATCGGCATCGAGTCCGGCATCATGACCACGATCCACGCCTATACCGGCGATCAGCCGACGCTGGATCGCCGTCACAAGGATCTCTACCGCGCGCGCGCCGCCGCCATGTCGATGATCCCCACCTCGACCGGCGCTGCCAAGGCCCTGTCCGAGGTTCTGCCCGCCCTCAAAGGCCGCCTTGACGGGTCGGCCATCCGGGTGCCGACACCGAACGTGTCGGCGGTGGACCTGACCTTTGTTGCCAGCAAATCGGTCAGCGTGGCGGACGTGAACGCCATCGTCGCCGAGGCAGCGGCAGGCCCGATGAAAGGCATTCTGGCCTATGATCCCGCGCCCAAGGTCAGCATCGATTTCAACCACACCGAAGAGAGCAGCATTTTCGCCCCCGAGCAGACCAAGGTCGTCGGCGGCACGCTGGTGCGGGTGCTGGCATGGTATGACAACGAATGGGGATTCTCGTGCCGCATGGCCGATGTCGCCGCCCTGATGGGCCGTCTGGGCTGAACGCCGTGCAACATTGCCAGATGTGGCCCCCGTCTGTCATATGGCGCGGGGCCGCATGTCTTTTGAGAGGGCGCTGCACATGACCGACCGGATCGCGCTGGGGCTATTTCTGCTGATCGCGTTGGCGCTGTTTCTGGACTACTGGATCCAAGGCATGGACGGGCTGATCTTTGTGGGCGCCAAGTTTGGTGATCTGATCGAATGGCTGGCCTTCTGGCGCTGAGGTTCAGCCATATTTGGCGATCAACGCAGCGTTCACGTCAGGCGTGACGAAGGTCGACACATCCCCGCCTAGCCGGGCTATCTCCTTGACCAGTTTTGATGCGATGGCCTGATGCCCGGTATCGGCCATCAGGAAAACAGTCTCGATGCTGCTGTCCAGCGCGCGGTTCATGCCGACCATCTGGAATTCATATTCGAAATCCGCAACTGCGCGTAGCCCGCGCACGATCACCTGCGCGCCCACGTCGCGGGCGCAATCGATCAGCAGGTTTTCGAACGGATGCACGATGAATTCTGCGCCGCCGGGCACTGCAAGGCGCGCAGCCTCGGCCTCGATCATCGCGACACGCTCTTCCAGACTGAACAGCGGGCCCTTGTCGCGGTTGATCGCAACGCCGATCACCAAGCGGTCGGCCAGCCGAGCGGCGCGGCGCATAATATCAATGTGACCTAGCGTTACAGGGTCGAACGTGCCGGGGTAGAGGCCGATGCGCATGAGGGGTTATCCGTATGTCGTTTCGCTCAATCAGCACGTCGGGGTGGTAAATAGCAAGAGGTGCTGCGCAGGATGCGTGCGCACGTCCAGCCGTTACTACCGGCCCATGATCATGCCCTGCATCGACTCGTTCTCCATTGCCAGCTCTTGCAGACGCGCCTTGACCACGTCGCCCAGCGTCACGATGCCGATCAACTTGCCGTCGTCGGTGACAGGCATGTGGCGAAACCGGCCTTCGGTCATGCGGGTCAGAACATGCTCGCCGGTATCGGACAGGCTGGCGCAGACTGGATCGCGCGTCATCATGCTGTCAATTGTCTCGGCGAGGCACGCCGCGCCACGCTCGCCCAGCGAGCGGACGATGTCGCGCTCCGACAGGATGCCTTCGACATGAGCATCATCGGTTACTACGACCAACACGCCAATGCGCTCTTTTGCCAGCTTGGCCGCGGCCTCGGACACTTTCGCGCCTGCCGCAGTGGTGAACACTGCATCACCCTTGACCTTGAGTATCTGTCCAACCAGCATGATCGCCCCTCACTTTTCGATAAAACCGTTATCGCTATCAATCCCCCCCAGCGTAAAGATGAGACTGCATCTGTCAAGCGCCCACGCGACTCAACTCAACCCCTCCAGCCGGGCGACCTCGCGGCGCATTCCAGCGGCCAGCGCCTCGGCAAAGCGGTTCAGCCTGTCGAGGCGGCGATCGTCTACATGGCGGATGAGATAAAAGCTGCGCGTGAGGCTTACGTCATTGGGCAGAACCCTGACCATGCCGCGCCCGAACGGAATCGAGAAATCATGCACGATCCCGATCCCGGCCCCCTGCCGGATCCAGTTCAACTGAACCGAGACCGAGTTGCTGGCCAGATCTACTCGCGGCAGGCCCGCCTCGGCCATGTAATCCAGCTCTTTGTCGAAGATCATGTCCTGAATATAGCCAACGATGCGGTGATGGCGCAGATCGTCGATGCAGCCGATAGGCGCCGTGCGACGCAGGTAGTTGCGCGAGGCGACGAGGCTAAGTTTGTAATCGGTGACCTTTTGAACGCTCAGCCGCCCGGCCAAGGGCGCGCTAACGGCGATGGCCATGTCCGCCTCGCGGCGCGACAGGTTGAACACACGCGGCAGCGCGACGATCTGCACCTCGAGGTCCGGATTGCTCTCGACGATCTGCGCGCAGACCTGCGGCAGGAGGAAATTCGCCGATCCATCGGGCGATCCCAGCCTGATCTGCCCGCTCAGTTGCCCGCCCTGCCCCGTCAGATCTGCGAACGCCGCCGTCACCTCCTGCTCGGCGCGGGCGGCGTGGTCCATCAGGCGCTGGCCCTCGTTGGTCAGCGCGTACCCTTGTGGCGACTTGGCAAAAAGCGGCGCGCGCAGCGCCTCTTCCAGGCGCGCGATACGACGGCCCACGGTTGCCGGATCGATTTTCAGGATGCGGCCCGCCGCCGACAGGCTTTCATGGCGCGCGACGGCCAGAAACACCTTTAGATCGTCCCATTGCGGCTGCATCGCCCGCCCCTTTGCAAAAATGCAAACTGTGTTTGAGAGATTGCCCCTGTTCGCCTCAATTTTGCAAGCCTATGCTGCGGGCAAATTCAAATGGAGGATTCCATGACTGAACTGACGCATTACATCAACGGCAAGCATGTCAAAGGCACGTCGGGCCGCTTTGCCGATGTCTTTAACCCCGCGACCGGCGAAGTGCAGGCGAAATGCCCGCTGGCCTCGGTCGAAGAGCTGAACAGCGCCGTCGCCGACGCCGCCAAGGCGCAAGTGGAATGGGCCGCCGTTAACCCGCAGAAGCGCGCCCGCGTGTTCATGGAATATGTGCGCCTGATCAACCGCGACATGGACAAGCTGGCCGAGGCCATCTCGCGCGAGCATGGCAAGACCATCCCCGACGCGCGCGGTGACGTGCAGCGCGGCATGGAAGTGATCGAATTCTGCATCGGCGCGCCGCATTTCCTGAAGGGTGAATATTCTGGCAACGCCAGCACCGGCATCGACATCTATTCGATGCGCCAGTCGCTGGGCGTGGTCGCGGGCATCACGCCCTTCAACTTCCCGGCCATGATCCCGATGTGGAAAATGGGACCGGCGATTGCGGCGGGCAACGCCGTCATCATCAAACCCAGCGAGCGTGACCCCTCCTGCCCGCTGATGCTGGCCGAGTTGTGGACCGAGGCCGGTCTGCCTGATGGTATCTGTCAGGTCGTGAACGGCGACAAGGAATCGGTCGATGCGATTCTCGACAACGACACCATTCAGGCCGTTGCTTTCGTTGGTTCGACTCCCATCGCGCAATATATCTATGGCCGTGCCTGCACCAACGGTAAGCGCGCGCAGTGCTTTGGCGGTGCCAAGAACCACATGATCATCATGCCAGATGCCGACATGGATCAGGCCGCCGACGCCCTGATCGGCTCCGGTTACGGGGCCGCGGGCGAACGCTGCATGGCCATTTCCGTCGCCGTTCCGGTGGGCGACGAGACGGCGGACCGCCTGATCGAAAAGCTGGTGACGCGCATCGAGAAACTGAAGGTCGGCCCATACACGTCGGATACCGAAATAGATTACGGCCCCGTCGTAACGGCAGCAGCCAAGGAGCGTATCCTCGGCCTCGTGCAGTCCGGCATTGATCAGGGCGCCGAGTTGGTCGTCGACGGGCGCGGTTTCAAATTGCAGGGCTACGAGGACGGTTTCTTTGTCGGGCCGCACCTTTTTGACAAGGTGACGCCCGACATGGACATCTACAAGCAGGAGATCTTTGGCCCCGTCCTGACCACGGTTCGCGCAGGCAGCTATGAAGAGGCCCTGAAACTCGCCTCGGATCATGAGATGGGTAACGGCACCGCGATCTTCACGCGTGATGGCGACGCGGCCCGCGATTTTGCCAGCCGGGTCAATGTCGGCATGGTCGGTGTGAACTTCCCCGTTCCGGTGCCGCTGGCGCATCACACCTTTGGCGGGTGGAAAAAGTCGGCCTTTGGCGATCTCAACCAATACGGCCCCGACGCGTTCAAGTTCTATACCAAGACCAAGACCGTTACATCGCGCTGGCCCTCCGGCATCAAGGAAGGCGGCGAGTTCCACTTTAAACTCGCTGACTGACCAAAATACTGAAACGCCCGGTCCCCGCGATCGGGCGTTTTTCGCTGGCCCGAAGATAATTCGCAGAATTTTCTTGGCACGCGGCCCCGCCTGCGCTTTGCTGGCCACCCGGCACAGGAGACGCGCATGGCCTTTAACGAGCCTGACTTTACCATCGGCATCGAAGAGGAATACCTCTTGGTCGACCGCGAGACGATGGCACTGGCCGAGGCGCCGGACGCCCTGATGGAGGCCTGCCGCAGCGAGCTGCAAGAACAGGTCAGCCCCGAGTTTCTGAACTGTCAGATCGAAATCGGGACCAAAGTCTGCGCCACCATTGCCGAGGCGCGCGACGATCTGCGGCGCCTGCGCGCCTGCGTGGCCCACGAGGCGGGCAAGTTCGGCCTCGCGCCCATCGCCGCCTCCTGCCATCCGTTCTCGGACTGGCGCGAGCAGAAGCACACCGATAAGGACCGCTACAACAACCTCTCAGCCGATCTGGCGGGCGTCGTGCGGCGCATGCTGATCTGCGGGATGCATGTGCATGTGGCCGTAGGCACGCCCGACCGGCGCATCGACGTAATGAACCAGCTCAGCTATTTCCTGCCGCACCTCTTGGCGCTCAGCTGTTCGTCGCCGTTCTGGCAGGGGCAGGATACCGGGCTCGACAGCTACCGCCTGACCGTCTTTGACAACCTGCCCCGCACCGGCCTGCCGCCCCGAATGAGCAGCTTTGGCGAATATGAGCGCGCGGTGGGTGTACTGACCGATCTGGGCGTGATCGAGGATGCCTCGAAAATCTGGTGGGACCTGCGCCCCTCGTCCAAGTATCCGACCATAGAATCGCGGATTTGCGACGTACAGCCTCGGATGGAGGACGCGCTGACGCTGGCAGCCCTAACGCAGGCGCTGTCGCGGATGCTGTGGCGGCTATCGGTGAAAAACCAGCGGTGGCGCATTTACGAGACATTCCTGATCTCCGAGAACCGCTGGCGCGCGCAGCGTTATGGCGTGCGCGAGGGGCTGATCGACTTTGGCCTCGGCCAGATTGTCCCGTTCGAGACACTGATGGGCGAGATGCTGGAACTGATCGCCGAGGACGCCGTGCATTTCGGCTCGGCCAGCGAGGTGTCGCGCGCGCGCGACATCGCGGCAAACGGCACCAGCGCTGATCGCCAGAGGCGCGTCTATCAGGCCGCGCTGGACGTAGGCGAGCACCGCGAGTCCGCCTTGCGCGCCGTCGTCGCGCATATGATCGACGAATTCCACGCCGATCTTTGAGCGCCGCAAAACAGGCGCTTTGCGCTGCGAAATTTGAACAAAGCCCGCGCCCGGTCGGCATTGCCCCTACCCGGTCGATGACGATACTGTGCGACAAAATCACACGCAGAAAGGTCACATCATGCAAATCGGCTTCATCGGACTGGGCAATATGGGCGGGCCGATGGCGGCCAATCTTGCTGCCGCTGGACATGACGTGACAGGCTTTGACCCCGCTGGCGTCAGCGCCGAAGGCGTCACCAAGGCGGCCACCGCCGAAGACGCCGCCAAGGGCGCCGAGGTGGTCATCACCATGCTCCCGAACGGCGATATCCTGCGCAGCGTGGCGGCCCAGATCATCCCCGTCATGAGCAAGGGCGCGGTGTTCCTCGACTGCTCGACCGTCGATGTGACCAGCGCGCGCGATGTCGCGGGCGACGCGCAGAAGGCGGGACTATCGGCCCTCGATGCACCTGTATCCGGCGGCACCGGCGGTGCGGCTGGCGGCACTTTGACCTTCATGGTCGGCGGCGACGAGGCTGGCTTTGCGACCGCCAAGCCGCTTTTCGACATCATGGGCCAAAAGGCCGTGCATTGCGGCCCGTCGGGCAATGGTCAGGCGGCCAAGATCTGCAATAACATGATCCTCGGCGCGACAATGATCGTCACCTGCGAGGCCTTTGCGCTGGCGGACAAACTGGGGTTGGACCGTCAGGCGATGTTTGACGTGGTCAGCACATCGTCGGGCTATAGCTGGTCGATGAACGCCTACTGCCCCGCACCCGGCATTGGCCCCAAGAGCCCCGCCGACAACGACTATACCCCCGGCTTTGCGGCTGAATTGATGCTGAAGGATCTGACGCTCGCGCAGCAGGCCGCCGAGGCCGCCGATGCCGACACGCCACTGGGCACTGCCGCACGCGCGCTTTATGCGCAGTTTGTCGAGCAGGAAGACGGCAAAGGCCGCGATTTCAGCGCCATGCTGCCCCGCCTTGCGGCACGCGGGCGCGGCTAAGTCTTCGCGCATCAGAATCTACCGGAACCGCAGGCCGTTAATGGGCGTTATGCACGATAGAACGTAAGATGTTCCGGGGGACATATCTAAATTGAAGGCGCAAAAACGCATATATGTGCCGTTGGTCGGCATTTTCATCGTGATTCTGGTGGTCGCCCTCGTGACCGCCGCAAGTTTTTTGATTCCGGTGACGGCCGCAATCCTGTCCTACTTCGTCTTTAGCAGACCGCGGCGCATGCTCGAACGTCTGGGCCTGCCAAATATGGTGATCGCGACATTTTTCACGTCGATCCTGTTCGTCATAGTCGGAGTCGCCATCGCGTGGTTCGCCGAGCCTGTGGCTAACCTGATCGACGACATGCCGGGTCTGATGCAGGAAATGCAGGTCAAGCTGGGCGACAGCAACGGCACGCTGGCCAAGGTCAACGAGGCGGCCAAAGCTATCGACGACGCGGTCAGCAACGCCGACAAATCACCTGCGATGGAGGTTGCGGTCGTGCCCGAAACATCAACCTCCCTCACTATTCTCACCATGGCGCCCAAGGTGCTGAGTCAGGTTATTTTTGCTATCTTCCTGACCTTCTTTCTCATCGGATCGGGCGATTTCTTTGCCCTGCGCACAGTCCAAAGCCTGCCCAAGTTGCAAGACAAGCGACGCGCCGTCGAGATCATTAAAACCATCGAGGACCGGCTGAGCCGCTATCTGGGCGGGATTACCATCATCAATGCCGGTCTGGGCCTCTCTATCGGTGCGGCCATGTACCTCTGGGGGGTGCCCAACGCCATCGCCCTCGGCGCTATGGGTTTTGCGCTGAATTTCGTGCCGTTTCTGGGGGCCGTCGCGGGTGCAAGTATCGCGGCGCTCGTCGCCTATGTTTCCCTTGATACCGGGTGGGAGGCGGTTGGCGTGTTTGCGACCTACATGGTTCTCACCTCACTGGAGGGCCAGATTGTCACACCGCTTGTGATCGCGCGTCGGATGCAGCTGAACACGCCGATCCTGTTCCTGATCGTGGCCTTTTTCGCCTATATTTGGTCCGTCGTCGGCATGGTCGTCGCCGTGCCGGTGCTTATCGTGCTCAAGATTGTCTGCGACGAGATTGACGGGCTCAAGCCTCTGGGGCATTTTTTGGGCGACAGCACCGTGCGCACGCGGCGCTCAGCCACGCCCGCTCCGGACAATCAGCCGCGCAGGCCGAATACATAAAATCTTTTGCATAAATTTCGCCGCAATGCGGGGGGCTAAATCCCTTGGTCAGGTGTTGGCCCCTACTCTGGGGCATGCCGCCCAATGCAAAGGTTTACCGATGCCCGATATAGTCACCGACCCGGCTGCCATGCTCTCTACCGCCGCAAATGTTCCTGCTCTCAGCGGGGACGATACGATCGATTCAGCATTGGAATTCGTGCGCAGTCATCTGGGTATGGAGGTGGCGTATTTGTCGGAATTCATCGGCGACGATCTGGTGTTCCGTGCGGTCAGCGCACCGGGCTTCGAGGATACGGCCTTTGTCGGTGCCACTATGCCGCTGGATGACGTCTATTGCCGCCATATTCTGGCCGGACGGCTGCCAGAACTGATCCCCGACACAGCCGACGAACCGCTCTGCCGCGACATTCCGCTGACCAACGCGATCCCGATCAAAAGCCATGTCAGCGTGCCGATCCGGCGCCGCGATGGCAGTGCATACGGCATGTTCTGCTGTCTCAGTCGCATGGCAAAGCCTGATCTGACCCAACGCGACCTCGCCGTGATGCGCGCCTTCGCGGGCCTTTCAGCCGAGCAGGTAAACGGCAGGATCGCTGAGCGCGTAGCGCATGATACGACCTTCGGCGCCATCGAGGCGATACTGCAGAGTCGCGATTTTGACGTGGTTTATCAACCGATCATGGACGCCGCCGCCCGCCGCCCCAAAGGCTTTGAGGCGCTCTGCCGATTTCGCGCACAGCCCTACCGTCCTCCGAATCTATGGTTCGACGATGCGGCGAAGGTCGGCCTACAGGCCGATCTGGAAATTTGCGTGATCGAACAGGCATTGAGCGCACTGAACCAGCTGCCCGCCAGCGTCTATGTCTCGGTCAACGCCTCACCGGCAACGGTCGCGTCGGGCCGCCTCGGCGACGTGTTCAAGCATTGGCCCGCAGAGCGCATCGTGTTGGAAGTGACCGAGCATTCCATGGTCGATTGCTACGACAGCCTGCTGAGCGAGCTGGACGCCTTGCGCTTTCGCGGCGTGCGGCTGGCAATAGACGACGCCGGGGCGGGGTATTCTTGCCTCCAGCACATCGTGCGCTTGCATCCCGACATCATCAAACTGGACATTTCGCTAACCAGCCGGATCGACGAGGACATTGTGCGCCGCTCACTGGGTGCCGCACTGGTCCGATTTGCGGTTGAAATCGGCGCGGCCATCGTCGCCGAAGGGATCGAAACAGAGGGCGAATTGACCACGTTGCACGAACTGGGCGTGCCATTGGCCCAAGGCTATTTTTTGGGAAAGCCCGCTGATCTGGCCACGGCCAAGGCGTGGTTCGACGACAATGCAGACGCAGAGGGCTGCACCGGCTGACCAACGCCCCCCCGGTGCGCACAACGCGACCCTATTCCGCCGCCACCTTGCGCGACTGCAACATAGGTCCAAGGTATTGGCCAGTGTAACTGCGCGGCTCTTCCGCCACCTTTTCCGGTGTTCCGGTCGCGACCACTTCGCCACCGCCATCGCCACCCTCGGGGCCGATGTCGATGATCCAGTCGGCGGTCTTGATCACGTCAAGGTTATGTTCGATCACCACCACCGTGTTGCCGCTGTCGACCAGCTCATGCAGCACTTCGAGCAGCTTCTTGACGTCTTCGAAATGCAAGCCTGTCGTCGGCTCGTCCAGAATATAGAGCGTGCGCCCGGTCGAACGTTTGGCCAGTTCCTTGGACAGCTTGACGCGCTGCGCCTCGCCACCCGATAGCGTCGTCGCCTGCTGACCGACCTTGATATAGCCAAGGCCAACACGCACCAGCGCGTCCATCTTTTCGCGGATACTGGGAACGGCCTTAAAAAACTCCTGCGCATCTTCGACCGTCATATCAAGAACGTCTGCTATGCTTTTGCCTTTGAAGCGAATTTCCAGAGTCTCACGATTGTAGCGCGCGCCCTGACACGTCTCGCAAGTAACGTAGACATCAGGCAGGAAGTGCATCTCGATCTTGATGACGCCATCGCCCTGACAGGCTTCGCAGCGCCCGCCCTTGACGTTGAAACTGAAACGGCCCGGTTTATAACCGCGCGCCTTGGACTCGGGGAGGTTGGCGAACCAGTCGCGGATTGGCGTGAACGCGCCCGTATAAGTCGCCGGGTTCGAGCGCGGCGTGCGTCCGATGGCGCGCTGGTCGATGTCGATGACCTTGTCCAGATGCTCCAGCCCCTTGATCGTCTCGCAGGGGGCGGGCGTCTGGCGTGCGCCGTTCAGCTGCATGGACGCGGTCTTGAACAGCGTCTCGATGGTCAGCGTGGACTTGCCGCCGCCCGACACGCCCGTCACGCAGACAAATTTTCCCAAGGGGAATTCGGCGGTCACGTTCTTCAAATTGTTGCCGGTCGCCTTGACCACCTTCACCTTTTTTCCGCTGCCCTTGCGCCGTTCAGCTGGAACGGGAATCTTGCGCGTACCCGACAGGTATTGCCCGGTGATCGAATTGGGATCGGCGGCCACGACGGACGGCACGCCGTGGCTGACCACCTGCCCCCCATGCACACCCGCGCCAGGGCCGATGTCGAACACGTAATCGGCCTCGCGGATCGCCTCTTCGTCATGTTCGACTACGATCACGGTATTGCCCTGATCGCGCAGGTTTTTCAGCGTCAGCAGCAGGCGATCATTGTCGCGCTGGTGCAGGCCGATGGACGGCTCGTCCAGCACATAGAGCACCCCGGTCAGACCGCTACCGATCTGGCTGGCCAGACGAATACGCTGCGATTCCCCACCCGAAAGCGTCCCAGCGTTGCGGCTGAGCGTCAGGTATTCGAGACCGACATTGTTCAAAAACCCCAACCGTTCGCGGATCTCCTTGAGGATGGCGCGCGCAATCTCGTTCTTTTGCTTGCTGAGGGATTTCGGCGCTTCGCTCACCCACGCCAGCGCCTCACGGATCGACATCTGAACGACCTGGCCGACATGCAGTCCCGCAATCTTGACCGCCAGCGCC
>RCMY010003327.1_pt1 | contig 14256 bp, 10 predicted proteins | sample 2041341 | NCBI WGS metagenome assembly RCMY01 (sample SAMN09708234, study PRJNA481090) | Marine sediment metagenome, whole genome shotgun sequencing project.
GAGTTGGCTATCCGAGTCGATTGGCGATTTACGACTGAGGATGCGCGCATCAAGCTGAAATCACTTTATCCATCAACAGAATGTTGATGTAGTACTAGTACCCCCTCCAGCCGACCAAAGCTCAGCATAGGTGTCCTCGGTGTAGTGTTTGGGTCGACTCCACACAACGAGTCCGCCCCAACCAGTGTCGAAGTTTTCCACCTCATTGAGGTCTACAATCACTTTACGAATGGATGAGTGGATGCCGTTTGCAGTTAATAGAGGTGCACTTAAGTCAATGGAGAGCAAAAGCCCTGCCAACCACCTTCCAGCCTTTGTGCTTTACATTTTACGCGGCGAGCGCAAACAAGCTGCAACCCTGTATACATGGCATGAAACTTGATAATCGAATACAAACGTCTAAGGCCTAATCGCGCAAAAAAGGGCGGTTCATTTCAACGGCTGCCAGTATGAAGAGATACACCCTTGGAAAGCAGCAATGAGAGAGTGATGGAAACAGACCAATCGAATTGGCCCGAGAACGATGCGCCCGGCGCGCCCGGTATCGATCCGACCTGGACATCCAGTGCGAAAGACATAGTTGGCACATCGCTTGGCGCGAGCCGGGTTTGGTTTACGCTCGGCTTCGGCATTCTCAATGAGGTTTACTACCCTCGTGTCGACTCGCCGCAAATCAGGGATCTCGGGTTTATCGTCGCCGACAATGCCGGGTTCTGGTGTGAAATCAAGCGCCTCAAAAATTACGAGCTGCTGTTGCCGCAGGCGGGCGTACCGGCGCCAACAGTGGTGCATCGCCACGAGCGTTTCACACTGACGATCAGGATTGTGCCTGATGCACAGCGCGACGTGCTGCTGATCGATGTACGGCTCGAAGGTGATTCGGAGCTGGCACCTTACGTGTTGCTGGCACCACATCTCGGCGTCTCGGGTTTGAACAACATAGCCGCCGTCGGCCAGCACTACAGCCGCGCAGTGCTGTGGGCAGAGCAGGGGCCATTCGGCCTCGCGCTGGCTGCGGTAGACCGCTCGCTATTGGATGCATTCGGTCAGCGCAGCGCGGGCTACGTCGGCAGTAGCGATGGCTGGCAAGACTTCAGTCGCAACGGGGTTATGGCCTGGAGGCACCCGCGCGCCGGTCCGGGTAACGTTGCTCTGTTAGCTGAACTCGCGCGCGGTTGCACCCTGGCGCTAGGCTTTGGCGCTTCGCGTGGCGCCGCCGCAACGCTTGCCCTTAGCGCGCTTGCGCGACCGTTCGAGCAAGCCTGGAATGCACATATCGATGCCTGGAAAAACTGGCAGCGGGCCTGTCATGCAGCAACCGATGTCAAGTCGACGACCGAGGCAATCGACGCGCAGTGGGCAACCTCGAGAATGGTGCTGCGCTGCCACATGGACAAAACACACCCGGGGGGGATTGTTGCAAGTCTCAGCATTCCCTGGGGCAACACCAGTGATTCGCGCGGCGGCTACCACCTGGTCTGGCCGCGTGACCTGGTCGAATGCGCCACGGCATTGCTCGGCGCGGGTGGCGAGGAAGAGGCGCGCAACGTGTTGCGTTACCTGATTGCGACCCAACACGAGGATGGCCACTGGAACCAGAACCAATGGCTCGGTGGCACCCCTTTCTGGCACGGCATTCAACTCGATAAAACGGCAATGCCGGTGATTCTCGCTGCACTGCTGAACGAGCGCAACGCGTTGCGCGGCATCGAGGTTGCAGACATGATTCGCCGCGCACTGTCGTTCGTTGTTCGCATGGGACCCGTTTCCGATCAGGACCGCTGGGAGGAAGATCGCGGCATCAATGCGTTTACGCTGGCCGTGTCGATTGCGGCGTTAGTGTCTGGCGCCAGGTTTCTCAAGGCTGAAGAACAATCTCTCATTCTCGATGTCGCCGACGACTGGAACGCCCGCATCGAATCCTGGATATACGTAGAGCAATCCGCATTGGCATCGAAAGCCAACGTGACGGGGCACTACATTCGCGTCGCCCCGGCGGACGTGCTCTTCGATCCTACCGCCAGCGACCGCAAATTGCCCATCAAGAACCGTAACCCCGACCCGAGCCTGGCCGCGAGCGAACAAATTGCCAACGACTTTCTGCAACTGGTGCGTTTTGGACTACGCTCGCCGCAAGCCATGCAGATCCGTGACTCCGTGGCAGTTGTAGACGCGGTGTTGCGCGTGGTCACGCCAGCCGGGCCGGCATGGCATCGGTACAACGAGGATGGCTACGGCGAACACCAAGACGGCTCCGCCTACAACGGCACGGGTATAGGTCGCTTGTGGCCGCTGTTGACCGGCGAGCGAGGCCATTACGAATTGCTGGCAGGCAGGAGCGCAAAACCGTACCTCGAAACAATGTGCGCGATTGCAGGAGGCAACGGCATGCTACCGGAACAGGTATGGGATATGGACCTGAATAACGGCGGCCGACAAATCGCAGGAAAGCCGACGGGATCGGCGATGCCACTGGCCTGGGCGCATGCTGAGTTCATTAAGCTGCACCTGTCAAGTCAGCTTGGACGCGCATTCGATTGTCCTATTGACGTTATCGATCGGTACAAGGGAGAAAGTGCGCATCCTAAGACTTCCGTCTGGAGTGAAAACGCCCCGACTCCAATGTTCTGTACCGGCAGTGCTTTGCGCGTCAACTTGCATTCTGAGGCAGTGATAAAGTGGCGCCCCACGGACGACGCTAGCGAGTGGCGCGAGCAAACCACCCGCTGCGAACTCTTCGGCGTCCATTCCGCGACACTACCAACCCAATCGCTAGCCGCTGGGAGTCGAATTGAATTCTGTTGGCACTCATTTGACTCGGAACAGAACAATGAAACCTATGCGATCACCGCAATGCCGTATTGAGTAATAGCTTTCCGGAAGCGGCACCGACAAGCAGAGCGGCAATATCCTGAACGTCGACTATGAATTAATATCGACTGATGACGCAGATATCGAAACACTGAAGCATCGGGAGAAGTAGGGGGCTAGCAGGTCTTGCTTCGCCTATTCGGCAAAATACCGAGAAGCAAGACCTAGCGGCGTGTATGCAGTAGCGACGACGGCCGACTTACAGCATACTGATGCAGATTGAAGCCCCGGCTGGCAGGGAACATTCTATGCCTCTCTGAATGTGGCTCTATCACCTTGAAGGAGTACTACGGCAACGTCCCATCCCCAGCCGTCGTCAAAACACTGCTGCTCGCCACAGACATTAATCACCCGTGACTGCGGTCGCATAAATGCGGATTTCTGTTCCCACGCAGCCGGCTGGGCTCGCGGTCGAAGGTGCGGGTCGTTACCCATGCGCGGCGGGGTATTGGTGACAGGCGACACGGGCGTCCCGGTATCGCTCCAGAAATCATTCGGGCCGGGGCCGCCATGTAATTCATACCCGGTACACCCAGAACACCTGTTGTTACGTTTTGCGCTACGGCGAGCAGGCCGGTGCCGAGTATGGCACTCTGGCTGTTGCTGTCATAGAACACCTCGCTGTTGTCGTATACCGGCTGGCCATTGACCTGGAATGCGGCATCCTGCCGAAAGCCTTGCGGATGGCGCAGCGCTTCGGCAAGAAACAGAAAACCCAAAAAGCCCTGCTGCAGCCGATCGGCGAGGCTGGGGAAGTTGGAGCCCTCCTGCAGAACAGCGATGACATTCGGCAAATCGAGATTAGACAAACCGAGCAAATCGACAGCGCAATTAAGCATGTCGTAATTATTGGCCAACGGTGCCTGGTGCTCTTCGTTATTTGCCTCGAAGCGGTTGCCGAGCACTCCGTGGCCGTAAATGTATGGGCGAGTGGCCTGAGGAGGATTGGGTAACGCTGCGTTTGATGTCTCTCAACGGCGCCGCGCCAGTCATCGCCAAATCAATGCCCGGCATTTGTAGCACACTCGCCGCCCCCGGTGAAAACCCATTATTGCGATTCCATTCGGCTGGGTCCACCGGCACACCGCCCGCATTTTTTGGCATCGCTTGCGCGCTGAAATTTACCTGCAAACCGGTATCGGTCGCGCTGCTGGCGCGAGTAAAGAAATTACTGGGAAAGGGCAGTAAACAGGCTCGCTGGTCCAGCAGGTCGCAAATTTCCACGTTGGACGCATTGGATTACTCCTGGGGCTTACCCGCCGCGGGATTATGCCAGCCGCCGGCCGGCCCGATGGTCTCTGTGGTCAGAGGGCCCCAACTACCGGGATCATAAAGTTCCACCGTCGTTGTCGCGCTCAGTACAGGGTCGATAATACTCCACGCGGCTTCGATGCCATCTTGCCTGGCAAACAGGGTCTGGTCGCCTTTAATAGCTTCACTTAACAGCCTCGCATAGGGGTTAAGACCATGTGTTATTTCAGTCTGGCTCATTGACAGCTCCAGCGCTTCGCCACGCATGGCGTCGCCGGGTATTTTCGTCTGCGTGACCAGGGAAATGCCAATCTCGGGGGTGAGACGAAAGCGCAGCTGATTGTTCGCCGGCACGTTCTGCTCGTCGCTGTTGTTTCCAAAAACGTTCTGCGGTGGTAATTTGAACTTGACCGTGACTTCCGTCACCGTGCTGTGCAGGCATTTCCCGGCGCGGATGTAAATCGGCACGCCGGCCCAGCGCCACGAGTCAATGCACAGGCGCAGGGCGGCAAAGGTCTCCACTTGCGACGCGCGATCGACCCCTTCTTCATGCCGATAGCCGACATACTGGCCACGCACAACCGCTGCCGGTGTTAATGGTGCAATGGCGTCGAGCACTTTTACTTTCTCGTTGCGCAGGGCATCCACCGTATGGCTGCTCGGCGGTTCGATGGTGAGCAGCGCGACCACCTGCAGCAGATGATTCTGCACCACATCGCACACAGCGCCCACCTCTTCATAAAAGCGGCCGCGGCTGGCAACGCCGAATGTTTCGGCCATGGTAATCTCGATGCTCTGCACGTAATGATTGTTCCAGACCGGCTCCAGGAATGCGTTCGCGAAGCGGAAATAAAGCAAATTCTGCACCGGTTCCTTGCCAAGGTAGTGGTCGATTCGAAAGATGGCCGCATCGGCAAATACTTTGCGTAGCTCTGCGTTGAGCTGACGCGCGGAGGCGAGATCACGGCCGAAGGGTTTTTCAACGATAACCCGCGCGCCTTTGGCGCAACCGGCGCCGTGCAGGCTTTCGACCACCGTGGAAAAACTGGCGGGTGGAATAGCAAGGTAATAGAGAGGGTGACGCGCCGTGCCGAGGCCGGCTTTGAGTTTGCCGAAGGTGGCGCTATCGTTATAATCGCCACCGACAAAATGAGTCAATTGCAACAACTTCTTCAGGCCTTTCTGTTCCGCCGCATCGCCGTGGGTGTTCAGGCTGTCGCGGATGCGCTCGTTGAACTGTTGGTCGGACCATGCTTGTCGACCCATGCCGATCACGGGTATGTCGAGTTGATCTTGCGCTGTCAGGTCGGCCAGCGCAGGGAAGAGCTTTTTGAACGCCAGATCGCCGGTTGCGCCAAATAGCACCAGTGCGTCAATTTCTGTCATCTGCATCATCTCCTAGCTCTTCTCTGCGTGCCCGCCGAATTCCGAGCGCATGGCCGACAGCAAGCGGTTTTCGAATTCGCCTGCGTCGCGCGAACTGAAGCGTGCGTACAATGCGGAACTTAATACCGGCACGGGCACGCCCGTTTCAATCGCCGCGAGCGAAGTCCAGCGGCCTTCGCCGGAGTCCGACACGTGGCCGCTGAAGTGGCCGAGTTCACCATCCACCAGCAAGGCATGGGTAATCAGATCGAGTAGCCAAGAACTGATAACGCTGCCGCGCCGCCAAACTTCCGCGATCTCGCCCAGGTCGAAATCGTATTGATAATACTGTGGGTCGCGTAGCGGACTGGTTTCGGCGTCGGCATCGACGCTGACTGCGCCGGCATTGGCATGCTTAAGCAAATTGAAACCCTCGGCAAACGCCGCCATCAGCCCGTACTCAATGCCGTTATGCACCATCTTGACGAAGTGGCCGGCGCCATGCGGCCCACAGTGTAAGTAACCGTGCTCGGAACTGCCTGGCTTATTGCGGTCCGGGGTCGGTTGCGCTGCCTCGAACGCAGGGGCGAGGCTGGCAAAGATGGGTTCAAGCCGTGTGACGATCGCGTCCTCGCCACCAATCATCTGGCAGTAGCCACGCTCGAGACCAAACACGCCGCCGCTGGTGCCCACGTCGAGATAATGTATCGATTGTTTCACTAGCGCTTCGGCGCGGCGAATGTCGTCGCGATAATAGGAGTTACCGCCGTCGATGATGATGTCTTCCGGGTCCAGTTCCGGTACCAGGTCGTCAATGACCTTGTCCACCAACGCCGCCGGCACCATCAGCCATACCGCGCGGGGCCTTTCCAGCGCGGCGGCAAACTCCTGCATCGAGCCGGCACCGGTAGCGCCTTTTTCCGCAAGCCGGGTAACCGCTGCGGCGTTGACATCGTAGACGACACAGTCATGGTCATTGCGCAGCAGACGTTGCACAAGATTGGCACCCATGCGTCCGAGGCCTATCATGCCTAATTGCATTAGCTGCTCCTTGCGTGCGCTGCAGCCAACTGAGTGGTTTTATCCTGCAGGCAACGCAGCAGTTGATCGAACGAGTCGTTGAAATTGTCGCGGCCTTCGATTTGTAGCTCGTGTGCCATCCGCTGCAGATCAACCCCTTCCTTGGCACAAGCATTCAATACCCGGTCGGCGTCCGCTAGCGTGCTGCGTGAAGTATCAATTGCGCCGTGATCGGCAAACGCCAGCAGTGTTTTATCCGGCATAGTATTGATCGTACCTTCGAAGGTCAATGCCGAAATATAGTAGGTATCGTCAAGCTCGGGGTCCTTGGTGCCGGTGCTGGCGAGCAGCAGCTTTTGTGGTTTGGCACCGGCGGCCTCCAGGCTGCGCCAGCGGTCGGTTTGCAGCGACTGCTGGTAAGCCGCGTAGGCTTTGACGGCGATCGCGATGCCAAGGCGATTCTGCAGGTCAGCGGGCAGTTGCGGCTTACTCTTCACGTCCCAGCGGGAAATGAACAGCGATGCGACCGACGCCACATTGGGATCTAAATCGGCTTTTACCCGCCGTTCTATACCGCGCAAATAGGCTTCCGCAGTGGCCCGATACTGCTCGGCCGAAAATAATAACGTGATATTAATCGGCACGCCCCCGGCAATCAGCGCCTCAAAGGCAATAAGTCCGGCCGTCGTGCCAGGCACCTTGATCAACAGGTTTTCCCGCGCAGCGGTTAAATGCAGCTGCCTTGCTTCCACAATCGTTGCGTTGGTATCGCCGGCAAGCCTGGGGGAAACTTCCAGCGACACGAAACCGTCCGTACCGCCGCTGGCCTGAAACACCGGCTCGAACAGGTCGGCGGCTTGCTGCAAATCCTCTATTGCCAATTCCTGAAACAACGCTTCCGCTGCCAGCTGGCGCGGTAGTCGATCGATGATAGCCTGGTCATAGTCAGCACTGCCGCTGATGTCGCGCTCGAAAATTGTCGGGTTCGAGGTCAGGCCGGTGACAGCGTAGTCTTTAATGTAGGCGGCGAGGTCGCCGTTCTTGAGCCAGGCGCGGCGAATATTATCCAGCCACACGCTCTGACCGGCGTTGTGGAGTTGGTCGAGGGGTTTCATGTGCATCTCCTGCTGTTGATATGGTTGAGTACTCGCTCGGCTATCGCTTCTGCCGTAAAGCCCAGCCGTTCAAACAGGTCGGCTGCGGGGGCGGAGGCGCCAAAGCGCTGCAGACCGATGACCTCGTCGGCAAATTCCAGCCAGCCCAGCGGCGAGGCTGCTTCGACCGCTATTTTTGCTAATGCAGGTGGTAAAATGGCGTTGCGAACGGCCTCGTCCTGGGCACGAAAAATTTCCCAGGAGGATAGCGAAACCACCCGCACGGCAATACCATGCTGCTGCTGTAGCAACCGCCGCGCCTGCAGGGCAAGCCCCACCTCGGAGCCGGTCGCGATAATCACCGCGTCATCGCCTGCCTCGACAATACTGGCACCGCTGGCCACATCGAGCTTCGCCGGGTCCAGAATCGGCAAAGCCTGACGACTGAGAACGAGCGCGGTTGGCCCGTTGCAGGCAATGGCCTGCACCCAGGCTTGCGCGCTCTCATTGGCATCGGCGGGGCGGATCACGACCATGCCTGGCATGGCCCTCAGGCTGGCCAGCTGTTCCACCGGCTGGTGGGTAGGGCCATCTTCACCGAGGCCAATCGAGTCATGGGTAAACACGAAGATAACGGGTAGCTGCATCAGCGCCGCCAGGCGAATCGGTTCACGCATATAGTCGCTGAAGGCGAAGAATGTGGAGCAGAAGACGCGCACGCCGCCGTGCGCGGCCATGCCATTGCAAATAGCGCCCATGGCGTGTTCGCGAACGCCGAAGTGCAGATTGCGCGCGCCCCAGTCGCCATCATTCAGGCTGCCGCTGTGCTCGATCTCGGTATAGGTGGAAGACACCAGATCTGCCGCGCCGCCTATCAATTCGGGCACAACGCTGGCAAACGCATTGAGCGCTCTGGCACCTGATTTGCGTGTGGCGATCTCACCCGGCGGTTCAAAGCGGGGCAGGGCAGCGCGCCAGCCGTCGGGTAAGCGCGCGTCAATCACTCTTTGCAATTCCGACGCTTGCGCGGGTCGTTCCGTTGTGTAGCGCGCCAACAGGGTTTCCCAGTCTGCCTGTGCGCTCGCCCATGCGCCGGCGTGCTCGCGCCAGTGAGAATAAATCGCCGCGGGTATTTCAAACGGAGGGTAATTCCAGTCCAGTTTTCGCCGAGTCGCGGCGACTCCTTCGCTGCCCAGCGGTGAACCGTGCGCTTTTGCCGTATCCTGCACCGGCGAGCCGTAACCGATAAGGGTGCGAACGATAATCAGGCTGGGCCGGTCCTGTGCAAGCGCATCGCGCACGGCGTGGTCCAGCGAGGGGAGGTCTTGACATCCTCTACCTGCGCAACATGCCATTGATAGGCAGCGAATCGCTGGGCGACATCTTCATTCATTGCCACACTGGCGGCGGCGTCGAGGGTGACATTATTGGCGTCATAAAAGACCGTAAGCTTGCCAAGACCAGCGCCAAGCCGACCGGCCAACGAGGCGCTCTCGCCGGAAATGCCTTCCATCATGTCGCCGTCGCTGCAGATAGCCCAGGTGCGGTGATTGATTATTTCGCATGTTGAGGTGTTGAAGCGAGCGGCCAGATGGCGTTCGGCAAGCGCCATGCCTACCGCATTGGCGAATCCCTGACCGAGCGGCCCAGTACTGATCTCAACCCCCGGGGTGACTCCCCGTTCGGGATGGCCGGGCGTTTTCGAGCCCCATTGGCGAAACTGTTGCAGATCCTCGATGCTTAGCGCATAACCGCTTAAATGCAGGGCACCATAGAGCAGCATTGACGCGTGACCGTTGGAGAGAATAAACCTGTCCCGGTCGAACCAATCCGGCGCTTCGGGGTTGTGCCGCATATACCGGGTAAACAATCGGTAAGCCAGGGGCGCTAACCCCAACGGTGCGCCCGGGTGCCCCGAATTTGCCTTTTCCACCGCGTCGATTGCGAGAAAACGCAGGGCATTGATGGCGTGGTAGTTACTCGTCGAACCGGACATTCACCTATACCCTTTCAACTAGCTGGGAAGCCGCACGGTTTCCAATACAGAGCTTTCAGTACAGAGCTTTCAGTACAGAAAGCCGAAGCAAAAATAACGCCAGAACGTTGGCAGCTCAATAAAAAGTCGGTCGCAGCATTTGCTTTGACCGGCATAGGTCGAACGGCCTGTTAAAAGTTGTAGCCTGTCTTCCAGCGAAGCTGCTCGAAGACGATCGCCTGCGTAACGGCGAGAATTACCATAAGGGTCCGCAATGGTCACCATAGGCTGTATAAATGGGCTGTATGAATGTATAAGAGAGTGTATATAAGCAATAGCAATGTATATGCCAACGCGAGCAGAGAACGTTATTGGGCTTCCTGCTCCAGTCTATTCTGCAGGCAGAGCAGGACTGGTGTGTAGTATTCCCCACGGTGGGTATGGTTACCCATCGCTCGCAGCAGCGCCGGATCTGCGGCTACAGGTCAAGTCGAGCAAATAGCGGGCCATTGGCTGGGGCTTGGCGCATATTCGCCACAGCCACGTTAAGCCATGCGCGCACCTGCCATGGCCACCGATCAATCGTTTTACGTCCGCCTTACAACCGCTTTACAGCAACGCAAACGGTGGTGACTATTCACCACCGTGGTTAATATTAACTAATAGCCATTACCCCTCTGAAGGGGTACTAACCCTCAGCTGCAACGTTTCAGAGAGAAATCGAGCTGCACATCGATTGTTTGCATGCCATGCTCAATGGTGGCATCGAGTTTGCAATGCCAGATCCATGCGAGCACAGATATCGGCGCAACTACATTTTATCCAATGCGACGAGGCTGTCGCACACTGCTCGGCTTCGGCGCTGCCTAAACAGCCACGCCGGCAAGGGCGTCGTGACAACCGGTCCAGATGCAGAACACAGGTGTGATATGCGTAGTCATAATTTTTACCTTCTGGTGTATCTGGTTCTCCTTACCACCTTAACCCCCTTACCAGCGGCGAACGCCACGGTGCAGAAAAATAATGACCCCTATTCGATCATAAAAAGCACAACCGACGCGGTGCTGATCGAGATTAAGGCCGCGAAGTCATACTTTGACAAGGACCCGCAACGTTTTTACAAAAATGTCGACACCACGCTCGGTGAAGTGACGGATTTTTACAGTTTTGCCCGCAGTGTGATGGGCGTCTATGCCAGCAACCGGGCAATGAACGCACTGGATGCAGAGGGCAAGAAAAAGCTGGAGCAGCAAATTGATCGTTTCGTCAAAAAATTTCACAGTGGTTTGGTGCAAACCTATGCCAAAGCCTTGCTGGAATATGGTGGCGAGCGCATTGAAGTCGTACGCCCGCGTAGTGAAGACTATGACGATGACGCCATTATCACGCAGAAGATTTATGGTGACGCCACGGAGCCGTACACGGTGGACTACAAACTGCGCAAAGACCATGACGGTAACTGGAAAATTCGTAATGTGACGATAGAATCGATTAATATCGGAGAGATTTTTCGCGACCAGTTTGCCAGTGAGGCAGAGAAATATCAGGCAGACCTCGATAAGGTGATCGACAACTGGTCGTCCGCGGCGGCCGGTGCTACGGTGGCGAAAAAACACAATGCTAAAAAAGACAAATAGCAGCATGCGCACTTCGCCTGCAACCGGCCCCAAACCCGGGCCGTCCAGGCCACCGCCGGGAGTCGCCATGGTGTGGTGGATTCCGCTTGCGTTGTTGCTGTTGTGGAATCTCGCCGGTATCTTTTTTCGGCCATCCGAGCCGCCGGTAGTTACGCTACCCTACAGCGTTTTTATTGAGCAGGTGAAACACGATAATGTGGGCGTGGTCCGTATTGTTGGCAGCAAGATTGGTGGCTCTTTTAAGCAGCCCGTCCTCTGGCCGGCCGCACGGAAATCAGACGCCACGCATACCCCCGCGACTGCAATAAAGACCGCCACGGATAAAAAATCCGCTGCGGCAGTCAACGCACAAAAAACATCCCCCGACGCGGCAGGCGAGCCACTGCGCAAACCACCCGCCGGTTGGCCTCTCGGCAATAATGATAGCAAGCTTAAACCAGCCGATTACGAAGCCTTTATGACCATTTTCCCGGAATCGATTGGCGACCCGCAATTGTTGCCTTTGCTGGAGGCGCACGGTGTGCAGATTACCGCCGACCAGCAACAAAAACCCTGGTTGTTTACGCTGGTGATGAACATTCTACCGTTGGCCCTGCTGCTCGGCTATTTCTGGTGGATGGGGCAACGCGCGATGAAACAGCAGGCCAGTATCTTCGGCTCGCACAAGAATCCGGCACGGCGTTTCGACAGTAGCCAACCTGACGTTTCGTTTGCGGATGTTGCCGGTGTTGAAGCAGCCAAACAGCAGTTGCAGGAGGAAGTGGATTTCCTCCGCCACCCGGAAAAGTATCAAGCGCTAGGCGCCAGGATTCCCCGCGGTGTGCTGTTAACAGGGCCACCCGGTACCGGCAAAACGCTGCTGGCGCGCGCGGTCGCTGGCGAAGCCGGCGTGCCGTTCTTCAGTATCAGCGGATCGGAATTCGTCGAAATGTTCGTTGGTATGGGCGCCAGCCGCGTGCGCGAAGTGTTTAAACAAACCAAGGAGGAGGCGCCTTCTATCCTGTTTATCGACGAACTCGATGCCGTTGCCCGGCGCCGCGGTGCGGGACTCGGCATGGTTAACGACGAGCGTGAACAGACGCTAAACCAACTGTTAGTGGAAATGGACGGTTTCGATGCGCGCGAAAAGGTGATCGTGATCGCGGCGACCAACCGGCCGGATGTGCTGGACCCTGCCATGCTGCGGCCGGGCCGGTTCGACCGGCAAGTGGTTGTTGACTTGCCCGATGTCAACGGACGCGAAGGCATACTGCAAATACACACGCAAAAAATTCAGTTGGCTGAAAGTATAGACCTGCGGCTCATTGCCGGCATTACAACCGGCATGAGCGGCGCGCAACTGGCTAACCTGTGTAACGAGGCAGCCCTGCTGGCTGCCGGTCAGGACAGGGAAAAGGTAAGCCACGAAGACTTCGAGACCGCCCTCGACAAGCTGCTGCTCGGCGATATAAGGCCACTGGTGCTCGATGAAAAAACACGCCGCGTGATTGCCTACCACGAGGGTGGCCATGCGCTGGTCGCCTGGCTCACGCCGGGTGCCGACACGGTCCACAAGGTCACCATTGTGCCGCATGGGCGTGCGCTCGGCGTCACCGAACAACGCCCGGGCGCCGATCAGTATAGCTACCCAAGGAGCTACCTGCTGGCGCGCATGGCGGTTCAACTCGGTGGCCGTACTGCCGAGGAGCTGGTTATGGGCGACGTGACTACCGGTGCGGAGAATGATCTGATCGAGGCAACCCGGCTGGCGCGGCATATGGTGATGAGCTGGGGGATGAGCGAACTGGGGCTTGCCGCTTATCAGGATAGCGGTCAGGATCACTTTCTGGGCTATGAACTCGGCAGTGGACGCAACCACAGCGAGCACACTGCCGCCCGCATTGACCAACAGGTTCAGCGGCTGCTCGAACAACAACACGACGTTGTAACGGCCTTGCTCAGCCGCGAACGGGCCAGGCTCGACAGTCTCGCCGCCGCTTTGTTGAGCCACGAGATTGTCGACCACAAGCAGCTTGTCGAGCTGTTGGGCCCACGTCCCGAACCACCCGGCAATGACACCGAACCGGCACCTCACACACCTCACACACCTCACAACCCGGGTCACAACCTCGACGACACACAGCTTGCCGCGCTTAGCAAAGGTCAACTCGGTGTCAGTCGCGCGAAAGCAGACACACACATATGATGCTACGGAACCAAAACGATTCCGCACGCTGTACAATATCGGGCCGGCGCACACGGTCAGGGCGTCTGCGCGTCGATAGCCGCCGCAGCGCCGCGCAGTATATTGAACTTCCCAACATAACGAGGATTAGCAATGACATCCAATCGTGCACACATTCTTGCCACCTTCCTTGGCGCGATATTGGTCGGCGCTTGTTCCAATGGCGATGACGATCCGCTGTTCGACACGGCTGGTGCGCCGCAAAGCATTGATCCTTTCGCCAACACTGGCACTTTTTTGAGCATCCTGCCCCCCGGGTCGGCGGATGCCAATAACGGGGATATCAACGCCGATCCCAATTCGCTCAATCAATTAGTGATGTATGAAAACCTGGTATTCAGCGACAACTATCCCACACCGGGTCAACTCAGTGATGACGACTTGCAGCCCGCTTATTTCAAAGACGAGGCGATGCTGCCGGAAAGCACTTTCGACGCACCCCGGAGCGTTTCCGACGGTATTCGCAATGCGCGCATCGGCCGTGATGATTTCGGCGTGCCCCACATCTTCGGCGACACGCGGCCGGATGTCATGTTCGGCAGCGGTTATGCGACCGCCACCGACCGCATGTTCCTCATCGACGTGGTGCGCCATATCGGCCGTGGCCGCATGTCGGACTTCGTCGGCCCGGCAGCGGGCAATTATGCAATGGATCGCGAGTTGGGCCAGTCTGGCGGCTACAGCGAGCAGGAGATGCAGGATTAGATCGATGAGGTGGCAATCCGCTTCGGTCTCGACGGTGAACTGGCGCAGCAGGACTTACGCGATTTCACGGCCGGCATCAATCAGTACATTGACGACGTAAAAGCTGGCGCCCCC
>RCMY010003330.1_pt1 | contig 14255 bp, 8 predicted proteins | sample 2041341 | NCBI WGS metagenome assembly RCMY01 (sample SAMN09708234, study PRJNA481090) | Marine sediment metagenome, whole genome shotgun sequencing project.
TCTTTCTCTTTTAGCTCTGAAAACATTGTTTTGAATACTCTTCACATTCCTTTTGTTCTAATCAGTTGCATTATTAACTTGAATTCTGCGTAACTTAAAGTGCCGAATAATAAGAATACTATTTATTATTCTTGTAATACTCAAGTCCTAGTTTTACGTTTTTCTTCAGTGCAGCAGAAGAATATGTAGCACCGCTTACTCCATCAACGTCCATTTTGGCAGCTTTTGACACACTTTGACCATTAAAATTATCAAGTAAAGTCTTTGCTTTCCCAAAGAATTGAGGAGTTTCACGATTAGGCATAGCCTCAATCTTTACAACTTTATTCTTGCGTATGAAAATTTTAACAGGAGTATTACCTCTGAATCCTTTTACATTCTTACCCAGTTCCTGAGTGTTTACTATTACAGTATCTTTCTCGCGTGTAATTACGTTATCGTTAGGCATAGCACTAACCATTACTGCTATCATTGCAGAAGCAGACAAAGCAGTGACAATAGCATTGAATCTTTTATTCATATTATGATAATTCTATTTTTAATTTATAATCATTTATTTACCCAATAAGTGAGTCTTTTTGCAAAAGTAAAAATATAATCCACATGTTGATATCAACGTAGTTGAATTTTATGTTATTTTTTGATATACATAAAAGACAATGGCGCATGAAAATTATCATTCATGCGCCATTGTGTATTTAAAAAAGTATCAAACTAGTTTTTATACTAGTGTTGCGACTATCTCCTCGCGAGTGCCTGGAAGCATGTCAATAACAGGAATCTCAGGCATTGTATAACATCCTGGTTGCAAACGGAAACTAGCACGAGCTACGTTTACAAGAACCTGTGCTGTAAGAGCTGGGTTATTAATATTCATGTTGAACTCGAAACGCTGATTCTGCGTCTTTCCAGAAACACCCTTGCGCACTAAGTTTACGCCATGTCCCATATCACGTACATCATCAACAGAAGCAACAGCGAATACATGAGTTTCGTCGTGAGCAAAATATGGATCTGCTTTTATTGCTGTGGTTACGTCTTCTAACTTAGCTCCGTCTTCCAACTCCACATATACCATGCGGCGGTGAATGCCTTCACCAAGAGGAATTGTAACCGAAAGAGCATTTTTAACGCCTTCTTTACTGCGTACACATACAGAGTGTCCCATAGACATACCTGGACCAAAGTTGGTATAACTGAGTCCCTTTGGTGCAAGACTCTCCATAAGTACACGTACGATAGAGTCAGATCCTGGATCCCAACCTGCAGAGATAACACTCACAGTGTTGGTCTTCTTGTTATTCTCCATCTGCTTTGTACGGTAGTCAAGTATACTTGTGTGGATGTCAAAGCTATCAACGGTGTTGATTCCTAGAGCTGTTATCTTTTCAGCATATTCAGGACAGCTGCGTGTTGGGGTTGCAAGAATAGCAACATCAACGTCATTCAATTTAGTGATGTCGTCTACAACTTCGTAATTTGTAAGTTCAATTGGTTTAGCCTGATTAGCGTTACGACGTACGATACCTGCAATTTCAAAATCAGGAGCTGCTTCGAGTGCCTCTACTGTGAAGTGGCCAATGTTGCCGTAACCAACTACGGCTGCTCTAATCTTCTTCATATTCTTTGTTATTGTTTAGTTTTACTTAAAATTTAACCTATTCGCAAAATTACATTTTTCTTCTGAGAAACGTGCTTTTGTGATGCTTATTTTATCTTAATTTCTACAAAAAGTTGCAGATTGTAATGATTTTATGTCTTTTTCTATAATTATATTTAGCCTTGTAGTATTAATAATTTATATCTTAACGTAAGCCACTCTTATTCGGTGAATATACAATAATATCATGCGCGTGTGCGTTATTTATAATATAAAAAACATAAATAGATAATAATATGATAGAATATATAAAAGGCGAGTTGGCAGAACTTACTCCAGCATTGGCTGTTGTTGAGGCTGCGGGAGTAGGTTATGCTCTAAATATATCACTTACAACCTATAGTGCCATTCAGGGCAAAAAAACTGTAAAATTGTATGTGCATGAATCTCTTGTCACAGGAGGACGTGATGATAACTTTACTCTTTTCGGATTTGTCAATAAGCAAGAAAGATCGTTGTACAGGCTTCTTATCACTGTATCTGGAGTTGGTGCTAATACAGCAAGAATGATGCTTTCATCAATGAGCCCAGCCGAACTTTGTAATGCCATTGCAAATGGTGATGATAAGATGATAAAGACAGTGAAGGGCATTGGACTGAAAACCGCACAACGTATTATTATTGACTTGCGAGACAAAATTGTGGCAAGTGGAATTGCTGATGAATTGCATGTGAGCAGAACTGCTGGAGGTATGAATGTTAATAATAGTATAAAGGATGAGGCTGTTGCCGCATTAACGATGCTTGGATTCTCGCCTGCACCTTCGGCTAAAGTTGTTGTTGGTATCATGACAGAACATCCTGACTGGGCTGTGGAAGACGTAGTAAAGGAAGGATTAAAGAGAATAAAATAGGCAGTTTTGCTATTTTTTCAGTGTAGCTGATATTCTTTATTAATGAAAATAAGGCATGTATTTTTTTGTATGATTATAGGGGTGCTTGCGCTTTTTGGTGTAAGCTATTCTCTAGCCATGCCTTATATTCAGAATGAAACAAAGAAGCAAAATGATACTATAGACATAAAAAAAAATAGATTGACAGGCGTTGATGAAGACTCTGTTAAGACAAATAGAAAAGCTTTATGGAGAGTGCAACGTACTCTGCCAATAACATGGCATGACCTTGATAGCAGTAGCCTTGATTTGAAAACGCCATTTAATATCAGACAGAGCATACAGTATAATGATACGCTTGATGAATATGTCTTTGGGAAAAAAATGGGCGGTACTTATATCAATGCGCCTATTATGATGTCTAGAAATGAGTATAATGGTTGGAGCGAAAAACAACAGATGCATGCCTTCTTTAGAAAGAAAAATGATGAGATTTATGAGACCAAAGGCAAAGATAAGTTTGATTTCAGTGATATGCACTTTGACTTGGGACCAGCAGAAAAGATATTTGGTCCAGGTGGAGTGAGAATTAAGACACAGGGAACAGCCGAACTAAAATTCGGAGCAACAAAAAAGAAAGTTGATAATCCTGCTCTTACCATAAACAGAAGGAACACCACAACAATGAACTTTGACGAGAAAATTAACTTGAATGTTAATGGAAAGGTTGGAGACAAGGTGAACATGAATCTGAACTATAACACTGATGCAACTTTCAATTATGACGCTCAAAATTTGAAACTTAAATATGAAGGAAAAGAAGATGAGATTGTTAAACTTGTAGAGGCTGGCAATGTGTCTTTTCCTTCAAATTCTTCACTTGTAAGTGGGGCCACGTCATTATTTGGAGTAAGAACAGATTTGCAGTTTGGTAAACTAAAGATGCAACTTGTGGCATCTCAGAAGAAGAGTTCCTCAAAAAGTGTATCTAGTAAGGGTGGGGTTCAGCTTACTCCTTTCGACATAGATGTATCAAACTATGAGGAAAATCGTCACTTCTTTCTTTCGCAGTACTTTCGTAAAAAGTATGCTGCTGGAATGAAAACACTTCCTAATCTTACAACAGGTGTAAATATCAACCGTGTTGAAATTTGGGTTACAAATAAGACAGGAGCTACAAGCAACACTCGAAATATAGTTGCTTTGACGGATCTTGGCGAGAATATAAGTGTTTCAAATAAATCATTATGGAGTATTACGGGAAAGAATGTCCCTGCAAATGATGCTAATACAGAGTACTCTACAATGGTAAGTTCTTTGGCATCTGCAAGAGATATTGACCAGACATCAACAGTGCTTGATGCAGGAGGACTTATAGGTGGTACAGATTACGAAAAACTTGAGAATGCGCGACTTCTGAGTTCATCAGAATATTCTGTCAACTCGGCTTTGGGATATGTGAGCCTGAATACAGGAATAAATACAGATCAGGTAGTGGCTGTGGCATATGAATATACGTATGGCGGAGTGACTTATCAGGTAGGTGAGTTTGCTGGTGACCGTACAGACGTCAATGAGGCTTTGTTTGTGAAATCGCTGAAGAATACAAGTAACAGTCCTTCTCAGGGCAACTGGGGCTTGATGATGAAGAACGTATATAAGCTTGGTGACACAGTTGAAAAAACAAAGTTCAGGCTTGACGTGAAATATCAAAGTGATACAATAGGTGTGTATCTGAGCTATATTCCTGAAAGTCAAGTGAAAAACACTCCAATTATAAAACTTATCGGCGCTGATAGGTTAGACAATAATAACAGGGCGCAAAGTAATGGATATTTTGATTATGTTCAAGGTTATACCGTAAATAATGGTAGAGTATTTTTCCCCGAACCCGAACCTTTTGGAAAAGATTTATACGACATATTGATTAGTAAGGGTGTAGCTGCAAACGTGGCGCAAAAATACGCTTTCACGGAACTTTATGATAGCACGAAGACTGTAGCTAAACAGATTGCAGAAAAAGACAAGTTCAATCTTTTAGGACAGTTCAAAGGTTCGTCGGCTAATGTGATATCTTTAGGGGCATTCAATATTCCTTCAGGGTCTGTATTGGTGACTGCTGGTGGTGTGAAACTCACAGAGGGAACAGACTACAGCGTAGACTACAGTGCAGGTGAGGTGACAATATTAAACCAAAGTATTATTGATGCAGGTACAGCTGTAAATGTGTCACTAGAGAGCAATAATGATTATGGCATGCAGCGCAAGACAATGCTTGGAATGAATTGGGAATACGATTTTTCTCATGAGTTTCAATTAAGTGGTACGTTGCAGCATCTTTCAGAACAGTCTTTGACCAATAAGGTCACTATGGGATCTGAACCACTAAACAATACTTTATGGGGACTAAATGTGAATTGGAAGAAAGAAAGTCAGTGGCTTACAGACATGCTTGATAAGTTGCCTTTTCTTCATCTCACGCAGCCGTCACAAATATCCTTTACAGGAGAATTTGCTCAGCTTATAGCCGGAAATAATCATGGGACGCAAGACAATGCTTCTTATCTTGATGATTTTGAAAATACCACAAACAAGATAGATGTGTCTACACCAACCTCTTGGATTATATCAAGTGTGCCCTCTATGTTTCCTGAATACAACGACAAGACAACTCTTGAAAGTGGATTTAATCGATCACTCATGGCGTGGTATTACATTGATCCATTGTTTACGCGTAGAAGTAGTTCATTAACTCCTGCTCATATAAAGAGTGACTTGGAACAGTTGTCAAATCATTATGTACGTGAGATTCCAACAAGAGAGTTATATCCGAATAAAGACATAAGCAATTATAATGGAACGTTGTCTACTCTCAACGTGTTGAATTTGGCATATTATCCTAATTTGCGCGGACCTTATAACTTCAATCCCAATCTGAATTATAATGGAACATTAAACAGTCCAGAAAGACATTGGGGAGGAATGATGCGCAAATTGGATACAAACGATTTTGAACAGGCTAATATTGAGTATGTTGAGTTTTGGCTACTTGATCCTTTTATTTATTCAAATCAAAAAGCAGATGCTTCTGATTATGGAGGTGATTTTTATATAAACTTGGGTGAAGTTTCTGAAGACGTCTTGCGTGATGGAAAGAAATTCTATGAAAGTGGTATGCCCGTTGATGGTTCTGCTAGTTACACCACTACGCAATGGGGAAAGATTCCTACAAGGAATGCTGTGACCTATGCTTTTGCAACAACAAGTGGTGCACGAGCATTGCAGGATGTGGGATTCAATGGACTAAATGATGCTGAGGAACGAAGTTTCCAATCATACCAAAGCTTTCTTTCGGCTATACAGGGCAAAGTGAGCGCGGCCGTTTGGGATTCTATTTACAATGATCCGGCAAATGATGACTACCATTATTTCAGAGGAAGTGATTACGATCGTAAGGAAACAAGTATTCTTGATAGATACAAATACATAAACAATCCTCAGGGTAATTCGCCAGACAGTAATACCAGTTCTGAAAATTACGACACATCATACAAGACAACACCTGATGTGGAAGACATTAATCAGGACTATACTCTGAATGAATATGAAAAGTATTACCAATATCATGTATCAATGAGACCAGAGGATATGGTTGTTGGCAATAACTTTATTGTTGATAAGCGTGAGGCTAGTGCAAGTTTGAGAAATGGAAAAACAGAGAATGTGACGTGGTATCAGTTCCGAATTCCACTTAGTGAATATCAAAAACGTGTAGGCTCTATTTCTGGTTTCACAAGTATCAGATTTATGAGAATGTTTCTCACCGGTTTCAAACATCCTATCGTGTTACGTTTTGGAAGCTTGTATCTTGTGCGTGGAGAATGGCGACAGTATGAACAGAATCTTGATAATGTAGGTGGTTCTGGAACTGCGGCAGTAAGTTCGGTCAGCATTGAAGAAAATGGAGATAAAACTCCTGTGAACTATGTATTACCTCCAGGCATAAGCCGCGAACAGGATCCAACTCAGCCACAGCTAGTAGAAAGTAATGAACAGGCATTAAACTTGATAGTAGATAATCTATCAAATGGAGAGTCTAAAGCTGTATACAAAAATACAACGGTAGATTTGCGACAATATAAAAAGTTGCAGATGTTTGTTCATGCAAATGCATTAGAGCAGAATAATACAAACCTTACAGATGGTCAGTTGGCTGTATTTATTCGTTTGGGTTCTGATTACAAGAATAACTATTATGAATATCAAATACCGCTGAAACTAACGCCAGCTGGAATATACAAGAATAATTCCACTGCAGACCGTATTGCTGTATGGCCAGAAAGCAATATGCTTGATATACCGCTCTCAATATTTACTGATATTAAGAAAAAAAGAAATATAGCAAAGGCTGATGGTAAAGCTTATTTCAATAGAGTATTCACAGACTATGACAAAGATAAACCTGCCAATAAAATTAGTGTTATGGGAAATCCAAGTCTGGGCGAGGTGAAGACAATGATTATTGGTGTAAGAAATCTATCTGCCGACAATAAAAGCGGAGAAGTTTGGGTAAACGAATTGCGACTGAAGGATTATAACAATAAAGGCGGTTGGGCTGCAAATGGCAATCTGAATGTGCAGTTATCTGATTTGGGTAACGTGAATGTTCAGGGGAAATATGTCAGTGACGGATTTGGTGGATTGGAAGATGGGGTGATGCAGCGTTCAAAGGAAGATTTCTCTACATATAGTGTGACTACAAATGTAGAACTTGGCAAATTCTTTCCCGAAAAGGCTAAGGTGACAGCCCCTCTATATTATTCAGTAACGAAAGAGAAAAGTAAGCCAAGATATAATCCTCTTGACACCGATATGAAACTTGATGATGCATTAGAATCTGCTGCAACCAAAGCAGAAAAGGATAGCATCGAGAATATAGCGGTAAAGAAGATTATAAATACCAATTTTTCTCTCTCTAATGTACGTATTGGCATTCAAACTAAACAACATCCAATGCCTTATGATCCTGCAAACTTTTCATTCTCATATAGTCATTCTCACACTCACACGACAGGAGAAACAACTGTTTATGAAAACGAGGATAACTGGCGTGGAGCGATGAATTATAGTTGGTCTCCTGTTTATAGGGCTTGGGAACCATTCAGAGAACTTAAGAGTAAATCAAAATGGACTGATATATTCAAAAAAATGGGAATAAATTGGTTGCCGCAGAATGTAGCTTTCAACAGCGAAATGACACGCAACTATTATGAACTTCAGGAACGTGATATGGAGAGTAGTGAGAATACGTCAATTCCAGTAACCTTTAGTGAACAGTTTCTGTGGAATCGTGACTTCACACTTAGATGGGATATGACACGAAATATTCATATGACATTTCAAAGTGCAACAAGAGCACAGATTGAAGAACCATATACACCTATAAACAAAGAACTTTATGCAGATCGTTATCAGGCATGGAAAGATTCTGTTTGGACAAGTATAAAGCACATGGGAACGCCGCTTGATTACCAACAGAACTTTACTCTATCTTATCAGCTACCACTGAATCTTATTCCAGTGTTTGACTGGATAATGTCTGATGCCCAATATTCTGCAAATTATACTTGGGTGAGAGGAACAAAACTTGATGATGGGACTAGTTTGGGAAATACGATAACAAATAATCGTAATCTTAATATAAACGGAACGTTTGATTTAGAGAAGTTATATAACCATATTCCTTTTTTTAAAAAGGCTAACGAACGTTTTGATAGAACATCTTCTAATTTAAGTAGGGTAAGCATGAAACCTCAAAGAATGAGAGCGTCGGCAGCAACAAAAAATAATGGCGACGACAAAACGAAGAAGGCATTACCCAAGAATAAGAATAGTTTTGAAAGCGAGATAACGATTCTGCCTGATACTACAGTGATAGTCACCCATGGCAAAAAGAGTAAGAGGATAGTGGTTACTGCCAGAACTCGTGATGGTCACATCTATAAGCTTAAATACAGAAAGATTGATAATAACAAGATAAGAATCATAAACAAAGTAGATTCTGCGTTGCAACTAAAGATAACTGTTGCCGCAAAAATGCCACTTGAAAACAATAATTGGTACAAGACAGCGCAAAGCATTGCAAGGGTGATGATGATGGTGAGGAATGTAAGCATCAGTTATCGAAACCAATACTCAATGTCGCTTCCTGGATTTATGCCTAATGTTGGTGATGCATTTGGACAGAATCATGGTAACGGACTGCTTTCTCCTGGACTTGATTTTGCTTTTGGACTAACAGGAGACTCTTATGTGAATAAGTCTTTTGAACGTGGCTGGCTGTTGCAGAATGATTCTGTGGCGACACCGGCTACAAGTAATATAACTGAAGATTTGCAGTTAAGGGCAACTTTAGAACCTTTTAAAGACTTGAAGATAGATCTTAATGCAACTCGCATCTCGACAAAAGCCCGCAGTATACAATATATGTATCAAGGAATGCCTACTACGCAAAGTGGAACTTTCGCAATGACGACAATATCTATTGGTAGTTCTTTTGAGGGAATAGGAAATGCCAATAATGGTTACCATAGCAAGACATTTGATAAATTCTGTGGATTGCTTGATGCCTTCAGAGATCGTGTTGAAGCTCAATATGCAAATGCTGTGTATCCCCAAAACACTTCATTGGCAGGGAAGGTATTTGATGTGAAGAATGGTACGGTGAATAAGTATAATGCCGATGTTATGGTACCAGCTTTCATATCAGCCTATACAAGTATGGGAGGTCATAGTTTAGAACTGTTTCCTTCTTTGGCTAAACTTTTACCAAATTGGACGTTAAGGTATGGAGGATTAGTAAGACTTCCTTGGTTTAGAGATGTATTCAAAAGCTTTAATATCAATCATTCATACAAGAGTATTTATACAGTAGGTTCCTATTCTTCTTATAGCACTTTTGCGGAATATATGAACGGTCTTGGATTTATTACTGATACCCAAACAGGCAATCCGACCCCGAGCAGTATGTTTAATGTTTCTACAGTTAGCATAAACGAAGCATTCTCTCCATTGCTGGGAATAGATATGACGTTTAATAATAATCTTACAGCAAAATTAGAATATCGAACAGTAAGAAGTGTTAGTCTCAGTATGACAAGTGTTCAAATTAACGAGGCTCTTAGCAAAGACTGGGTAATAGGACTTGGATATAAGATAAGTGATTTCAGCCTTTTTGGGATGAAAACTCGTAGAGTTTATTCTGCTAAAAAAGATAATAATGCGAACATAACAAATTCAAGACGTGGTGGATTAAATCATGATTTAAATTTGCGTGTTGACCTCAGTTATCGTAATCAGGCTGCAATAACGAGAGATATTGCAAGCATAATGAGTAATGCAAGTAGTGGTAATACTGCATTTAAACTAAGCTTTGCGGCAGATTATACATTGTCTAGAATGCTGACGATGAGTTTTTATTATGATCATCAAAGCAATACTCCCTTATTGAGCAGTAGTAGTTATCCTACAACAACACGCGATTTCGGATTGAGTATAAAGTTTAGTCTTACAAGATAAAAATAAAGCCTACCAAAAAATATTGGTAGGCTTTCAGAATTATAATGTCTAATATAATTATTCTTCTTTTTTATGATCGTATGCATGTACAGGATAGTCAACAGTGTAATGAAGTCCTCTGCTTTCCTTACGTTCAATAGCCATACGAGTTATTAGATAACCTGTATTAATCATGTTGCGCAATTCGCATAAGTCTTTGCTTATCTTTACACGTTTAAACAGTGCTTCTGTCTCTTCATAAATCAAATCCAAGCGATCCCATGCACGTTTCAGGCGTAAATCACTTCTTACAATACCCACGTAGTTGCTCATGATTTGTCCAACTTCTTTCACACTTTGGGTGATAAGCACGTGTTCTTCATTTGTAAGCGTTCCTTCGTCATTCCATTCTGGAACTTTTTCATTGAAGTCAAATTCATCAACGTGATCAATACTATGCTGTGCTGCAGAATCTGCATAAACAACGGCTTCTATCAGTGAATTACTTGCAAGACGATTGCCACCGTGCAAGCCAGTACATGAACATTCTCCAAGAGCATACAGTCTTTCAATGCTGCTGCATCCGTTCAGGTCGACCTTGATACCTCCACACATATAATGTGCCGCAGGACGAACAGGAATCATATCCTTAGTAATATCAATTCCAATGCTAAGGCATTTCGCATATATGTTAGGGAAGTGGTGCTTAGTCTCTTCTGGATTTTTATGAGTCACGTCAAGGCAAACATGATCAAGTCCATGCATCTTCATTTCCTTATCTATTGCTCGTGCAACAATATCACGTGGTGCAAGACTCAATCTTTTGTCGTATTTCTCCATGAAAGTATCACCAGTAGGCAGTTTAAGTATGCCGCCATATCCACGCATTGCTTCTGTGATAAGGAATGCTGGATGAGTTTCTCCTGGATGATATAGTGATGTAGGATGAAATTGAACAAATTCCATGTCGGCAACAGTTCCTTTTGCACGATAAACCATAGCCTCTCCGTCACCAGTAGCAATTACCGGGTTGGTTGTAGTCTGATAAACAGCTCCACATCCACCAGTACACATTACTGTAACTTTACTCAAGTAAGTATCAACCTTCTGTGTTTCGGGATTTAATACGTATGCGCCATAGCAATTTATGTATGGTGTGCGTCTTGTTACTCTAGCTCCAAGATGATGCTGTGTGATTATTTCTACTGCGAAGTGATTTTCCTTGATAATGATGTTAGGATTGCTTCTTACTGCATCCATCAGCGCACGTTGAATTTCTGCGCCGGTATCGTCTGCATGGTGAAGAATTCTGAATTCAGAATGTCCACCTTCACGGTGGAGATCAAATCGACCGTCTTGCATCTTGTCAAAGTTCGTACCCCATTCAACAAGTTCCTTGATTTGTTCAGGAGCCTTTGTGACCACCTGCTTAACAGCCTCGTAGTCACTGATGTAGTCTCCTGCAATCATGGTATCCTGAATGTGTTTATCAAAGTTGTCTATTTCTAGGTTGGTTACCGAAGCAACACCCCCTTGAGCAAATGATGTGTTTGCCTCGTCAAGGGAAGTTTTGCAGATCATGCACACTTTACCTTTATGCGCCCTGGCAACTTTAAGGGCGTAGCTCATACCAGCAATACCACTGCCGATAATAAGAAAATCGTATTTATAAACCATTTTTGCTTATAAGCTTTTTAGCTATTTGGTTGCAAAAATACTAAAAATATGTGTATTTTTCATCTTCTGTGCTATCTTTTTATTAATTTTGCAAACAATATATTATTAATAATGTAATGAACCGTATCTTTCATCAACGTTTCACTCTTACTTCTAAGTGTGCTATATCGCTATTCACATTGCTTGCATTCTATTTTTTATGGAATAAGATGGCTATACCTGCACTTTTGGTTGTGATAGTGATTGTGATGATGATTGAACGCGTGTTGCATACTACTTACACCTTACTTCTTGATGAAGACGAGGTGCAACGACTTGTTATTTACCGTGGTAGATTTTCCAAGTCCATATCCATAAGGGTTGGTGATATTGTGAAGGTTACACGAATTAAAGCTGTTTTTGGACTTAGTTGTTATTTACTTGTACAATATGGTGCATGTCATCTTATTAGTTTACAACCCGACAACGAAGAACTTTTTATGGCTGAGTTAAACAAAAGACAATGAAACATTTAAGATATTTATTTCTTTTTATCGTAGTTTTTACCTTGCCAACCTATGCGCAGGTTGAAGTGGAAAATATTGAGGATGATGATGACAGCAATGTTGCAGACTCAGCAATGGTTGACACCCTGCAAAATGACAGTGTTGCCCTGCCTTGGCCTAAGGGAATACAGCATAAATTAAGTCTACTTGTAACTAGTGATATGTTCAAGACTTCACAACTGGGAATGATTGTGTATGATCTTGATGCAGATAGCACGATATTTAGTTTCAACGAAAAACAACTTATGCGTCCTGCGAGCACAATGAAACTTATCACTGCTATTACTGCTATAGACAAACTTGGTGGAGATTATCAGTTTAAAACTGAACTTTGCTATACAGGAAAGGTAGAAAATCATACTCTGAAGGGAAATATATATTGTGTTGGAGGTTTTGATCCTCGTTTTAATAGTGATGACCTTAATGCGTTTGTCGAGGCTATTCAGAAAATGGGTGTTGATACGATTGTCGGAACGTTGTATGCCGACAAAAGCATGAAGGATGATAAGCAATTCGGTGAAGGTTGGTGCTGGGACGATGATAATAATGTTTTAAGTCCGCTCATAATAAGTCGTAAGGATATATTTATGGGACGTTTCTTGGAAGAACTCCAAAAACATAAAATCGTAGTCAATGATGCAACAATAGATGATGGAAGAAAGCCTGCTGATGCATTTTGTATCGTGAATCGTTTTCACACGATAGATCAAATTCTAATGAAAATGTTGAAGGAGAGCGATAATTTGTATGCTGAGGCTATGTATTATCAAATAGCGGCTAGTACAGGCAATCATCCGGCTTCAGCAAAAAGTGCAAGAGCTGTAGAGCGGAGACTTGTTGAGAAGATTGGACTGAATCCTTCTCTCTATAAGTTTGCTGATGGTTCAGGACTTTCATTATATAATTATATCAGTCCAGAATTGGAAGTAAAAATGCTTCGTTATGCATATCAAAATGATAATATATACAACCATCTCAATCAGGCTTTGCCAATAGCTGGTGTTGATGGTACTCTGAAAAAAAGAATGAAAGGTAGTTTCGCGAGTGGAAATGTTAGAGCTAAGACAGGAACTGTTACGGGAATAAGCAGTCTTGCTGGATATTGTAAGTCTTCAAATGGACATATGCTTTGTTTCTCGATAATAAATCAGGGACTACTGCATGGCAGAAATGGAAGAGCCTTTCAGGATCGAGTCTGTACAGTGTTGTGTTCACCTAACTAATTGAAATAATATGGAGGAAATAAGAGTTTTTGTTGAAAACATAATAGAACTGATGGGAGTGTCAGGACCTTCTGTTCATGTTCTGAGACATATACTTCTTGTGCTTTTTGCGATATTATTTGCATGGCTTATTGGCGTTATATGTCATAAGCTCATGGTTCCTCTGTTGCTTAAATTAATTAAACGTACTGATGTTAAGTGGGATGATGTGATATTTAATGAACAAGTATTGCGAAGTGCTTGTAACATTATTCCAGCTATCATAATATGGGCTTTACTGCCACTTATCTTTTATCAGTTTCATCATGTCAGAGAGATTCTCGAGCGCATTACGGCAATTTATATAACGGTGATGTCTGCACGTACAGCTTTTGTATTTGTTGATAGTTTTAATAATCTTGAGACAGGAATGCAACGGACTAGTACTCAGCAGTATCTAAAGTCATTTTGTGGAGTTCTTAAAATCTTATTATTGTTTATTGTAAATGAAGTGAATTCTCCAGTATAAGGATAATTAACAGATAAATATACTCCATAAACATATTTTACTGCACTATCATAGTTTATATTATTATTAGTGAGTGTTACATTTTCAATAGCATTATTAGAAACTATATTAATAGCTGCTAACATGTAGTTTGTATAATCTTTTGTTGTATTTAAAACAATATTATTATTATCTATTTTATTAGATGAACCTTCAAGGTTTATTGCAAAAGTATCAACTGCTTTAATAGTATTATCATTAATATTGTTTCCA